>Ga0247727_10008148_pt1 | contig 19588 bp, 10 predicted proteins | sample WisWelCaveWW1625_FD_202498 | JGI IMG/M metagenome (GOLD analysis project Ga0247727, IMG submission 202498) | Biofilm microbial communities from Wishing Well Cave, Virginia, United States - WW16-25 | ecosystem: Environmental > Aquatic > Deep subsurface > Groundwater > Cave microbial mat | place... | reverse complement strand
CACGGCAAGGATGAAGGATGAATTCAGAAAGATGAATCAGATTCATCCTTCGTCCTTCATCCTTCATAATTCAATCAGGCTTCTTTGTACTCGCCATCCACCACGCCGTCGTCGGCGGGGCCGTTACCGCCAGGCTCGCCACCGGGCGCTTGCGTGCCGCCCATGCCGGGGCCGCCCTGGCCGTAGGCCGCCGCGCCCAACTTCTGCACCGCCTGGTGCAGGGCGGCCGTTTCGTCGCGCAGGTCTTTGGCCTCGGCGGTGTTGCTGTTTAGCCGGTTGCGCAAAGCTTCAATCCGGTTTTGCACTTCACCTTTGGCCGACGGGTCGGCCTTGTCGCCGAGGTCGTTAATCGCCCGCTCGGCTACATAGACCGCCGAGTCGGCGGCGTTGCGAGCCTCAATAGTTTCCCGGCGGGCCTTGTCTTCTGCGGCGTGCTGTTCGGCTTCCTTCGTCATTCGCTCGATCTCGGATTTTTCGAGGCCGGACGAGGCGTGAATGGTGATGTGCTGACTGCGCCCGGTGGCTTTGTCGGCGGCGCTCACTTTGAGAATGCCGTCGGCGTCAATGTCGAAGGTCACTTCAATTTGCGGCACGCCGCGCGGGGCTGGGGGAATGCCGTCGAGGATGAACTTGCCGAGCGATTTGTTGTCGGCGGCCATCGGGCGCTCGCCCTGCACCACGTGAATCTCCACCGATGTTTGCATGTCGGAGGCGGTGGAGAAAATTTGGCTCTTCTTAGTCGGGATGGTGGTGTTGCGCTCGATAAGGGCTGTCGCCACGCCGCCCAGCGTTTCGATGCTCAGGGTGAGCGGAGTCACGTCGAGGAGCAGGACGTCTTTCACGTCGCCGCCCAACACCCCGGCCTGAATAGCCGCGCCGACGGCCACCACTTCGTCCGGGTTCACCCCTTTGTGCGGCTCTTTGCTGAAGGTCTTGCGCACCGCCTCCTGCACGGCCGGCATGCGGGTCATGCCGCCCACCATCACCACTTCGTGGATGTCCGCCGGCTTGAGCTTGGCGTCGTTGAGCGCGTTCTGCATCGGGTTGATCGATCGTTCGACCAGGTCGCGCGTCAACTGCTCAAGCTTGGAGCGAGTGAGGTTGAGGTTGAGGTGCTTGGGGCCGCTGGCGTCGGCGGTGATGAAGGGCAGGTTAAGCTCGGTCTGCATCACGGTCGAGAGTTCAATCTTGGCCTTCTCGGCCGACTCTTTCAGGCGTTGCAGGGCCTGGCGGTCGGAGCGCAGGTCAATGCCCTGATCCTTCTTGAACTCGTCGGCGGCCCAGTCAATGAGGCGCTGGTCGAAGTCGTCGCCGCCGAGGAAGGTGTCGCCGTTGGTAGAGCGCACTTCAAATACGCCGTCGCCCACCGAGAGGATGGACACGTCAAATGTGCCGCCGCCGAGGTCGTACACGGCGATGGTCTCGTCCTTCTTCTTGTCGAGCCCGTAGGCCAGCGACGACGCCGTTGGCTCATTGATGATCCGCAGGACTTCAAGGCCGGCGATGCGGCCCGCATCTTTGGTGGCCTGCCGCTGGGAGTCGTTGAAGTAGGCCGGGACGGTGATGACGGCCTGGATGACGGTTTCGCCAAGATAGGCTTCGGCGTCGGTCTTGAGCTTGGCAAGGATCATCGCGCTGACTTCGGGCGGGGAGTATTCCTTGCCGCCCATGTGGACGCGCACGTCGCCGTTGGGCGCGGCGGTCACTTTGTACGGCACCAGCTTCAGAGCGCGTTGCACTTCGGGGTCGCTGAACTTGCGGCCCATGAAGCGCTTGATGGAGAAGATAGTGTTCTCCGGGTTGGTGATGGCTTGCCGCCGGGCCACTTGTCCCACCAACCGCTCGCCGGTTTTGGGATTGATGGCGACGACCGAAGGGATGAGGCGCGCTCCCTCAGAGGAAGGGATGACGACGGGTTCGCCGCCTTCCATCACTGCGACGACCGAGTTGGTGGTGCCGAGATCAATGCCGATGATTTTTGCCATGATGTCGTTTCCTTAGATTTATTTTGATACTTTGACCAACGCCGGCCGCAGAACGCGTTCGCCGAGTTTGTAGCCCTGCCGCAGAACTTCGGTAATGTGGCCCTCGGGATGATCAGATGACTCTTCGTGAACAACAGCTTCGTGCAGGTTTGGATCGAAGGGCTGGCCTTCGGCCTCGATGCGTTTGATGCCTTCGTTTTCCAGAACGGCGCTGAGTTTGCGGTGGACGAGGGCAACTCCCGCCGCCCATTTTGCGCCGTCGCCGTTGACAGGCGCGTTTTTGAGCGCCAGTTCAAAATCGTCCAGCGCGGGAAGGATGCGGGTGAGCACCTCGGCGGCGGCATTTTGCCGCGCTTCGGCTTGATCACGCTCGACGCGTTTCTTGTAGTTGGCGAAGTCGGCGCGGGCGCGTTGCCAGCCGTCGAGGTATTCGGCGGCTTTGGCGTTGATGGCCTCCAGCTCGGCTTTGAGCTGGGCCGGGTCGAGGGTAGAGTCCGCCGCCGCGGCCGGAGCGGCTTCACCAGCGGCGTTGTCGGGAGTAGGAGTCTCGTCTTCGATCACAGTCTCCATAAGAATTATGATTCTCCGTAAGCGTTAATTTGTGGGGCGACGCGAAGCGGGCAACTCGCCCTACAAACGATTATGATTCTCCATAAGTATCGTGCACCAGGTCGGTCATCAGTTCGGCGACGTAGCGCACGGTTGAGATAGCGCGGCCATAGGCCATGCGGGTGGGACCGAGGATGCCCAGCGCGCCGGTGGCGACGTTACTCACGCCGTAGCGGGCCAGGACCATCGAGCAGTCTTTGAGTTCTTCCCAGTCGCCTTCGCCGCCGATGACGACCTGGACACTGCCAACGGTGGGGCTGAGCACTTTAGACAGAAACCCTTGCAGGAAGGTTTGCTCTTCGAGGACGCGGCGGGCATGGTGGGCGGCTTCGGCGCCGGCAAATTCGGGTTCAGCCAGCATCCGGCTTACGCCATCGCGGTAAATTTCGCCGGCGACGACTGAGTCGTTGCGGCCAAGCAGGTCGGCGGCGAGGCGGGTGATTTCATTTTCGAAGGTGGTGAAATGGGCGCTGAGGGCGCGCAGGCCCTCGGCGCTCAGGTTGGCGCACTGGGCGTTGAGGCGGTGGGCAGTCTCGCTGAGTTGTTCTTGCAAGACGGGTTCGGCCAGGGTGAGCATTTGCTGGCGCACTTCGCCGCCGCCAAGTACCAGCACCATGAGCACTTGCCGCCCCTGGGTGGCAATAAGCTCGACGTGTTTGAAATAGACGGATTGACTGCGTGGGGCGGTAATGAGGGCGGCGCTCCGGGTGTGTTGAGAGAGCACCGAGGCGGCGAGCCGCATCCACTGATTGACGTCGCCCTGCGTTTGGTGAAACTGGTGACTGATCGTGTTTTGTTCGGCGACGGGCAATTCCACTTCGCCGACCAGTTGCTGGACGAAGTAGCGGTAGCCTTCTTCGGTGGGGACGCGCCCGGCAGAGGTGTGTGGCTGGCGCAGGAAGCCGTGCTCGGTCAGCGCCGCCATTTCGTTGCGGATGGTGGCCGGGCTGAAGGCAAGGCCGTATTTTTCGCGGAGGCCCTTTGAGCTTATCGGAGCAGTGGAATCCACATACTCCCGGATAATCAGGGCCAGCAGGGTTTCTTGGCGTCCAGTGAGCTTCATAGTCATTCTGTCAACTTATTAGCACTCCCACATTGGGAGTGCTAAGTCTTGGCGGAAAAATAATACCACGATGAAAGTTACCGTGTCAAGAAAAATATCCTGTTGTTTTTGAAACCGGGGATTCTGTTTTTACTTCTGTTGCGCCGCCGAGGCCAGGGGCACGGTGAAGTGGAACGTACTGCCTTTGCCCGGTTCACTCTCGAACCAGGCTCTGCCCCCACCCAGCTCCACCAGCAATTTGAAGATGTTCAAACCCAGGCCAGTGCCGGGCGCTTCGCGGATGGCCCGATCTTCGGCGCGGAAGAACTTGGTGAAGATTTTCTTCTGGTCTTCGGATGAGATGCCGTAGCCGGTGTCTTGCACCGACACGTGCAGGACTTCGGGCACGCCTTTGGAATCCCAGATGTTGGCCGAGCGCTTGACGGCCAGCCGGATCATGCCGCCAACCGGGGTGTATTTGTAGCCGTTGCTCATCAGGTTGGTCAGCACTTGCACCAGCCGCACGTGGTCGCCCCAAACGGGCGGCAGGTCAGGCTCAATCTCTTTGATGAGAGTTTGTTCTTTGGCGTCGTACTGCCCCTGCACGGTGCGGATGACGTCGTCAATGACGCCCTGGAACGGGATAGCCTTCATTTCCAGCCGCATGCGGCCAGATTCGATTCGGGCGATGTCGGTGAGGTCGGAGACGATGGTTGCCATCCGGTCAACGTTGCCCCGGATGGTGTTCAGCGACTGTTGTTGAATTTCGTTGAGCGCCCCCATGGCCCCGGCGGCCAACAAATCGGCATAGCCCTTGATCGAGGTCATGGGCGTTTTGAGTTCGTGCGACACAAACGAGACAAATTCGCTCTTGGCCAGGTTGGCGGCGTTGACTTCGTTGAACAGCCGGGCGTTGGCGACGGCGATGGCGGCGTGATCGGCCAGGCGGGTGAGGAAGGAAGTGTCGCCGCCGAAGCCGTCGGTCCTTCTTGATTCCAGGATGATGACGCCGATCGTTTCTTCTTCATGGCGGATGGGAACGGTCAACAGCGAGACCGTGCCGGGCAATATTTCAAGATAGTCCGGTTCGGTTCGCACATCGGCGACCAGGATTGGCTCCTCGGCGGCCAACACCCGGCGCATGAAACTGGTTGAGGTGGGGAGAGGCGTGTCGAGATAGGGAGTGATGGCATCGCCATAGCCCTGGTGGGCAATAATCAGCATGCCCTCGCCGGTGACGACGCCGGCCATGCCGGCCTCGGCCGAGGTGCTGGCCAGCGCCCGGTCGAGAACCACCTTCATCGCTTTTTTCACGTCGAGCGAAGTGTTGAGTTCGCGGTCGATCCTCTGCATCGCCGACAGTTCTTCAACCCGGGCTTCCAGCGCTTTGTCGGTGAGGTTGAACAACCGCGCATTTTCGATGGACACGGCCGCCTGTCCGCCGAAGGCGGTGAGCAGGGCGATGTCTTCTTCGTCAAAGGGGGAGCCGTCGTGTTTGTTGATCACTTCGACGACGCCAATGATGCGCTCTTTGACGCGCAAGGGTACCGCCATGACCGCCCGGGAAACAAAGCCGGTTGTTTTGTCGGATTTCTGGAACCAGCGCGGGTCGGAGGCAGTATCGTTGACGATGACGGGTTGGCCGCTCTGCGCCGCCGAGCCGACGATGCCGCGCCCGGCTGGAACTCGCAGGCCAATCAGGTCGCTGGCGACCGGCCCCACCGCCACCTTGAAGATCGAGTCGGTCGTTTCTTCGTCAATCAGAAATAGACTCCCGGCCTCGCATCCCAGAATGTCCACCGCGCTTTCCAGCACGCGCTGGAGCAGAGATTCCAGATCGAGTGTTGAGGTGATGGTTTGGGCAACCTGGTTGAGGGTGGCAAGCTGGCGGGCGCGCTCCTCGGTTTGTTGGTAGAGGCGGGCCTTGTCAATAGCCGTAGCCGCCTGATCGGCAATCGCCGAGAAAATCTTGAGTTGCTCGTCGGTAAACGCCCGGCCGGCCTCCGTCGAAGCGACGGACATGACGCCAAGCGTCCGGGCGCTGGCGTTCAGCGGGACACCCAGCCAGGCGTGATAAGGCCGGTTGAGCGGTTGCACCCGGCGGCGGGCGCATTCCCCAACGTAATCGTCGGTAAGGAGGGGCAGACTTGAGCGGATGACTTCGCTGGACAGTCCCACTCCATAAGGCCAGGGTTTTTTTTCCTGATCCGTTTTCCGCTCGTTGTTGTCCACAAAAAAGGCATACGACAAGGTGCGTGTGCGCGGCTCGCTCAGGATGATCGAAAAATTTCTCACATCCAGCACGCGCCCGGCCTGGGCATAAATTAGCTCCAGCAAGTCGTCGAAGGAGATGGAAAAGTTGATGGCTTGCGAGACCTGGCTGAGGACGTTGAGTTCCCTCACCCGTTTTTCGAGCACGGTGATGGCTTGCGCGCGTTCGATGGCCAGGGCGCTCTGATCGGCCAGCGACTCCAAAAACTCCAGGTCTTGCCGTGAGTATGGCTCTCCAGACAGGCGGCTTCCCAAAGTTAGCCAGCCGATGAGGCCGTTTTTGCTGTTGAGCGAGACAAAGAGAGGAGAACCAAGTACGGCCAGCCGGCCACGATCCCGGTGCAGTGAGGCGGGCAGGGGCGCGTCCGGGGCGAGATAGAGCAGGCGCTGGCTTGCCAGAGTGCGCATCAGGGTGCTGTCGGCGGTGAATCGCAAATCGGTTTCAGGACGGCCCTCGGGGTTGTAGGCGCTGTAATCGGTCTGGTTTGCTTCCCGCAAAAAGAGGTAGAGGTGAGCCGGTCTGACGATGGTTTCGATCTGTTGCCGGAGTTGTTTAACAATGAACGGCAGTTCCACCGACTCGGTGAGGGCGCGGCTGAAGGTGATCAGGTGCTCGCGATAAGCGCGACTGCCGCGAAGCAGGAGAATGTCCACTCGCGTATGCAACCACGAGCGGAGCGGACCCAGCCCCACCACCAGGGCAAAGACCAGCAGGCCGATCAGAGTGGGCGAGTTGGCCGGGACGGCAGAACCAACCAGCCAACTGACCCCGGCCACCAGCAGGCCATAGCCAATCGTAATCAGCACGCCCAGTAGAACGTAAGCCAATCCCCGGCTCAGGATGTATTCTGTGTTGAGCAAGCGGTAGCGCAGGATGGCGTAGGCAATGCCCAACGGGAAGAAGACCATTGAGGTGAAATAATACAAGGGGTTGAATGCCAGGCTGATTTTGAAGAGGCCGCCAGCGATAGCCCAGATGCTGGCTGGCAAGAAGGCGACGAGCGATGCCCCCACAATGATGCGGCTTTGCTCGCGGATGGTAGGCGACTTGGCCCGCCACCAACGATAGATGCTGTTGGCAATGAAGTAAAAGCCGCCCAGGGCCATGTACATGAAGCCCAGCGACCAAATCGCGGCATAGTCGCGCGGGTTAGCCAGGTCGTTAATCTTGACGACGCCGAACACCACCAGGATCAGCGCCGGCGCGAAATTCAGCCAGCGTGAGAACGGCCTTTTGGACACGTAGCCGATTTCTTGCGGAAAAACCAGGGCCAGGGTGAAGATGCTGGCCGCGGCGATAGGCCCGCTGGCCGTCCATAGCGTGGCGAAGACGTGTGTTGTATACAGGTCAAATATTCCCCCGAGCACCACCGCCATCGAAGCGCAGAACACGGCGAAAGCCCGCCCGGAGGCCTCGTCGCGGCGAAGGTAAAACACCCACAGGCCAATTGCCAGAAATGCCAGCCCAATGAAATAGGGAGTGATGAAGTAGTTAAGCAGGTCGGGCAAGGCGAAGGAGGTGAGAGTGACAACGACAGGAACTTTGTCGCCGACTTTGTAGGGGCCAAAGGGCGAGTTGGCGGTTGCCCTTTCGATGACGATTTCCACAGAGTCGCCTGCCATGTAATTCGCCATCAGCCTGTTTAACTCGGCCGGCGTTCCAACTTCAACGCCGTCCACCGAAACCAGGCGGTCAGGGTAGTGGGTCTCCGGCCCGCCATCTTGAAGCAAAGCCCAACCGGAGCTTCCAACGCCGTTAAAAATCAACGTCGGCTCGATGAACGCGCCCATGAACGGCAACTGTAGCCAGCCATAGGCCAGCACCGGGACGGCCAGATAAACGCCGACGACGACCAGTAGCACGCAAAAAACGATCGTGGTCGCCAGCCGTTCCAGAGTAGCTCTAAGTTCCAGGTTGATTTCTTTGGTGGCGGGAGTGGTTTGAGTCGTAGCCATCTCGTCAACGATTGTACCCATTGCGACCGGTTGATGCAAGCACAACGCGGTTGCAGATGCGTTTCAGTTTAAGCTCAATGCCGCCCGGAGATGACAGGCTGTTGTAACACTTGCGGTATAATCGTTTTGTGAGTTCGGACACAAAGGACACAACCCCCATTCGCGTGTTGGTCGCCAAACCCGGTCTTGATGGTCATGATCGGGGCGCGAAGGTGATCGCCCGCGCTCTACGCGATGCCGGGATGGAAGTGATTTACACCGGCTTGCGGCAAACCCCGGAGATGATCGCCGAAGCCGCTCTGCAAGAAGACGTGGATGTCGTCGGCCTGTCCATTCTGTCCGGCGCGCATAACGCGCTTGTCCCGCGAGTGATGGAACTGTTGAGCGCCAAAGGACTGAGTGAGGTCAAAGTGTTCCTCGGCGGCATCGTCCCCGACGAAGACATCGCCGCCCTCACTGCCCAGGGCGTGGCCGGCGTCTTCGGCCCCGGCGCCAGCACCGAGGCGATCATCCAGGCCGTCGAAGAGGCCGTTAAGAAGTAGCGCCTTCGAGCATGTCCCTGACCGATTCGATTCTCGGCGGCGACCGCCGCGCCCTGGCCCGTCTGATCACCCAAATCGAAAATGAGCGCCCCGAAGCGCGCCCGGCCCTGGCCGCCCTCCATGCCCACACGGGCCGGGCCTACCTCGTGGGCGTCACCGGCGCGCCCGGCACCGGCAAGTCCACGTTGGTGAGCGAGACCGCGAAAGCCTATCGCCGCCTCGGCCAAACCGTCGCCATCGTCGCCGTAGACCCCACCAGCCCCTTCACCGGCGGCGCAATTCTGGGCGACCGAATTCGCATGCGCGATCTCGCCGGCGATCCCGGCGTCTTCATTCGCAGTATGGCCACCCGGGGCAGTTTAGGCGGCCTGGCGCGGGCCACCGCCGACGTGACGGCGGCCCTCGACGCCGCCGGCTTCAACATCATTTTCGTCGAAACGGTTGGCGCAGGTCAGGCCGAAGTGGACATTGCCGGGCTGGCCCACACCACGCTGGTCGTCGAAGCGCCCGGCCTGGGCGACGACGTGCAGGCCCTCAAAGCCGGCATACTCGAAATCGCCGACGTGCTGGTGGTAAACAAAGCCGATCAGCCGGGAGCCGAGGCGGCGGTGCGCGCTCTGCGTGGCATGTTAACTCTGGCCCACCCTCAACGGCGGGAACTTTTTCATCATCATGGTTCCGGGGTGGAGGCCGTCTCCCACGCGCGCGACGGTGACACCGGCGCCGCGTGGGAGACTCCTATTTGTGAAACGGTTGCTACCGAGGGCAAGGGAATCGAAGAGCTGCTGGCCGCCATTGACAGCCACCGCGCCTATCTCACCACCAGCGGCGAATTGGCTGGCCGGACTCGCGCCCGCATCCGGCGGCACGTCGAATCGCTTCTGCGCGAGCAGTTGTATGCCCGCTTTCTCAATGGAAGTTCCGGCATGCTTCGCGTGGATGACGTTGTCGAAGCCGTGATCAATCGAACCAACGACCCGTATTCGGCTGTGGAGGAGTTGCTGAAATGATCATCGGTCAAAAAGTCCGTCTGCGCCCGCTTGAACGCGACGACCTGCCGCGCTCGGTGCAATGGCTGGCCGACCCCGAAGTGCGCCAGGGCATCGCCTTGCATTTGCCGCTGAGCATGGACGACGAAGCGAAGTGGTATGAGGACATGCTCAAGCGCGACCGCAACGAGCGAGTCTTTGCCATTGACGCCCGGACGGCAGACGGCTGGGAGCACATCGGCTCCACCGGCTTTCATGAAATTGACTGGCGTTGCCGCCATGCCGAGTTTGGCATTATGATCGGCAACAAGAATTACTGGAGCCAGGGCTTTGGCGCCGACGCGGTGAAAACCATCGCCGGGCTGGGTTTCGGCGAACTGAACCTGGAGAAGATTTGGTTGCGGGTGTTTGAGACGAACCCGCGCGCGATCCGGTGCTACGAAAAAGCGGGCTTCATTCTGGAAGGCCGCTTGCGCCGCCATCATTATCAAGACGGCCATTATTGCGACGTGTTGATCATGGGATTGCTGCGTGAGGAGTGGGAGGCAAGCAAAGCATGACCGGAAGGCTGCATCGTGAAGTCGAGTCGATGTATGGCGGCATCCGTCTGATTAGCGGCACCTCCACCCCCGACCTGGCCCAAGAGATCAGCGATTATCTCTATACGCCGCTCAGCGGACGCGACATTATCGAGTTCCCCAACGAGAACATCTTCGTCCGCCTGCACTCCAGCGCCCGCGGCCAGGATGTGTACGTTATCCAGACCACCGGTTCCCCGGTGAACTACAACCTGATGGAACTGCTCATCGTCCTGCAAACCCTGCGGCTGGACTCGGCGGCCCGCATCACCGCCGTCGTCCCTTACCTGTGCTACTCGCGCTCCGACAAGAAAGACCAGCCCCGGGTGCCCATCACCGCCCGGCTGGTGGCCGACATGATCGAAGCCGCCGGGGCCGACCGCTACATGACGATTGACTTGCACGCCGGGCAAATCCAGGGTTTCTTCTCCATCCCCGGCGATGTGCTCACTGCCTTTCACATGCTCAGCGACTACTTCGTCGCCAAACGTTCGGAGATGGTGGACCCGGTGATTGTCACCGCCGACCTGGGCTTTGCCAAGAAGGGCCGCAACTTCGCCGCCAAGCTCAACGCCCCGATGGCCTTCATCGAAAAGCGCCGCACCGGCAACGACGCCAACGCCGAAGCCATGACCGTCATCGGCGATGTCAACGGCAAAGACGTGATCATCGTGGACGACGAAGTGGACACGGCTGGCTCGGTGAGTCAGGCGGTCACCATCGTGCGCGATCACGGGGCGCGCAACGTGTATCTGTCTTTCGTTCATCCCGTGCTGTCCGGCCCGGCGATTGAGCGGCTGAAGAAACTGGAACTGACGGAAATCGTCACCACCAACACCATCCCCGTCCCGCCCCACAAAAAACTGCCGAACATGACCATCCTCTCGGTCGCGCCCCTGCTGGGCGAAGTCATCCGCCGCGCCCACGAGGGGCGGAGTGTGGGGGAGATGTTCAACGAGTGAGGATCGGTTCTGACCGGCATAGAAATCAGAAAACCCGGCCTTCCCTGAAGGGAGCCGGGTTTCTGATTCGTATCAAGTCCCACGTGGGCTATGGTACGCGGAAGCTCCGACTGCTCGACCAGTTGCTATAGTGCCCCTGGGCGTTGACGGCCCGAACGCGCCAGTAGTAAGTGTCCGGCGGCAGTGCGGCTTCGACTGTATGCATCGAAGCGCCTGTCCTTCCACCCTGCCCGCGCCCGAGCCAGGTGGCAAAGTACGGGTCGGTGGAGAGTTGGACTTCGTAGTAGTCAAGGCCGGGCGACGAGTCACTCCAGTCCAGCGTGGGCTTGTTGCTCGTCACGTTGGCGTTGTGAGCAGGCGAGAGCAGGGTTGGCACGCTGGGCTGGTTGGGGGTGTCGAGGTGGCGGAACGGCTATGGAGGGGAGAAATTGTTGGGGAAGTCTGACGTTGAAGCGGCAAATGATGACAGCGACAAAACGTAGGCGCTGCCTGCGCCATTTCGTCCAAAAGGGTCCGCATAGAAAGCAGCAACGATGACATCGGCGTTGCCATCGCCATTTACATCATCGGCGCCTGAGACCGAGTTCCCCAAGTAATCGTACCATCCGAAACCGTTGAGGCGGTAAAGTTCAGCGCCATTTGCGCCAGAGTACACGTAAATCCGGCCAGTATCGAGGATTGAACCGGTATCTGCATGAAAAGCGCCGACGACAATATCTGGAACGCCGTCGCCGTTCATGTCCCCCGGCCCGGCAACGGAACGGCCAAAGGCATCGTTGGCCCCTTCTCCCTCAAAATGGAAGAGGAGGCTGCCGGTCGCTCCTGAGAAAACGGAAACGTAACCTCTTGCGCCGCTCGGCGTACAGCCGGCGTGATTGCTCCGGTTGCACATTGCGGCCACAATCAAATCTGAACGGCCATCGTTGTTTAGATCACCGGCGCCCGCGATAGAGACGCCCACCCAATCTCCGGCATTCGCTCCATCAAATTGACGGAGAAGTGCGCCGGTTGCACCCGAATAAACGAAGGCGCTGCCAGCCTCGGCTAATCCACTCACTGTAGAAGTGGGAGAGCCTATACCAATGTCGGGGACGCCGTCGGCATTGACATCCCCCACCCCGGCGACTGACATGCCGAAGTTGAATGGGCCGCTAAACTGGTGGAGTATTGTTCCGTCACTGCCGGAAAAGACAAAAACTTTACCGCTCCCGCGCGCGCTTACGATAATATCAGCATGGTTGTCGTGATTGATGTCTCCTGCGCCAGCGGCCGCCTCACCCATATAACCGTATGTAGCGGAGCCATCAAACTGAAACAACAACGCGCCGGTTGCGCCGGAGTAGACATAGGCGCTACCCGCCCAAGTGACCCCGCCCGGCGCGGCCTTCGGCGTTCCAACCAAAATGTCCGCCTTGCCATCATTGTTTACATCGCCAACTTCAGCCACCTCAAGGCCAAACGACATATCGGCTGAAGCGCCGTCGAAACGGCGCAGCAAGGCTCCATCGAGGCCCGAATAGACAAAGGCACTCCCAGCGTTAGTCAATCCATTGGGATCGGTTTCTATCGCACCCACGATGAAGTCAGGATGATTGTCGCCATTAATATCTTGGCCGCCCGCCGCCGAGTAACCGAATTTGTCGCCAATAGCCGCGCCATTGAACTGAAAGAGGATGCTACCCGCCGCTACGCGAAAGCTTCGGACGACTGACCAGTTACTATACTGCCCGACGATGTTGAACGCTCGTACCCGCCAGTAGTGGATGCCTGACCCGAGGGCCGTAGCTGTGTAACTGTTGATTGTCCCGGTGTTGCTCTGTTGTTCAATAGCGCTAAAGGTGTTGCTCGTAGCGATCTGCACTTGGTAGTGATCCAGCGTCGTCCCCACCGGAACTGTTGAAGCACTCCAAGTGAGAGTGGGCGTGCTGGTGACCGTTGCCCCATTGGCTGGTGAGAGAAGCACAGGCACGCTTGGCGGGTTGGCGCTAGTGAAACTGCGAACTCCGGACCAGGCGCTTGGCCCATTTGCTCCGTTCGACCGGACACGCCAGTACATCACCTTGTTCTTGGGCAAGTCAACCGGGATTGTATAAGCTGACGCTGTGACGGCAACGTTGACGTTCAAGGTGGTAAAAGCCGGGGTAGTGGACACTTGCAGTGTATAACTTGTCGCTCCATCCACCACATCCCAGTCAAATGTTGGGCGTGTTGTTAGGAGAGTCTCGCCATCGGTGGGTGAGATCAGGGTTGGCGGGGTGAGGGCCGTGCGGAAGTTCCAAGTGGCCGACCAGAGGCTGTACTCGGTATCGCTGTTGAAGGCGCGGACGTGCCAGTAGTATCTGGTGTTGGGCGCGAGGTCAGTGGGCGGCGTGAACTCGGAGTTGGCCAGGCCGGGGATGTTGGTGTCAATGACGATTCCGGCGACGGTGGCAACCTGAAGTTGGTAGTGGTCGAAGGTGATGCCTGCCGGGACGGTGGAGTTGTTCCAGTCCAGCCGTGGGGTGTAGTCGGTAGTGAGCGAGCCGTTGAGCGGCGAGACTAAGACTGGCACACTGGGCGGGTTGGCGCTGGTGAAGGCGGGGCCGTCGGCCCAGGCGCTGGGGCCGTTGGCGCCGTTGGTGCGGACGCGCCAGTAGATGGTCTTGTCTCTGGGCAAGTCGGCGGCGGGGGTGAACTGCGAGGCGACGACGTTGGCGCTGACGACGACGGTGGCGAAGACCGGGCTGATGGAAGCCTGAATGGTGTAGCCGGTGACGCCAGGCAGGGCGACGTCATCCCAATCGAACTTGGGGCGCAGGGTCTTGTCGCCGTCAATGACGATCAAGTTGATCGGCGGGGTGAGGGCCGTGCGGAAGTTCCAGGTGGCCGACCAGAGGCTGTACTCGGTATCGGTGTTGAAGGCGCGGACGTGCCAGTAGTATCTGGTGTTGGGCGCGAGGTCAGTGGGCGGGGTGAACTCGGAGTTGGCGAGGCCGGGGATGTTCTGGTCAATGACGATGCTGGTGAAGGCGGCATCGGTGGCAACCTGGAGTTGGTAGTGGTCGAAGGTGATGCCCGCCGGGACGATGGAGTTATTCCAGTTGAAGAGCGGGGTGTAGTCGGTGGTGAGCGAGCCGTTGATGGGCGAGACCAAGACAGGCACGCCGGGCGGGTTGGCGCTGGTGAAGGCGGGGCCGTCGGCCCAGGCGCTGGGGCCGTTAGCGCCGTTGGTACGGACACGCCAGTAGATGGTCTTGTCTCTGGGCAAGTCGGCGGCGGGGGTGAACTGCGAGGCGACGACGTTGGCGCTGACGACGACGGTGGCGAAGACCGGGCTGATGGAAGCCTGAATGGTGTAGCCGGTGACGTCGGTTAGGGCGACATCGCCCCAGTCGAACTTGGGGCGCAATGACTTGTCGCCGTCAATGACGATGAGATTGGTCGGCGGGGTGAGGGCCGTGCGGAAGTTCCAGGTGGCCGACCAGAGGCTGTACTCGGTATCGGTGTTGAAGGCGCGGACGTGCCAGTAGTATCTGGTGTTGGGCGCGAGGTCAGTGGGCGGCGTGAACTCAGAGTTGGCGAGGCCGGGGATGTTGGTGTCAATGACGATGCCGGTGAAGATGGCGTCGGTGGCAACCTGGAGTTGGTAGTGGTCAAATGTCGTTCCAACCGGCACGATAGAGTTGTTCCAGTTGAGAAGCGGCGTGTAATCCGTCGTCAGTGCGTTGTTGAGCGGCGAGACCAGGACGGGCACGCCGGGCGGGTTGGCGCTGGTGAAGGCGGGGCCGTCGGCCCAGGCGCTGGGGCCGTTAGCGCCGTTGGTACGGACACGCCAGTAGAGGGTCTTGTCTCTGGGCAAGTCGGCGGCAGGGGTGAAGGTTGAGGCGACGACGGTGGCGTTGACGTTGAGGGTGGCGAAAGTGGGGCTGGTGGACACCTGAATGGTGTAGCCGGTGACGCCAGGCAGGGCGACATCATCCCAATCGAACTTGGGGCGCAGGGTCTTGTCGCCGTCGGTGACGGTGAGATTGGTCGGCGGGGTGAGGGCCGTGCGGAAACTCCACACTGCCGACCAATTACTGCATTGCCCGGTGGTGTTGCAACTTCGCACATGCCAGTAGTGTCTGGTATTTGGCGCTAAATCAGTGACCGGGGTGAACTCGGAGTTGGCGAGGCCGGGGACATTGGTGTCAATGACGATGGCGGTGAAGGCGGCGTCGGTGGCGACCTGGACTTGATAGTAGTCGAAGGTGATGCCCGCCGGGACGGTGGAGTTGTTCCAGTTGAAGAGCGGCGTGTAGTCGGTGGTGAGCGAGCCATTGGGCGGCGAGGCCAAGACTGGCACGCTGGGCGGGGGCGGCACGACTGCAGTGAGAGTTAGGGTATAGTTGCCTGTGTTTCTCCCGCTTAAGTCTCTGACCAGAATGGTGTAGGTGCCAGTGGTGTCCAGTTGGCAAGTGAACTCTGGAGCGGTCGTAGGCCCACACAGCGTGGTGCCATCCGGGCGTAACACCTCGACATAGAGGATTAGTGGCCCGGCAGTCTTGATCACCTTGACCCGGACTTGGCCACCTACTGTCCCGATGAATGTGAAGCAATCAGTCTCGGCGGCGACGGCAATCGAGCCAGGGGTAGTTGTGCCAAAGGGGGGGGCATTACAGCCCACGGGGTTGTTGAGGCGTTGGATAGAGATGAGATAACTGCCGGTGTTTGGCCCGCTCACGTCTCTGACCAGAATGGTGTAGGTGCCAGATGTGTCGAGCAGGCACGTCAGTTCTTGGGTGGTTGTAGGCCCACACAGCGTGGTGCCATCCGGGCGTAACACCTCGACATAGAGGATTAGTGTCCCGGCAGTCTTGACGACCCGGACGCGGATTCGGTCGCCCGCTGCACCATCAAAGGGGATGCAATCAGCTTCAGCGGCGACGGCGATGGAACCGGTCAACGGGGCTGAACCGAAAGGGACGATGGGGGGGCAACCGACGGGGTTGTTGAGGCGTTGGAGAGAGATGAGGTAACTGCCGGTGTTTGGCCCGCTCACGTCTCTGACCAGAATGGTGTAGGTGCCAGTGGTGTCGAGCAAGCAAGTGAACTCTGGAGCGGTCGTAGGCCCGCATTGCGTGGTGCCGTCTGCTCGTAGCACTTCGACATAGGGGATTAGCGTCCCGGCAGTCTTGAGTTGCTTGAACCGCACCCGGTCATTGGCTGTCGCATCGAAGGTGAAACAGTTCATCTTGGCGGCGAGCGCGATCGAGTCAGAGACAGGCGCTGCGCCAAAGGTCAAGGGAGGGTTACAGCCCACGAGGTTGTTGAGGCGTTGGAGAGAGATGAGATAACTGCCGGTGTTTGGCCCGCTCACGTCTCTGACCAGAATGGTGTAGGTGCCAGTGGTGTCGAGCAAGCAAGTGAACTCTGGAGCGGTCGTAGGCCCGCATTGCGTGGTGCCGTCTGCTCGTAGCACTTCGACATAGGGGATTAGCGTCCCGGCAGTCTTGAGTTGCTTGAACCGTACCCGGTCGTTGGCTGTCCCACTGAAGGTGAAGCAATCAGTCTCGGCGGCGACAGAGATTGAACTGGCAAGAGGCGCTGAGCCAAAGGTGAGGGAGGTGCAACCGACCGGATTGTTGAGACGCTGGATGTAGATGCTGTAACCGCCCGTGTTGGTTCCGTTCAAGTCTCTGACCGTAATGGTGTGAGTCCCACTTCCAAGAAGGCAAGTGCGTTCTTGGGCGGTAGTACGCGCACATAGCGTAGTACCGTTTTGTAATACATCGTGGTAGGGGGCCAGCGTTCCGGAAGTCTTGATTATCCTGACCCTTATCCTGTCGCCGCTTGTCGTCCCGTTAATGGTGTAGGTATCTGTTTCTCCTGCCGCACTTATTGTGCACTGGTTAGTCTCACCGAAATTGACGGATGCCGGGCAAACGGCAAGCGACACGACCGGCGTTTCGTCGGACGTTGGCGTCTCAGTTGGTGTGAAAGTCGCCGTTGGCGATTCTGATGGCGTGCCACTTGCTTCGGGTGTTGGCGTAGCCGTTAGAGTCTCTGTCGCCGGAGTCGTCGTCAGAGTGGGCGTCTCGCTGGCTTCGATTGTTGAGGTAGCGGTTGGCGTTTCTGGTGCTGGAGTTGTTGCAGAGGACGTTTCGTCAGGGGCGGTCGTGGCAGTTTCTGTTAGGATTGGAGTTGGCGAGCTTGTTGCGGAAGAGGATTCGGGGGGCGGGTCTGTAGTTGCAATTTGAGCCTGCGCCCACGATGGTCTGAATAAGCCCCAACCTATGAAGATCAGGCTCAGAACAACGATAGAGGAAAGAAGCTTGCCGTTCGGCCAGCTTCGACGCGGATTTTCCATGATGCTTCCTCCTCGGCCAGAACGTTGTTTACAGTGTAGCACTGATAATTGCCAAATCAAGCCCCAAATGTCCTGAGCAGCTACTTAATCGTAAAGGCCATCGTACGGCACAGGTTCACCTGTGCCGATGCCCCAGAAAGGGTTATAGCCACGCTCGGCGAAGATGTACCAGGCTGTTGCCCCGATGTGCAAGGCGTATTGATCCACCAAACGCCGTTATCAAAGATTTTCATGTCTGCGGCTGAGACGCCAGGTTGAGCAGTCATCGCGCCAAACCAACGCCAGCCAAGAACAGACTCAAGAGTGCAATGGGGCGAAGAAACTTGACCATGTAAGCACCTCCTTGATCAGAGTAAGACGGCCAGCACAGCGTAGCACGAAAACGAAGCCGCCCTCTGGCATTACACCAGAGGGCGGCTTTTGTTGAGGCCTTGAGATCACCGCACGCGGAAATTCCGAACAGTTGACCACGGGCCGTACTCACCCTCGGTGTTGACGGCTCGCACGCGCCAGTAATACAGGCCTTTCAGTGAGGTAGTCGTGTAACTCGTCGTTCCGGTATTCGCCTGTTGCACGATTGTAGTAAAGCTGCTGCTGGTAGAGACCTGCACTTCGTAGTGATCGAGCGTCGTCCCTGCCGGAACTGTTGGAGCGTTCCAGGTCAGTGTGGGCGATCCAATGACGAGCGCCCCATTTGCCGGAGAGGCCGGCACGGGCGCGGCGGGCGGGTTGGCGCTGGTGAAGGACGCGCCATTCGTCCAGTCGCTCGGCCCGTTGGCGCCGTTGGCCCGGACGCGCCAGTAGAGAGTGACGTTCCTGGGCAGGTCGGCGGCCGGGGTGAACTCGGAAGCAACCACGTTGGCATTGACGGCGAAGGTGGCGAAGACAGCAGAAGTTGAGACTTGGAGGGTGTAGCCGGTTGCACCCGTCACGTTGTCCCAGTCGAACCGGGGGCGCGACACCAGCGCCGCGTCGGGCGCTGTCAGGCTAGCAGGCGGCGTGAGCGCGGTGCGGAAGCTCCACACAGCCGACCAGGCACTGAACTGACCCGCCGCATTGTAGGTGCGTACTCGCCAGTAGTGGGTGAGGTTGGGAGCCAGGTTGGAGCCGGGAGTGAAGTCCGAGATGGTGAGGGTCGAGTCGTCAATGACCGGGCTGGCGAAGGTGGGGCTGGTGGCAACCTGTAGCTGGTAATGGTCAGGCAGACCGGTGGAGTCGTTCCAGTTCAAGAAGGGCGTGTAGTCGGTGGTGAGAGAGCCGTTCGCGGGCGCGACGAGCACCGGCACGCCGGGCGGGTTGGCGCTGGTGAAGGCCCGGGTTTCAGACCACAGGCTGGGGCCGTTGGCGCCGTTAGCGCGGGCACGCCAGAAGAGCGTGACGCCCCGCGGCAAGTCAACTGTCGTGGTGTAGTTGCTGGGAACGACGGCGGCGTTGACGACCAGGGTGGCGAAGGTATTGACGGCAGAAACCTGAAGGGTGTAGTTGGCTGCGCCGCTCACATTGTCCCAGTCGAAAGTGGGTCTGGTGACCAGCAACGTCTCGCCGTTGGCTGGCGCGACCAGAACCGGCGCGCTGAGCGCCGTGCGGAAGCTCCACACAGCCGACCAGGCACTGAACTGACCCGCCGCATTGTAGGTGCGTACTCGCCAGTAGTGGGTGAGGTTGAGAGCCAGGTTGGAGCCGGGAGTGAAGTCCGAGATGGTGAGGGTCGAGTCGTCAATGACCGGGCTGGCGAAGGTGGGGCTGGTGGCAACCTGAATCTGGTAATGGTCAGGCAGACCGGTGGAGTCGTTCCAGTTCAAGAAGGGCGTGTAGTCGGTGGTGAGAGAGCCGTTGGCGGGCGCGACGAGCACCGGCACGCTGGGCGGGTTGGCGCTCGTGAAGGCCCGGGTTTCAGACCACAGGCTGGGGCCGTTGGTGCCGTTGGCACGGGCACGCCAGAAGAGCGTGACTCCCCGCGGCAAATCAACAGTCGTGGTGTAGTTGCTGGGAACGACGGCGGCGTTGACGACCAGGGTGGCGAAGGTGTTGACGGCAGAAACCTGAAGGGTGTAGTTGGCTGCGCCGCTCACATCGTCCCAGTCGAAGGTGGGTTTGGTGACCAGCAGCGTCGCGCCGTTGGCCGGCGCGACCAGGGCCGGCGCGCTGAGCGCCGTGCGGAAGCTCCACACAGCCGACCAGGCACTGAACTGACCCGCCGCATTGTAGGTGCGTACTCGCCAGTAGTGGGTGAGGTTGGGAGCCAGGTTGGAGCCGGGAGTGAAGTCCGAGATGGTGAGGGTCGAGTCGTCAATGACCGGGCTGGCGAAGGTGGGGCTGGTGGCAA
>Ga0247727_10008147_pt1 | contig 19593 bp, 13 predicted proteins | sample WisWelCaveWW1625_FD_202498 | JGI IMG/M metagenome (GOLD analysis project Ga0247727, IMG submission 202498) | Biofilm microbial communities from Wishing Well Cave, Virginia, United States - WW16-25 | ecosystem: Environmental > Aquatic > Deep subsurface > Groundwater > Cave microbial mat | place... | reverse complement strand
GCCTGCCGCGTGCACGTGCGACTTCACGCGGGCCTCAAGGTAGGCCGGCATGAAGGTCTCCCAGAGCTGCTCGCCCAGTCCGAAAAAAAGCACCGTCACCAAGACCACGGTGACGGTGCGATTGAGGACAAGCAGATTCGACCAACGTTCGAGCGTCGGCTTAGTTTCCATCCGGCTTACTCGGAACCTCCGCGTTCGGCGCGTCGGACTTTGGCGCGGCCGATTTCGATTCCTTCTTCTTCAACTCCTCCTCGGCCATCTTGAGCAGTTCCTCGCCGAGCTTGTCGTTCTTCGCGACCTCGCGCAGCGCGGTCAACTCGCGCAGCGCCTCTTTCGGATAATCGAGGAACAGGAAGTGGAAGCCGAGCACAAAGCGGCGAGCCGGATCCTTCGGCTTTTCCTCGACGGCCTTTTCGAGGACCTTCAACTGCTCGACGTAGTCCTTCGTCTTGCCGTAGAGTTCCGTGTAGTTCTTGACGACGACGCCCCACTTGTCCTTGGGCAGCGCCATCATGCCTTGCTGCGTCGCGCCGGCGGCCTGGTCGAATTCGCCGAGCTGGAAGTGTCCCTGCGCGATCATCATGTACAGCGTGCCGTTTTGCGGCTCGTCGAGCAGCGCGTGCCGCCACGCGCGGACGGCGCCTTTGTAGTCGCTCTGCTTGAACGCCACCTCGCCGTCGCGTGCAAAGTCGCCGTCACTCTCGCTGGCCACGGGGTCCGAATTGGTTTGAACCTTTGGCGCGGGAGGCACCGGCGTCGAGACGGGCACCGGCTCGATTCGGGCCGCGCTCGCGTCACTCGCGATCGGCGCGACAATCGTTTCCGTTCTCGGCACGGCCGCGTAAGTCGGCGACTCGACGATGTACGTTGCTCCCGACGAGTATCCGAATGAGCAGTACGGATCGTACCAGTAATTCGGCCCGAAGCCGTAGCCTGGCGAGCCGTAGCCGAAGCCCGAGTTGTATAGGAATCCGAAGTTCCGCGAGCCGTAGCCGACGCTCAGTCCGCCATACGGCCAGCCGAATCCGCCAAAGCCGTAAGGCGAGCCCCAGCCGTAGCCGCCCCAGTACGGACGGCCCCAGTAACCGCCGAATCCGCCGTATCCGTAGCCACCGAATCCGCCGTATCCGTAGCCGCCAAGTCCGTAGCCGCCATACCACGGGTTGAAGCCCCACGGGCTGCCGTAGCCGAAGCCATAGAACGGACCGCCGAAGCCGAAAAAGAACGACGAATGGCGGTGGCCGTGGTGGTGGCCGTGATGGTGGCCTCCGCCATGATGCCCGCCATGCCTTGAGCCGAGATTCCTCGACGTGTCGTCGTTACGCCCGCGCTGGAGATCGCCAGACGAGTTATCGTGCTGCCTGCGATTCCCGTGTTTGTTCAGGAACGTGTTCGAGTCGTGCAAATCGTTTACTTTGAGCGGCTGATTCGCGCCACTCGCGTTGCCGGACTTCCTGCTGGAGTCCGCCGAGGCAAGTGCACCGGACGACGCCGACCCTGACTTGTCCTTGCCCGACTTGCCGTCGAGTTTGCCGCCGTGCTTATCGAGGAATCCGGCCGACTCGATTTTGCCAGACGATCGAACCGAGTCCGAGCCGCGATTCTTCGAGCCGGAGCCGGAGGCCGAAATCGAATTCGAGCCGCTTGCGTTTCCAGACAAATTCACTTTGTCCGATCGGCCGCCGCGGTCCGCGTCGTTGTTTCGGCCGGACGACATGATGTTGCCGCCGCCGGACGACGATTTGTTTGACGAATCGCCACCACCGCCGCCCGACGATTTGTTCGACGATCCGCCACCACCGCCACCGGACGAACCACCGCCCTTGGATCCACCCGAACCACCCTTTGACCCACCCGAACCGCGCTGGCCAGGATCGAAATACGATGCGCTCGAACTGCGGCCAGATGATCCGCTCAAACTGCCAGCGTCGAAGTTTCTGGTGCCGGAACTTCCACCCAAGGAATCGCCGGATGAACCACCTGACGAGCGTCCGCCGCTCGCACTCGATCCGCCACCGCCGCCGGACGACTTGTCGCCGCCACCACCGGACGAACGGCTGCCTCCGCCGATGCTCGTGCCACCGCCGCTTGACGATCGGCCGCCTCCTCCCTGACTCATTCCGCTACCACCGCCGGACGACCTGCCGCCGCCACCGCCGCCGATCGATCCGCCACCACTGGATCGTCCACCGCCGCCACCGCCGCCGCCACCTTTGCCACCCTTGTCGCCCGCTGACGATACCAACGGAACCGTCAGCATGGCTGCCGCCACGCCCGCTAAGCTCCACCGAAGAAACGCACGCATGGGTCCGCTCCTTTACCCGCTGGCCGGGTAAGTTTGATTCCACCTACTACGATGCTCAGAAAACCGCTTTCATGCAAGAGAATCGCGTCGCGCAAAGTGATGTCGCGCCGGCAGAGTCGACGCGGACCGCCACACCTGCAAATGCGGTTGACCGCTAATGAAATCCTAGACACGATTCCTCGGCGAGTCGCTGTGACTTCCACGGCCAGCAATCACCGCAGACTCCCTTCGCGGCGTTTCGCGTGAAATGACCGTATTTTCCGCAACGTGGCGACTCCACGATAATTCGCAACTCAGCGGCCTAGCCACTGGCTTGCCGGCCGGACAGTTGGTATTTTGTTCACTGATGGATCGCCGGCCCAGAACGGACTCGCCAACCGCCCGTCAATTGAGTTGCACAACGGAGTACGTCAGTGCCGACGAGACCACTGGTTCGCACCATGGCGAGTTTGCCGTGCAGCTTCATCTCTCCCGCTGAACGCCGCCCGATCGTCCGATTCGTCGCCGCCTCATGCGTGTGTTTGACGGCGCTCGCTGTGTGTGCATTCGCCGCGCGGCCAAGCCGCGCGGAGGAGCGCTATCGCGATTTCGCGCGCAAATTGCAGGAGCAGGGATTCGCAGACCTCGCGATCGAATACCTTCGTTCGCTGGAACGGCGCGACGACGTGCCCGACGAAATCAAAGAGGTGCTCGACTACGATATCGCCAAGACGCTGCTCGCTCAATCGGAAGATTCCGACGCCGAGACAGAGCGACGATTGCTCGACGAGTCATCGAAGCTGCTGCGAAAGTTTCTTGACGAGCACAAAGAGAGCGACGAGGCGAAAGATGCGCTGGCCGACCTAGCCAGCGTGCTGCTCAAGCAAGGCCAGAAGACGCTCGCTCGCGCGGACGCCGAAAAGGACGCCGCGAAGAGAGAGCCGCTGCGCGCCGAGTCGCGCAAGTCGTTCGAGCAGGCGCAGGAGAATTTGAAAAACGCTGTCGCCAAATATCGCGAGGCACTCAAAAGCGGCGCTGCCGCGCCCGCCAGCGAGCCGGCGGACAAACCGGAAGGCGAAACGAAGACAAAACCAGACCCAAAGACCAAATCAAAAACGCAGCCGAAGACGACCGCGAAGAAAACCACTGCGAAGCCGCGTCCGAAACCGGCTCAAAAGAACGACGGCGACAAGGATCCCGAAATCGAAAACTCGCTGATCATCGCACGGCTGAATTTGGGCATCGTCGAGTTCTTCATCGGCCGCTCGTTTGACCCGACGGTCGCCGCGGAGAAGCCGCGCCAAAAAACACAACTCGACAAGGCCGCGCAAACTTTCGACGACCTGTTCCAGGAATATCGCGGCTCGTTCGTCGGCCACGTTGCGCACCTCTGGCACGGCCGCACGATCGAGGAGCAAGGTGACCCGCGGCAGGCCCTGATGATCTACGACGAAATCCTGCCGAACGAGCCGCCCAAAGGCGCCCAAGTCCCGAAGCAGCAGATCGCGTTCTTCTCGCAAGCCGAAGTCTTCCGGCTCTCAGCGCTCAACAAGCAAAAGAAATACAGCGAAGTGATCCCGGAAGCGGAGCAGTGGTTGCGCGAGCACAACGACCGGCGACGGCAGGCGCACGGGCTTGGCGTGCAGCTCGAATTGGTCAAAGCGAACATCGCGATTGGCCTGGAAAAGAGCGCCGGATCCGGCGAGCGCCGCGGCGCGTTCGCGCGGGCGATGCAGATTCTGAGCAATGAAGTGGCCAAGTTTCCGTCGCCCTATCAGGACGAGGCATTCAAGCTGCGGCAGCAGTACGCGACCGAAGTCGCGGCCGTCGGCGGCAAGATCGCCAGCTTCGACGAGGGCCAATTTGTCGGCGACGCGGCGCTCGGCAAGGAAGCGTGGGCCGACGCCATCACGGCCTACGAACAGGCGCTGGTACTCGCGAGCGAAAAGACCGACGAGGACGAGCGCGACGCGACGACGTACCGGCTCGGCTTCGCGTACCTGCGCAGCGGCAATTCGCCGAAGTCGGCCGCGATCTGCGAAAACCTGGCGCGATCAAAGCCCGCATCGCGCTGGGCGCCGGACGCGGCGGGCATCGCACTCGTCGCTCACAGCGCGGCGTACAGCGCGGCACCGTCGAACACCGAGAAGCAAGCGGCGATTGTCAAGATCGCGTCGATCGCCAAATACATGGAAGACCGCTGGCCGCAGCACTCGCAAGCCGACTCCGCGCGCCGAACGATGGGCGGAATTCTGTTGTACCGCCGCGAGTTCGCCGCCGCCGCGGAAGCGTTTGAGCGAATCAATCCGGGCTCGCCGCTTCACGCCGACGCGCAGCTCAAGGCTGGCCAGGCCTACTGGAGCGCGTACTTGAGCGAACTCGGCAAGCCGGAGTCCGAGCGCGACGCGGCCGCGATGGGCCGCTGGATCGAACTGGCCAAAGGCACGCTCGAAAAAAGCGTTGCCGTTCAAAAGGCCGCGAACCCGCCGATCGATTCCACCCCCGCCGGACTCGTCGAGGCACAGTTGCTATCCGCCGAAATCGAACTCAAGACGGGCAGCCCGGCGAACGCGACGCCACTGCTCACTCCGCTCGTGCCGCTGCTAAATGCGGAGCGAAAGGACCTCGCGCCGTTCGCCACGCGAATACTCATCGGCGCGATGGAAGCCGCGATTGCGCAGAACGACCTCGCCGCGGCCGACGCGCTCATGGCGGACCTCGAAAAACAGGGCGGCACCGACACGACGCGCATCACGCAGGTGCTCGTCGGACTCGGCCGCGGCCTCGAACAGCAACTCCGCCAGCACGAGGCGGCCGGCCGCAAAACGGAAGCCGAGTCGGTGCGAAAATCCTACGAGACGTTTCTTGAACGACTCGGCTCCCGCGAGCAACAGACCTTCGCGTCGCTGCAGTACCTGGCCGAAAGCTACTTCGCGTTGGGCAATTACGAAAAGGCCGCCGAGACATTCGAGCGCGTGATTCAGGCCGCGCGATCGGACCCGGTGTTTGCTCAGGCGAAGGGCAGTCAGGGCGAGCTGCATCGCGTGCGGCTGCGACGCGCGACCGCGCTGCGACTCACGAAAAACTTCCAGCCGGCACTGACCGAAATCGACACGCTGCTCAAAGTGAACGAGCGGCTGCTGGCAGCGATCATGGAAAAGGGCCGCGTGCTGCAGGACTGGGGCGCCGCGAGTCCGCCGAAGTTCGCCGAAGCCGCCAAGCATTGGGACCAGGTCAGCCGCAAGCTGCAGACCGCGTCGCCCCGGCCCGTCGAGTATTTCGAGGCCCGCCACGGATTGGCTTTCTGCCTGGCGAAATCCGCCAAGAAGGACGACGCGATCAAAGTGCTCCGCTCGACGATGTCGCTCAGCCCAACTGTCGGTGGCGGCGACCTCCGAGCGAAGTACGAGTCACTGCTCAAAGAACTGGACCCGACCGGCTCGACGGCGCCGGCCAAGACCGCGACCGGCCCGGTGGCCACGCCAGCCAAGAACCCGTAACGGTCGATGACCGTCGATTGTGTGGCTTGTAAACGACAACCTTGGTTGAACTCTGTGACAAGGACGACGTGGAACATGCAACGAGTTGAAAGTTCGATCCGTGTTGGCAGGCGTGGTCGGTGCTGGATGAGCATGGCCATGCTGGCGGCGCTGTGGCTCGGCCTCGCGGCGGCGCGCGACGCGCGGGCACAGGACGACGGATCCAGTCCGGCGGCAGCGCCCGCAAAGAGAAGTTTCATCGGTTGGGTCTACGACGCTGAAGGCATCTTCTTTTTCCCTCAATTGGGCATCTCCATTGCCGTCGTGGCCCTGATCAGCACGAATTTTCTCAGCACGATGCGCAAACATTTCGTGCCCGCCGAATTCACACAGGCGTTCGAAGGCTACGTGAAGGAAAAGAAATTCAAAGAGGCGTTCGAGTTAGCCAAGAAGGACGAGTCGTTTGTGGGCAAGCTCGTCTCCACGGGCCTGCAGCGGCTGTCGACTGGGTATCAAGACGCCATCGGTGCAATGGAGGAACTCGGCGAAGAAGAGAGCATGAAATTCGAGCACCGGCTGAGTTACCTCGCTTTGATCGGCAATATCGCCACGCTCGTTGGGCTGCTCGGCACGGTGTGGGGCATGGTCGCGTCCTTCATGGTGATTGCGTCGAGCGACGTGGCGCCGAAGCCGAGTGTACTCGCACAAGGCGTTTCGCAGGCACTGGTCACGACCGTGCTCGGCCTGCTGCAGGCGATCCCGGCGATCGTTTTCTTCACCGTGTTCAAGAACCGTGTCGCGCGTCTCACGCTCGAAGTCGGCGTCACCAGCGAGCAACTCATGCAACCGTTCAAGGCCGTCGCCGTACGAAAGCCCGACGCCGCGCAACAACCCGCACAGCCGGCCGCGTCGTCCTGAGACCGCAAGAAATCGAATGTAGCGTCTCGCCAAAAACGAGCACAACGCCATGAAGTTCAAAAAGACCGAAAACACGGTGAGCGAAATGGACATGACGCCCATGATCGACATGACCTTTCAGCTCATCAGCTTCTTCATGTTCGTCGTCAACTTCAACAACGACCTCACGAACCAGCAAATCCACTTGCCGGTCGCCGAGTTGGCCAAGCCGGTCGAGAAGGCGAAGCTGGAGCCGCTGTTTCTCAACATCAACAAGGACGGCAAGCTGCTGCTGATCGGCGAGGAGTTCGACCTCAAGCAGCCCAACGACGTGGCCAAGGTCAACGCGTACCTCAAACGCGAGGCGACGGTGATCAAGCTGAGCATGCAGAAACTCGGCAAGGACGTCGATCTGGGACTGGAGGCGACGGTCATCATTCGCGGCGACAAAGAGATGCAGTACGGCGTCGTGCAGGATTTGATTCGAGCGTGCCGCGAGTCCGGCTTCACGAGATTCTCCCTGCGCGCCGATTTGAAGGCGAATTGATCCGATGAAAATTGCCAAGCGTGCCGACGAAACCAAAGTCGAACTGCAGATGACGCCCATGATCGACGTCGTCTTTCAGCTCCTCGTGTTCTTCCTGTTCTCTTTCAAAATCGTGCCGACCGAGGGCGAAATCGGCGTGAACATGCCGCCCATGACCGCCGGAGCCAAGCCGAAATCCGACGAGATTGAAATCTCAGAGAAGGTGAAAATCAAACTGCGCGCCAGCGAAGACGGGGCGCTGATCGCCATCCTGGTCGGCGAAAACGAGATCGGCGACAACCTACAAGCGCTGACGCAAGTGCTGCGCGACTCGGTCGTCGGACCGACCGGTAAGTCCGACGACGCCGAAGTCGAAATCGACGCCGACCGGCACCTGCTCTATCACTTCCTCATCCGCACCACGAACGCAATCCAGCGCGCGGGCATCAAAAAGATCAACTTCACCGACCCGCTCGGCGCGCCGGCGAAAAGCGAGTGAGAACGCACAATGAGAATCGCATCGTCTTGTTTTCTATGCGTTGTGCTGGCCGGAGGCTCCGCCAACGCGGAACCAACGCGGCCGAATTTCGTGCTCGTGCTGGCCGACGATCTCGGCTACGGCGACCTCGGTTGCTTCGGAGCAAAGGACGTGCGCACGCCCCACCTCGATCGGTTTGCCGCGGAAGGGTTGCGGTTCACGAGTTGTTACGCAGGACACGCGAACTGTTCGCCGTCGCGAACCGCGCTGATGACTGGCCGCACGCCGACGCGCGCCGGCATTCGCAACTGGATTCCGCAGGACTCGCCAGTCCACGTGCGACGTAGCGAAATCACGGTCGCGACTCTTTTGAAGAATTCCGGCTACTCTACGTGCCACGCCGGCAAGTGGCACATGAACGGCGAGTTCAACCAACCCACGCAGCCGCAGCCAGCCGATCACGGATTCGATCATTGGTTCTCGACGCAGAATAACGCGCTGCCGAATCATCACAACCCGGACAACTTCGTCCGCAACGGCCGGCCTGCCGGCAAACTTGACGGTTTCTCCGGGCACCTGGTCGTCGACGAAGCCGTCCGCTGGCTTACTGAGGGTCGTGACAAGGCGAAACCGTTCTTTCTGTACGTCTGCTTCCACGAACCGCACGAGCCGATCGCCTCCGACGCGAAATACACACGCCTCTACCAGTCGGACGATCCCAGCTACAGTGCCCATCACGGCAACATCACGCAGATGGACGACGCCTTCGGTCGCTTGATGCGAACGCTCGACGAGCAGGATCTGCGCGACAACACGTTCGTCCTTTTCACCAGCGACAACGGCCCGGCGATCACCGCGCAACATCCGCACGGCTCGGCCGGCCCGCTGCGCGACAAGAAAGGCTCGCTCTACGAGGGCGGCATCCGCGTGCCGGGCATCGTGCGCTGGCCGGGCAACACGAAGCCGGGCAGCCAAACCGACGAGCCGATCTGCGGCGTCGATTTCCTGCCGACCGTCTGCGCGATCACCGGCATCGAGCCGCCGCGCGATCGCGTGCTCGACGGCGCAAGTTTTCTTCCGGCGCTCGCCGGCAAACCGGTTGACCGTTCGACGCCGCTCTACTGGCACTTCAATCGTGCCGCCGACGCCCCAAAGGTCGCCATGCGCGTCGGCGATTGGAAAATCCTCGCCACGCTCGACAAGCCGCCGGCCTCGCGCAACAACGACCTCACCGAAGAAGAGGAACGCGATTTCAAAGAGGCGAAGCTCGCCGAATTCTCGCTCTACAACCTGCGCGACGACATCGGCGAAACTCGTGACCTGGCCGCTCGCGAGCCGGCGAAGCTAGCCGAACTGAAATCTCTGCTCGAACGCAAGTACCACGAAGTCCGCGCCGAGTCTCCCACTTGGCCCGCATGGAATTTCACCAACGCGGAAGGCAAACGCATCGAATGGCCCGACTACATCAAGAACAAGGCGACCAAAAAGCAATGAGCGGGCATTCCACTAACGCGCAGTCGCCGGCACGTCGATCACGTACGCCAAGTTGTTGGCACACGCGACGCCCAACAGCGCGCCGTCGTGGCTAAAGGCGAGGTTGAAGATGCCGACGGGCGTGTTGGCGGCACCGGGCATTTTCGTGGAGAAGACTTTGTTGCCAGTGGCGACTTCCCAAATCGCGACCTCACCGGTGTAGTCGCCGGTCGCGACGAACTTGCCGGACGGCGCGAACTGGACGGCGTAGACCCAGCCGGCGTGGCCGGAGATCGTGCGGGCCTCGGCGCCGGAGGCGACGTTCCAGATCTTCACGGTCTTGTCGGCGCCGGCGGAGGCGACCAGCGTGTTATCGGGGCTGACGGCGACGGCATAGACCGCGTCGCCGTGGCCCGCGAACTTTTTCACCTCAGCGCCGCTCGCGGCGTTGTAAAGTTTCACGATCTTATCTCCGCCGCCAACGGCCAGTGTCTCGCCATTCGGCGCGAAGGCGATGGAATACACGGTGACTGCGTCGGCATTGATCTGCGCAACCTGCTTCGTGTCGGCCACGGTAAAGATGCGAACCGTCTTATCGTAGCTGCCGGATGCGATCTTCGTGCTGTCCGGGCTGATCGCGACAGTGTCCACGATATCGGTGTGTCCGGCGAAATTCTTCGGCACCGGCGAGGCGATGCCGAACTGCTTGACCATCTTGTCGGCCGCGGCGGCGTAGATCGTCAGGTTGTCCGGCGCGACGGCGACGACGGGCGTGGCCGCGCCGCCGATGAACGATTGCAGCACTTGGCCGGTCTTCGCGTCCCACGCGATGATCTGGCCGTCCGATCCGGACGAAATCAGTTTCGTGTTGTCGGCCGTGAACGCGAGCGATTCGACTTCGCCCGTATGACCAGGCAGCGTGAGCAGCGCCTTGCCGTCGGCGGCGTTCCAGATGCGCACCGCCTTGTCGGTGCCGCCCGAGGCGATCAGCGCCGCGTTCGGGCTGAACGCGGCGGCCTTTACCGGGGCCGTGTGGCCTTCGTGATTGCGGGCCATCGCGCCGTCGGCCGTGTTCCAGAGCCGGAACGACTTGTCGTCGCCGCCGGAAATGATCTGCGAACCTTGCGGATGAAACGCGATCGCACGGACCGGCCCGGCGTGACCGAGGAACCGCCGGAGCGACGCCACGTCCCAAACTTTGATGATCTTGTCGGCCCCGGCGGCGAGCAGCGTGCGGTTGTCGGTGCTGAACGCGACGGCCAGTGCCGCCGCAGCGCCGCGAAACGTCTGAATGTGAACGCCCGTCGCCGGGTCCCACACTTTAATCGTGTTGTCCGCGCCTGCCGAAGCGACCTTAAGGCCGTCGCCGCTCCAGGCCACGCCCGTCACGTTGCCGTCGTGGGCCGCGATTGACTGCACCGCCTTGCCGTCGGCGATGGTCCAAATCTTCACCGTCTTGTCGGCGGATCCGGACGCCAGCCGCGCGCCGTCCTTACTGACGGCGACTGCCGACACGTCGGCCGCGTGGCCGTCAAAGGACTTCAACACCGCGCCGTCGGCCGGGTTCCAAAGTTTGATCGTCTTGTCGGCCGAGCCGGACAGCACTTGGCCGTTCGGCAGAATCGCGACGGAAGTCACCGGGCCGGCGTGAGCGAACGCGCGGAGGATTGCCAACTCCCAGACCTGAACCGTCTTGTCGGCCGATCCGGAAAGAATCGACTTGTTGTCGTTGTGGTACGCGACGGCGAGGGCGGGCATCGGGTGCGCGAAACTTTGCAATTCTTTGCCGGTCGCCAAGTCCCACGCGCGAACGGTGTTGTCCGCGCTCGCGGAAGCGACTCGCGTATTGTCGGCGCTGACGGAGAGGAAATTCACCGCGGCCGTGTGGCCGGCGAGGACCGGACCGGCGGCGAGGTCGGCGAAATTGAACACGCGGATGTTGTTGTCCTTTTCGCTGCCCGAGCCGGTGATGATCTTCGTGCCGTCGCGGTTGAGCGTGAGCACAGTGATCGGCGCACCGATCGCGGGTGACGCCTTCGCTGCTGCGCCGTCGGCGACGTTGAAGATGCGGATGATCTGATCGTCGCCGGCCGCGACGACTTGATCGCCCTTCGGCGTGTAGGCCAGTCCGCGCACGGCCGCGGTCGCGCCGGCGAGCGTGCGAAAGTCAGTCGCGGCGGTGAATTGCCGCAGCGTCTTGTCGGCACTCGCGGCAACAACGCTCTTGTTGTCGGCGAGGAATGACACGCTGAACACGGCGCCAATTGGGGCGAATGCCTGGCGCTCGATGCCGGTCGCCGCGTCAAACACTTTGACCAGCCCGCCCTGGCCGCCCGACACGATGTACTTATTGTCGCGGCTGAAGCGAGCCGTGTTGCACTGTTCGGCGTGTGCGACAATCGTGCGGACCGCCGCGCCGTCGGCCGTGTTCCAGACCTTGATGTTCTTGTCCGCGCCGGTCGTAAGGATCTGGGTGCCGTCGGCGTTGAGCGAGACGCTCGTGACCGCACCGCCGCCGTGGGCCAGTGGCCGGACGACCGTGCCCGCTGCCGCGTCGATCACGAGGGCATTCCCGTCGGCGCAGCCAGAGACGAGCTGGCCATTTGGATGAAAGACGACGCTCGTCACAGGTCCGCCATGCCCGGCGACCGCCTTCGCTTCAGCGCCATCGGCGACATTGTAGATTTTCAGCGTGTTGTCTTGGAACCCGGCGGCGACTTGTGCCGCGTTCGGCGTAAACGCGACGGCGAGCACCGGAGCCGACAGATTCGGGATCGCCTTGACGACGGCCGCGTCGGCGAGGTTCCAAATCTGAATGGATTTGTCCGCTCCGCCCGCGACGAGCTTGGTGCCGTCGGCACTGAAAGCGACGCTCGTAACGGCAGCCGTGTGGCCGGCAAACGGCCGAACGAGCGCTCCGGTGGCGGCGTCGAATAGCCGGACCACCTTGTCGTTCGACGCCGACGCGAGGAATTTGCCGTCCGGGCTGACGACCACTGCGGTCACGGCGTCGCCGTGGCCGGCGAACTGCCGAGCTTCGGCAGGATTCGGCAGGTCCCACAACTTGGCGGTCTTGTCCACGGCGGCCGACGCGATTTGCGGAGCGACCGGGCTAAACGCGACGCGTGTGATCGCGTCCGCGTGGCCGGGCAGCGTCGCGAGCAACTTGCCATCAGCGATGTTCCACAGTCGGATCGTTTTGTCCACGCCGCCCGTGAGAATCTGCTGCGCGTTCGGGCTGACGGCAACGGCCGTGATCGCGCCTTGATGTCCGGCGAACGCCTTTTCAATCGCACCGCTGGCGAAGTTCACCAGCCGCGCTTGGCCGTCCAAACAGCCGGTGACGAACTTGCTGCCATCGGCCAACAGCGCGATCGCGGTGACTTGTTCGGGATGACCGGGCACGGGCCGCGCGGCCTTCACCGGCAATTGCCACAGCTTCACGGTGCCGTCCGCCGAGCCGCTGGCGATTTGCAGATTGTTTGCGGCGTACGCGAGGCTCGTGACCGGGCCAGCGTGCGCGTTGAGCGTGCCGAGCGACTGTGCGTTCGTCGCGTTGTAAATGCGGATAATCTTGTCCGCGCCGGCGGTCGCGACCTGTTGATTGTCGGGGCTGTAGGCGACGGCCGAAATTGGGCCGGTGCTGCCGTCAAACGTGCGCTCTTGCTGGCCGGTCTGAATCACGTTCAGCCGCGCGGACTTGTCCGTGCCGCCGGACGCGACGCGAGCGCCGTCGCTGGAAAGCGCGATCGCGTTCACCGCGTCGCCGTGCCCGCCGATCTCGCGCGCCGCCTTGACCGGCAGCTCCCACAACTTGATCGCGCCGTCCGTACCGGACGTGGCGACTTGCGTGTTATTCGGGTGAAATGCCAGGCCAATGATCGGCTGCGTGTGCGCCTCGATCACGCCGATAGCCGCCTTTTCGGGTACCTCGGCCGGATTGAAAATCCGCAGCGTGTTGTCGGCGCTGATCGTCGCAAGCGCCTTGCCGTCCGCGCTGTAGACGACGCGCGAGACCGCCGTCGGGTGCGGGAACGCCTTCGTCTCCTTGCCCGCCGCGAGGTCCCAAATCTTCACGCTCTTATCGGCGCTGGCCGACGCGAGTGCCTTGCCGTCATTATTAATCGCCACGCCCGTCACCGCCTCGGTGTGCCCGCCGAGTGCCCGCGTCGGTGTCGGCGTGGGCAGTTCCCACGTCTTGGCCGTTTTGTCGAAGCTGCCCGACGCGATGTACCGCATGTCCTTCGAGAACGCGACGCCGAGCACGAGGCCCGTGTGCCCTTCGAGCTTTTTCAACTCTTTCCCATCGGCGGCGTTCCACAAGCGCAGCGTCTTGTCGAAGCTGCCCGTAACGATGAACTTGCCGTCAGGACTGAACGCGATCGAGTAGACCGGATCGGTGTGCCCGGTGAGCGTGAGTTTCGGCGCTGCGGGCTGCTGCGCCCACACGGCGCCGACCATGAACGTGACCGTGGCGGACCAGGCGATCGCGGCGAGACGGACGATGACGGAGTGCTTGGGCGTGTGCATGACTTTTCCTCAGGAGGGAATCAAATCCTCAGGCGGGCCGAAACCTAGGCAGGCGGGTTGCCACCAGCAAGGCAGGATACCACAAAAGCGGCGGCACCTGTCCACAGAATTTTTCGCGTCAGCTTGCGGAATCCGCCAGTGGGTCATCCCCGCGCGCCGCGGTCGCAGCCCAGTCACTTCGCACCAATACAATAAAGATATCGTTCGCCGCGCAGGTAAAGCCGGTTGCCGTCCACGATCGGCGGGGCGTAGGCGAGTGTTTCCTGAGCGGGGAGCGGCAGGCGCCGGTCGAGTTGCGTGGCGATTTGGTTGCGGGCAACGAGCTTGAACTCGCGGCCCGGTTCCAGCACGAGCGTCGTGCCCTGATTGTCCATGACCACCACGTGCGGGCCGACGAGCGTCGGGCTGGCGGCGACCGGCACGGCGTTGTAGTGCATGAACCCGCCAAGGCCGAGGTCTTGTCGATAGAGCATGCGGCGCGATTCGAGTTCGACGACGTAAAGCATGCCGTAGATGTCGGTCTGATAGACGAGGCCCTGCCAGACGAGCGGCGAGCCGGCGGTCCAGCGGTCGATCCAGTGGCCGTCCGGCAAGCGCGAGACTTCACCGGGCAGCGAAATTGTGTCGGACCGCTTCGCCTGCCAGATTTCACCTTCGCGAGCGTTTGGGTCGTCGTCGCGATTGCTGCTGTTGAACTCGAACAGAGTTAGTTCCGTGACGCCGTAACGCGGCCGAAACATCGTCTCGCCCAAAATGACCGGCGGCGACCAGCCGGTGTCGCCCGCCGTGATGCCGCGCGGCCGAAACAGCAGCTTGCCGTCCGACGGCCGAATCAGCTCGCCTTGCTGCGAGATGAAAACGTTCTGACCGGCGAGCCGCGCGGCCAGGACGGCGGCGATGTTCTTTTGAACGCGGTGCTGCGACCAACGCAATTCACCGGTCGCCGCGTCCAGGCCGTGCAGTTTGTTGAGAAACACGGCGAGCACGCCGTCGGCCAATGCGGGCGACGAGCCGTAACTGAGATGGTCCGTGTCCACGCGCGTGATCCACTGCCGCTTGCCATCAAGGGCATAGCAAGCGGCGACGCCGGTGTTGCACCAAACGAAGACGTGCTTGCCGTCGCTCACGGGCGTGGGCATCGTGAAGCCGACGATGGCGAAATGCGCCTCGAAATGATCGTTGGCGTGGATCGCGAACCGCTTCGCGTCGATTTCGATCAACGTCTGCTGGATCGTGTGACGCAACTCGACGCGCCGCGCGCGGTCGGTTTCGGCGTTGAGCCGCGCGACGAGCGGCTCGACTCGCTCAGCGAACGCCGGGTTCGCAGTCCGCTCAGCCGGCGCGAGGGCCTCGAAGAAATTGTTGGCGGCCGACCACAGCTTGCGGCCGGAGTGCTTGTCGAGGCAGACCAGTTCGTCCGGCTCGGCCATGACGAATACGCGATCGCCGGCGATGATCGGCGTGGACGTGCTGCGGCCCGGCAACTCGGCCATCCACAAAATATTTTTGCTGTCGTACGCCACGTTCGGCGGGTCCATGATCCGCAGGCTAAAACGCATCTCCTTGAAATCGTCCTTGTTCGACGTGCTCAGCTTGACGAGCAGCCGATTCCAGCCGGGATTCAGTTCGAGGTCGAACCGCGGCGACGATTGATCGACGTGTTTTATCTCGTGCGTGCTGAGGCTCGTATAGAAACCGAGTGCGACCTGCCGCTGCGGCGACCGGTACAACTCGCGGCCGTTCAGCCACGCCTTCAGTCCGAACGAATGATCGACCGCGATCCGAGCCGGGCCGCCGCGCGGCGAGTACAAATACGCGTGTGCGTACGCGATCTGGTTCGGCTGAAACCCGAGCAACTTGGCCGCGTCCAGCCACGGCAACTCCGCCGTGCCGAAGACCATCGGATCATCCGGCGGCACGGTCGTGGCCTGCCACGTTTGTCCGCCGGCCTTGTCGCCCGCCGACGGCTCGACCGCGGCCTCGCCGCCGAGCGAGTCGTGATCGAATTCCTTTACCGAGTCTCCGACTACGAACGGCCCGATCAAGAGCCAGTCTCTCACGAGTCCCTTCTCAACGAGCGGCGCTTCGCCCGCGTCCTTCCCCGCCGGCCGATCCGCGCGAGCACGCAGGCCTTCCATCGCGCCGCGCGGCACGCGATACCACTCGACGGGCGGCCGCGCGTCCGGCCACAGCCCGGTGCCGTTGCCGCGCCAGCCGTTTGCCGGATCGTCGGCCAGACACGACGCCGTCGCCCACCAAACGGTCAGCAGCAGCGAGCACGCGATTCGACGATGATGCATGGAAGGCCCTCGAATTTTGGAATCCAGTTCTGGTCTGGCAGAACCGGCAAGTCGCCGCGCGTTCCCGCGCCGGCGTCGCGACTGCATTAGACTGGGGCCGGCGACGCTTTTCCAGGTGCTTCATTCGCGAATCGCCCTCCGGCAGCCGCGCTTGGCGGCAATGGCGGATGCTGCTACCTTGTTCGCGAGTGCGGTCGCGACGCGGATTCGAGCTGGTCGGGAGGCAGCATGTTTCAGGACGGTCCCATCGACGGCGTCATCTTCAAAAAGCTTCGTCATTTTCACGACGCGCGGGGCTGGCTGTGCGAGTTGTTTCGCGAGGACGAACTCGCCGCCGAGTTCGTTCCGGTCATGGCGTACATTTCGATGACGCTGCCGGGCGTCGCGCGCGGTCCGCACGAGCATCGCGATCAAGCGGACTACTTTTGCTTCATCGGCCCGTCGAACTTTCGACTGTTGACGTGGGACAACCGGCCCGATTCGGCGACGTTCCGGCACCGGCACGCGGTCGTGGTCGGCGCGGAGCACCCGACGGCCGTGATCGTGCCGGCCGGCGTCGTCCATGCGTACAAAAACGTCGGATCGGAACCGGGCATCGTGTTCAATGCCCCGAACCGGCTGTACAGCGGCCGCGGCCGAGCCGAGCCGGTGGATGAAATCCGACACGAGCACGAAACGACTACGATTTTCAAAATGGAGTGGTAGCGGCCGAATGTCGCAGTTCGGTGTGGCGATCACGCAAGCATCGGGCAACCAAGTGGCACGCAACACGAAACCAATCGGGTTGCTCTAAACCGGAGACAACATTGATGAGACTCCATCAGAACGGTCGGCACGCCGTGCGGCGGGCCGCGTGGGCGGCTATCGCTGTTTTCGCGGCCGGGCTAGCCGGCAGTGCTGGCCAAGAACTCGCGCCGGCCGCGTACCCGAACGGCAAGCTGCTGATCGAGCCGCTTGAGTTGAAGAAGGCGATCGACACGTCGAGTGTGCTGGTCATCGATGTCCGGCCGGCGGCGGACTACAAAGCGGGGCACGTCCCGGACGCCGTGTGGCTCGACGTCGAACAATGGACGCAACTGAGCCGCCGGCCCGCGGCTCTCACGGACGCCAAGCTCTGGGCCGAACAACTCGGCCGACTCGGCATCGACCAGCGCATGCCCGTGATCGTGGTCGACGCGACCGTGACTCCGAACGCGGCCCGCGTCTGGTGGCTGCTGCGGTACGTCGGTCATCCGGATGTGCGGCTCTTGAACGGCGGTGTCGCGGCGTGGCGCGCGGGCGGCGGCACGCTCGGAAACGACGACGTGCCGATCGTGAAGACGAAGTTCGAGCCGAAGTTTCAGCCGCAGATGCTGGCCGACGCGGAGCTCGTGAAGAAATTGATCGGGCAGCGTGACGCGTGCCTGGTCGATTCGCGCAGTGCCGGCGAATTCACCGGCGAGCAGGTTCAAGGCTCGCGCGGCGGCCGAGTGCCCGGCGCGAAGCACGTCGAGTGGAAGGAATTCCTCGACCCCGCCGGCCGCTTCAAACCGGCCGACGACATCGCCAAACTGCTCGCGGCCCGGCAGATCGCGGCGGAGCAAACCGCGGTCACCTATTGCCAGTCCGGCGGCCGCGCGTCGCTCGACGCCTTCGCACTCGAACTCATGGGCTTCAAGAACGTGAAGAACTACTACCGCTCGTGGGCCGAGTGGAGCGCGGACGCAAAGTGGCCGATCGAGAAGGGCAAGTAACCACGATTCTCACGGAGGCGAATCGAATCACGTGGGTCGCATGCAACGATGGATGCTGTGGCTCTTGCGGCACAGCCATTGGTGGGAACGCCCGGCGTGGTTCGTGCTCGGCCGGCGCTACCAGAAATTCAAGAACTGGGGCTGGCAGTTCTACATCTGGCTCGCGCTGCGATCGAAACGATGACCGTCCCACCGGAATCTTCGGCCGGTCACGCCATCACGACGAACTCCCCCGTTTCGCCGCCGGCTCGGCCTCCAGGTCGCGGATCAGTCGCTTCAGTGCCGTTTGATACGCGGCCGGGTCCTTCCTCCTCTTGCGGAAGTCGCCGACGTGTTTCGCCAGCACGTCGGCTTTGCGCGGGTGCTGCCAGGTCTTGAAGAGGTGGTCGTCGAGCCGGATGGGGAAGAGCACATCGCCGGGCTTGCCGGCGCGGGCGTCGTCGTCTTCTTTTTCGAGTGCCCGCTCGATCTCGCGGATCACGGCCGGGGCCTTGCCGCCCAGCGAGCGCTTCGAGCAGACGACGACGAGTTTGTCGTACAGTCGCACGGCCTCGTCCACGGAGCCCCAGATCGACTTGCCCCAAGTCGCATCCTCTTTCCAGCGCCAGCAGCGCACGCCGGCCGCTTGCAGGTCGTTGTACAGCCGCAGGCTGAATGCGTCGTCCTTCTCGGTGAAGGAGATGAAGCAACTGTAGAACTGAATCGGCTGCCCGACCAGCGAGTGCATGTACGTAATGAAATTCTCCGGCACGCCGCAGAGGATTCCGCTTGAAAGTCGAAACTCTTCTTGTAAGCTCATGCCATTTGGTGTCGCGCTGGGCTCACAAATTCGATCACATGGAGGGTCTTCCGATGGCATCTGGAGCCAAATTGCACGCGCAGGCGCGAACCGAGGTGCGTTTCCCCGGCGAGGTCATGGATCGCATTGACTTGATCGTTGATTCAGTTAGATCGGGGATTGTTCAGGGGGCGCGTCAGCGAGCGGCGAACCGTGGCGATAGCTCTACGGTGAATCGAGTGAGCGAAGCAGAAGTGCTGCAATCGGCGATTGCAGCACTTCGGTCAACTATCCCAAAGCTGGAACAACTCTTGACCCAGTGCGAGGGTCGACATGTCGAAGTTCGAAACGCCTCTTGATCAACTTCCCTCTTACGAATTCGCACCAGGGGCAGAAGGAAAACGAGACTTAATCCTGCTGAGGCTTCGTCCGTTGTTGACGATAGCGGCCGTGTACTTCGCTAGCCAACGCGAGACTCCGGCTGGCCAGAAGTTGGTCATCAAACCAGAGGACTTCGATGAGGCGGCAAGAGTCCTCGTGGTGCCCGAAGGAAGCCGGCGAGTTTCGTGGCTCAACGAGGTTGTGGATTTCTTGCTGTTCAAGTCGTGCTTCATCAGCTACTCGGCCAAGGATAGAAAATTCTACGAACGGTTGTACGCGGACCTGCAGGCCAAAGGGGTGCTGACATGGTTATTCTCCGAGGACGCCGGATGGGGCAAGAGCGCCTGGGGAGAGATCGAGCGCGGGATCAAAACTTACGACAAGATTGTGGTGGTATGCTCGAGGCAGTCGCTGCAGAGTGGACCAGTGCTCGCCGAGATTGAGCGTGCGCTGGCGCGCGAAGACGCCGAACGAAAGCAAGTGCTCTTCCCGATCACAATTGACAACTACGTCTTTCGCGAATGGCAGCACTTCAGAAAGCAAAGAGTTCTGGACCAGGTCATAGGCGACTTCCGCGGCTGGAATCGTAACCGGGCGAATTACGAGGCTGCGTTGCAAAAGATGCTCAAGTCACTCCAGGCGGACCAGCCGCCAAACACGTGAGCCTCGCGGCGGGCGATTCCCTAGTAGGGAAACCGGCGGTCCCTTGTACGCCAGGCAGGCTGGCCTAGGCC
>Ga0247727_10008146_pt1 | contig 19594 bp, 20 predicted proteins | sample WisWelCaveWW1625_FD_202498 | JGI IMG/M metagenome (GOLD analysis project Ga0247727, IMG submission 202498) | Biofilm microbial communities from Wishing Well Cave, Virginia, United States - WW16-25 | ecosystem: Environmental > Aquatic > Deep subsurface > Groundwater > Cave microbial mat | place... | reverse complement strand
CTCGGTGCAGCCTACCCGGGACTGACCCAATCACCATGTGAAAGGGTACGTATGAAGACGAGCCGTCTCCCGCCATCCGCAGATGGCTTCGTCCCTGCTTGGCCTTGCTCCCGGCGGGGGTTACCTGGCCATCCACATTACTGCAGATGCCGGTGGTCTCTTACACCACCATTTCACCATCACCCCCCTCACCCCGTGCTCCCCTCTCCCAACGGGAGAGGGGTTGGGGGTGAGGGTGGCTGTTTGTTTCTGTGGCCCTTATCCGGCAGGTTCGCTCCTTGCGGAGGTTCTCCGCCCCGGGGGCTATCCGACGCCGTGCTCTATGGAGTGCGGACTTTCCTCGATCTCGTAAACACAAGACCGCGATCGCCCAACCGACCTGAGGCGCTGTCATCATACACGCAAGAGGGGTGAGCGTCAACGGCGGGATAGTATCGTCATTGCGAGAAGGGTTGAGACGCGATAGCGTTGAAATCCCGACGACACTTGCCCCCGATTTGCCAAGCAAATCGTGCGTTCGGTGCAGTTCAGGTGAGCAATCTCCTCATCGTGGTGGAGCTTGCTTTGCCTCCATCGGGGCTCGCAATGACGGTTATTTGTTGAGTGATGGATATACCCACCCCTCTGTTACAAAAATTGACAGTTTTGAAAACGGGCAAAACTTCATTGGAGATTTCCACAAAAGACATTAAAATAGAAGTCGGAATACATCAAGGAGGCTTTGTGAGCAACCGGCACGGGAAAAAAATCATTGGTCTGACAGGGAACATCGCAACCGGCAAAAGCGTTGTACGGCGTATGCTCGAACATCTCGGCGCGTACACCATTGACGCAGACGCGCTTGCCCATCGTGTCATTGCCAAAGGTGCACCAGGGTATAAACCTGTCCTCGATAGGTTCGGCTCATGGCTCCTCGATAAAGACGGACAAATTGATAGAAGTAAACTTGGCCGCCTTGTTTTTTCAGACGCTGAAGCCCTCGCACAACTCGAAGATATCGTTCATCCTTATGTGATCCAGGCAGTGGATCTGCTCGTGAAGCGCGCGAGTCAAACTGTCGTTGTCGTCGAAGCGATCAAACTCCTCGAATCAGAGTTGCGGCATCAGTGTGATTCCATTTGGGTAACAGATGCCCCGCCACAGGTCCAGATTGACCGGCTCGTCCGCAAACGCGGCTTGAGTCAGGAGGACGCGATCCAGCGCGTCCACGGCCAATCCGCGCAAAAAGAAAAACTTGCCGCGGCAACAGTCGTCATCAAAAACAAAGGATCATACGACGACTTATGGAAGCAGGTGACCGAAGGATGGAAAACCGTCTCACCCGCAGGGGAAACTGCTCCCCTCCAACCTGCCGAATCCAAAACTGGAGAATTTTCCCTCCAACGCGGGCGCCCGCGCGACTCGCAAAAAATCGCACAGTTGATGACGCGTCTGAGCAAAGGCAAACGTGCAATGAACAAAGACGACGTGATGGAAGCCTTTGGCGAAAAAGCCTTCCTTCTGCTTCAAATGAACAATGAACTTGTCGGTGTTGCCGGCTGGCAGGTGGAAAATCTCGTGGCGCGCACAGACGATTTGTTCCTCGACCCGAAAGCCGCAACAGACCAGGCGCTGCCACTGCTCATCCATGAAGTGGAACGCGCCTCCAGCGATCTGCAATGTGAAGCCTCGCTGATCTTTCCTCCCATGGACCTGATCGGCTTCGATTCCGTCTGGAAACAACTCGGCTACGAACGCCGCTCCCCTGAAACTCTTGGTGTGCAGGCATGGACCGACGCCGCGAACGAATCCATGCCCACAGGTTCGGCGTTGTTCTTCAAACAACTTCGCACCGACCGGGTCCTCCGCCCTATTTAATAACGCCACGTACTTGGTCCGTGGTAACTGGCAGAGGGAGGAAAATTATTTCAACGAGAGCAGGTGGTTGAGTTGAAATCACTATTCCAAACGCGAATTGTGTGAAGCAGCGGATGGCGCGAAGCACAGAAAATTCGCGTGGTTCACTGAATTCGCGGCACATTGAAATTGACGGATATTCGCGTTAAAAATTTCGAACGTTGAGAAATTCATGTGAATCCCACTGTCACCCATTTACCAAACTCTGATTACCAATTACACTTTCACTGATGGCAAATTTCCTCAACAACCTCCTTTTCATATTTCAACGCCTCAACTGGCTCAGCGTTCTAGACATCCTGCTCGTCACGTTGATCTTCTTTGCTGTGCTGTATTCCCTGCGCGATACGCAGGCGATGGTGCTGTTAAGAGGGGTGATCTTTTTGGTGGTTGCGCTCGTATTACTCACTACGCTTGTTGAACTCCCCGCTTTCTCCTGGCTGGTTCAAAACAGCCTGCCCGCATTGCTTCTTGCCATTCCGGTCATCTTCGCGCCAGAGATCCGCCGCGCACTCGAGCGGCTCGGACGTGCAGGCACATTTGTTACAGGGGTGAACCAAGCTCCACAAGCCGATGTAAAAAAGGTGATCCATGCCGTGGTGGAGGCTTCAAGGCGACTCTCCGCGCGCCAGCATGGCGCATTGATCGTTATGCAAAGGACGGACAGCCTCGATCAATATATCGAAACCGGCGTGCAAATGCGCGCACAAGTCACTCCTGAGTTACTCTTGCAAATATTTTATCCCGACACTCCATTGCATGACGGCGGAGTCATCATCGCTGATGAGCAAGTCGTCGCGGCGGCTTGTGTGATGCCACTATCTGCAAGCGGCGTCCTCAACCGCTCACCCGAACGGCAAATGGGGCTTCGACATCGCGCCGCCCTGGGCGTGTCTGAAGTCAGTGACGCCGTATCTGTAGTCGTTTCAGAGCAGAGCGGTTCCATCGCCATTTCACACGCGGGACGCATGATCCGCCGCATTGATCCCGGACGTCTCGAAAACATCCTGGTCGCGTTCTATCGTCCTGATACTACAACACCACGAAGAATTTGGCTTCAACGATTCTTCCCGTATCTTTTCCGAAAGGATGAGTAGAGCAAGATAGTATCTGGCTCACGAAATATCATGCGCTGGTTTGCCTCCAACGTTCGCACTCTTCTTCTAGCCCTCGTCCTCGCGGTCTCGGTATGGATTTCAGGTGTCACTGCCGCAGATCCGGACGAAGTCCGCTCCCCCATCGCGGTCCCACTTGAAATCATCGGGCAGGAACCATCGCTTGTGATTACGAATAAAATTCCGTTAACCATTGAAGTAACGCTGCGCGCGCCGCGTTCAGTTTGGGATCAATTGACCGCGCAGGAGAATCCGGTGCGTGCCATTTTGGATTTATCTGACTTCAGCGCGGGCGAACATACAGCGGATATCCAGATTCAAATTTCCGTCAGACCTGTGCAAATCGTTCTCTCAAATCCCGGGTCTGTTTCGGTTATGCTCGAACGACTCGCCACCCAATCCTTCCCTGTTGATCTTTCACTCAGCGGGCAGCCCGCCGTTGGCTATCAGGTCGGCGATGTGACCGTTGATCCGACCGAAGTCATCATCTCTGGTCCTGAATCGCTGGTGGAGCAGGCAACGCGGGCGCGCCTTCTCGTCAGCCTGGATGGCGCGCGAGAAAGTATAGACCAAGCCGTCCTTATCCATGTTCTCAATGCGGAGAATGCTGTCCTTGAGGGAATCACAATCAATCCCGAATCCATACACGTGACGATTCCCGTCAGCCAGCAAGGCGGGTTCCGTGAAGTCGCGGTGAAAGTTGTGGTCAGCGGGCAAGTCGCCGCGGGGTATCGCCTTGAAAACATTTCCGTTTTCCCGCCTGTGATCACAGTCTTTGCATCAGACCCCGAATTGGTGAGCGCTTTGCCCGGTGTGGTTGAAACGCAACCGCTGGATTTGCAGGACGCAAAAGAAAATATTTCCACGCGGCTGACATTAACCCTGCCGGAAAACATAACCATGGTTGGCACGCAAAGCGTGGAGGTGCAGGTTGGCATCTCACCAATTCAAACCAGCCTCACACTCTTGAATCAGCCCGTCCACGTGATTGGTCTTCTCGAAGGATTGGCTGCCCAGATATTCCCCCAGTCAGTGGATGTGATCATCTCAGGTCCCCTGCCTGTGCTGGACATTTTGACTTCACAAGACGTGACAGTGTCCATTGATGTGACTGGCTTGGGGATCGGCACCCATCAATTGATACCGGAAGTGAACATACTGGTGGGAAGTGTGTTGGTAGAATCGATCCTGCCTGGCACCGTGGAAGTGGTATTATCCATCCCCGACACACCAACGCCGAGACCGTAAATTCCCTCACCCCCTGCCCTCTCCCAACAGGATAGGGGGGAAAGAAGAAATGCCCAAACCAATCGTAGCCCTCGTTGGCAGACCCAACGTTGGAAAAAGTACTTTATTCAATCGCCTCGTAGGGGAACGCATGGCTATCGTGGACGATACGCCCGGTACTACGCGCGACCGTCTGTTCGGTGAAGCCGAGTGGAATGGGCGTAAGTTTCATATTGTGGATACCGGCGGCATTGACCCCACTCATGGCGGCAAGACTCCTCTTTCGATTGGCTCGGCGGATTTTATTGACGATATCCGCGTTCAGGCGCAGGTAGCGATCAATGAGGCAGATGCAGTCCTCTTCGTCAATGATGGCGAAGCGGGCGTTACATCCCCAGATTTAGAAGTGGCAGACATCCTTCGTCGTTCACAAAAGAAATTGGAAGATGGAACGCGCTGGCCCCCCATTTTTGTGGTGGTCAATAAATGCGAGACAAGAGAGAGGCGGGACGCGGCGCCTCAATTCTACGAGTTGGGGTTGGGCGACCCGATCCCCATCTCCGCGGTGCATGGGACAAGCACTGGCGACCTGCTCGATATATTGGTATCAGCTTTCCCTGAGGAAGAGGCGCAGGAGGAAGACGATAGCGTCAGGATCGCGTTGGTTGGTAAACCGAACGCGGGCAAATCCAGCCTGTTGAATAAGTTGGTCGGTGAAGAACGCGCGATTGTGAGTCCGATCCCCGGAACGACGCGCGATGCGACGGATACAAAAATCGAAGTGGATGGACTGCCCGTTACATTGATCGATACCGCTGGCATTCGCAGGCGCGGAAAGATCGAACATGGCGTGGAGCAATATAGCGTTCTGCGTTCGTTCAAGGCAATTGAAAGATCAGATGTCGCCCTGCTGATGATTAACGCAACGACGGGCATCACGTCACAGGACGCGCATATCGCGGGTTTCATTCTCGAAGAATGGAAATCGTGCGTGGTGATCGTCAACAAGTGGGACGCGGTCGAAAAAGATTCGTTCACAATGGAAGAGTACACGCGCAAGATCCGCTCGGACTTGAACTTCATGGATTACGTGCCGCTGTTGTTCATCTCAGCCAAGACGGGTCAGCGCGTGGATCAAGTCCTGCCGATGGCATTGCGCGTGCAGGAGGAGAGACTCGCGCGACTCACCACTTCCAAGATCAATTCGGTCATTCACAACGCGCAGGACGCGCATCCGCACCCAACTCACGCGGGACGACAATTGAAGATGTATTACGGCACACAAGTACGAAGCGACCCTCCGACATTTATGATCTATGTCAATGAGCCGAAGTTGATGCACTTTACATATTTGCGGTATCTTGAAAATCAAATCCGTGAAGAGTATGGGTTTTTGGGAACGCCGATTCGGATTGTGTTGAAGGGGAGGAGAGAAAAATAGCTTTCAGCGGTCAGCATTTAGCTATCAGTTAGGAGGAACGATGAAGGACTTCCGTCAACTCAAAGTGTGGGAAAAATCCCATCTACTAGCTTTAGCGATTAACAAGGCAACAAAAGAGTTTCCGAAAGAAGAACTGTATAGATTGACATCACAAATCCGCCGTGCAAGCATCTCGATTTCCACGAATATTGCCGAGGGCTATGGGCGAAATACTGATAAAGAGTTCGCCCGTTTTTTACAGATTGCAATGGGCTCCGCCAGCGAAACGGAACACCAGCTCATTCTTGCTCGCGATCTAGAATTCCTCTCAAAGGACTCATACGAAAAACTTCATAATGATGTTGAAGAAGTAAAACGGATGCCCGCATCTCTCCTAAAAACGCTGAGAGCTGACTGCTGATGGCTGACAGCTTTGATTTTGTGATCATCGGCGCTGGCTTCGGGGGAAGCGTCTCTGCGATGAGACTGACCGAAAAAGGGTATTCTGTTCTCATTCTCGAAAAAGGCAAGCGATACGAAGACAAGGACTTCGCCAAAACCAACTGGCAATTTTGGAAATATCTCTGGCTCCCTGCGTTGCGCGCGCATGGGATTTTGCAGGTCAGCATTCTCAAGGGAGCGATGATTTTGCACGGAGCGGGCGTGGGCGGCGGAAGTTTGGGTTATGCCAATGTGCTAGGTGTGTATGATTTTATTGAAAATTCTTTGGACGAGGAAGCGCCGGTGATGTTTCAGGCACAGGCAATGATGAAATCGCGCGCCCCTGCCCCCGAGCCGAGCCTGGATATGGATATTCAACACAGCAAGACCGTCCACGTGAATGTGGAGATTTGGTATCGAGTGTCTGCCATATAGACAAAAGAGCCAGAGACACGACATCTCTGGCTCTTTTGTCTTGAATGTTCGATTATTTGCGGGCAAGCACAATCACAGAATTGCTGTCCGCAGAGGTGATGGTCAATATGCCGCCATCGAGAACAAACGTCGCGGACTCAGCGAATACAGCGAGCGTTGTCGTTTCCTGCTCGCCAACCGGGCCTTCGCAAAACATCAGCGTAGATACGACGGACCCAAAAGCTATTGTCTCTCCATCCACTTCATAATCGCCTCCGAAACCATTACATCCCACGTTGCCACTAAACGTTCCATCTCGACCAAACTCAATGGATGTCTCCACATCCGGCGCGGCAGGCGTCTGACTGGACGGGGATCCGTGTGAAACGAGTTCCCACGGTCCATTGATGGATGTAGATGTTCCACCGGTACAGGCGGCTAAAATGAACAGGGCTAACAAACCAATTACCAACTTTTTCATCATGATCTCCAAATCGTAGTTTTAATATACAGACGCTGGAGAGTATGGAATGTTCCCACGCCAAATCACACTAGCACTTTTGTTCTAAGAATGATAAAATCGTTCTTCTTACAGGAGCAATCTTTATGAATTCAGAAACCATCCTTGTTGAAAAATTGAGCAAAACCTATCAGGTGCCTGAGCGCGAAGGCGGATTCGGCGCGGCGGTACAAAGCTTCTTCAAACGAAAATACAAAGATGTGAAGGCCGTGCAGGAGGTCAACTTCAAGATCGCGCAGGGAGAGATCGTCGGCTTCCTCGGACCGAACGGCGCGGGCAAAACAACCACGCTCAAAATGCTGGCGGGATTGCTTCATCCTACAAGCGGCACCGCGAATGTTTTGGGGTTCACCCCATGGGAATTGAAAAATGATTACCTGCGTTCGATGACCCTTGTGATGGGACAACGCAACCGCCTCTCGTGGGACATCCCCGCCGCGGATTCATATCTTTTGAATCAAGCAATCTACCGAATCCCTGACGATGAATACAAAAAGACCTACAAAGAACTGGATGAACTGCTCGAACTCGAACCGTTGATGAAAAAACCGGTGCGGAACCTTTCACTTGGCGAACGGATGAAGTGCGAGATCGCGGTCGGCTTGCTTCACCGCCCGAAAGTGTTGTTTCTCGATGAACCCACCATCGGGCTGGACATCACGGGTCAGGCACGCATCCGCGAGTTCCTGCGTGAATATAACAAACGTACGGGCGCAACCATTTTGCTGACAAGCCACTACATGGCAGATGTGACCGCGCTATGCGAACGGATCATCATCATCCATCACGGCAATTTGAAATACGATGGAGGCATAAGCGACCTCTCGCGAAGAATCGCGCCGTTCAAACTGATCGGCGTGTTGCTGGCGGAATCCAATTCGCACGATCTGTCTCGGTACGGCACACCAGTCCAAAATGAGGAAGATGCGGAGAAGGTCTACATCCAGGTGAAAGCTGAAGATGTGACCAGAGTCACTTCACGGATGTTATCCGAACTTCCCATTGCAGACATCAGCATCGCAGATCCGCCGATTGAAAACGTTATCGAACGCGCGTTTAATGAGTAAGGGCGACCCGCCGGGTCGCCCCTACAATAGGAAATAATATGTTCCTCATCTTCAAACGACTCTGGCAGGTCAATTGGGCGGAACAATGGCAGTATCGCGCCAACCTGATCATGTACCTGCTGTACTGGCTCGTCTCGCCGATCATTTATCTCGCCGTGTGGACGAGCATCGCCAACAGCAAAGGTGACGTGAACGGATTCACCGCCAACGACTTCGTGACGTATTACATGATCCTGCTCATTGTGGACCAAATGACAAGCAACATCATCATCCACATTTTCGGATACAAAATTCAGGATGGTTCGCTTTCGGGCGAATTAATCAAACCGATCCATCCGATGCTGACCAACACACTGGTCAACGATGTGGCGTTCAAAACCCTCAACCTGATGTGGCTGGTTCCCATCTGGCTGGTGCTGGCGCTTGTGTTCAAGCCCGATTTCGCATCCGTCACCCTGAGCGGAATCCTGTTTGCGTTCCCCGCCATCGTGCTTGGATACTTCATCAATTTTTTGTTGTCGGGCGCGATCACTTCACTGGCATTTTGGACGACGCGCGTATTTTCGATCCACGAATTTTATTACGCCTTGATCCTCGTGTTTGCAGGACAATTCGTCCCGCTCAAACTCATACCCGAACTGGTTCAAACCATTGCGCGTTTCCTCCCCTTTCAGTTGTTCATGTACCTGCCCATTCAAATGATTCAGGGGAATCTCACTTCCAGTGAAATCATACAGGGCTACCTCACTGGGGTCGTTTGGCTCATCATTGCGCTGGCATTATTCATGTTCACCTGGCGGCAAGGCGTCAGGCGCTTTTCGGCAGTCGGAGCGTGAAATGTTTTGTAGTGTCATTCTGAGCGACCCACTTTGCGGGGAGCGAAGAATCTCTACTCTGGCTCGAAGTCTTTCTGGCAAATCAGAGATTCTTCGTGGCGCTCCGCAGCACTCAGAATGACACGTTACGGAAAATATATGCACACGTTGAAATTACTCTCCGCATTCCTCAAAGTCAACATTCAAATGGCATTGGCGTATCGCGCCGATACGGTTGTCAACATTCTGCTCAACGTGATGTGGCTCGGCTGGGAACTGCTCACGCTCAGCATCATCTTCAGCAATACCGAAACCATTGGTGGCTGGGGCTTTGGCGAGTTGATCGCCCTGCTCGGCGTGTTCCGTCTGGTCAACACGATGATGATCGCGCTCATCTGGCCCAACACCGAAAAATTCAATCAATCCATCCGCGACGGCTCAATGGACTACACCATCCTGCAACCCGTCAACAGCATGTTCCTCGTCACGTTTTCGCGCATCACCGTGTGGAGGATTTGGGATTTGCTCCTTGCCATCGTTTTGATCGTGATCGGGGTCAATTTGTCCGGGGATTTGGTCACCCCGCTCAGCATCCTGACCTTCATCCTGCTCGCCATCTCAGGCGTGATCATCATCTACAGCCTTTGGATCGTCTTGATCGCCCTCACGTTTTGGTTCACCAAGTTCGACAACAACGTGACGATCCTGCAAGCCCTGCTCGACGCGGGACGCTATCCGTCAACGGTTTATCCTGTGTGGCTGCGGATCATCGTCACGTTCCTCATCCCCATCGCGGTGGTAACGACGATTCCTCTGCAGGCTTTGCGCGGCGATTTGGATGCCAGCCGAATCGTGATGTACTTTGTAATTGGAGTTTTGAGTTTTATTGTCGCATCACGCGTCTGGAAAGCAGGACTCAAACGATACAGCGGCGCGAGTAGTTAAATGTGTAGGACGAGATACTATCTCGTCCTACCTTTTCTGGTTGAAATTAGTGCGATTGAATAGCGTAATCCCCGCAGCGGCGGATACATTCAAAGATTCAACTTTCGCATTGAGAGGAATGCGGACTTGTAAAGTCGCGGCGCCCTCGATCTCTGGTGAACAACCGTCTTTTTCACTACAGAAGACGATGAGCAGGCGCTCGCGAATGGATGCAATTTCATCTACAGTCCGCTTGGCTGATGCAGAAGTCACAAGCAATGCCCGGTTGTTTTGCTGACAGTAATCAATTAACTGACTTGTTGTAGCAGTCATGACAGGTAGGGAAAAGACATATCCGCGGCTGGCACGTATGAGCCTGCGGTCGTAAATATCGAGGGGATCCATATTCAACAATATCATTCCACCGACGCCAAGAGCAAGAGATGTGCGGATGATATTCCCAATATTGCCAGAGATACTTACATCTTCCAAAACGACTACATCATTTGTGATCGTCTTCAACGCCTCCAGCGCGATGGGCTTGGGTTTTTCGGCTATGGCGAAGATACGTGAAATTTTGTCGTTCTCAAAAAGCTTTTTGGTGGTTCGCTTCGCCACTTCGTGGATGGTGGCGCCCGGTGTAAGTTTTTTTCGCAAGGTCCCCGAAATCACTTCATCCCCTGCAAAGTAGACTGATTCAATCTCAATGCCCGCCTCCAACGCTTGCAAAATATTCTCTTCGTCGTCAATCAATATCTGGTTGAGTTCGCGCCTGCCTTCGCGCGTGAGCAGTTTGCGGATGGGTCCGGCGAGCGGATGCAGGAGGGAGTCAACAAGAAACGGATTGTTTGCAGAGGGTTCATTCATGGAAGCATGATAACCTTGTCAGAAGATGAGGTCAAGAAAATTCCAAAGAACTCGGTGGTCGAGTAGGGCGAAGCCCGTATCGAGACCACCACGGTTCAAACATAATTCTGTAATATGATTCGCCTTACGCACTGGTGGTTTCGATACGCCCTCACTCCGCTCGGGCTACTCAACCACCGATTTTGGTTGCTACAGTAAAATTCAACTATGCAAATTATGCATTTGGACGATCACATCCTTGTCGTTGACAAACCCGCGGGAATTCCTGTCCTCCCTGACGGATGGGAGAAGGACGCGCCGTATCTTGTGAAGATGCTGGAAGCAGGGTATTCCAAATTGTGGGTTGTTCACCGTTTGGATAAAATCACAAGCGGAGTCATTGTCTTCGCACGCGATCCAGAGAGTCACCGCATCTTGAATATGCAATTCGAGAATCGTGAAGCCGAAAAAGTGTATCACGCGATTGTTGAGGGAAACCCAAAGTGGGATGAGAAGGTCGCAAAATTTCCGCTGCGCGCAAACGTAGGGAACAAACATCGCACCGCAGTGGACAACAAAAATGGGAAACCGTCCGAGACGCGATTCAGAGTCATCAGACGGTATCAGGAATCGGCTTTGATCGAAGCGAAGCCGCTGACAGGGAGAACGCATCAGATACGAGTCCATGCGTATGCGTTGGGAAATCCATTGCTGGGAGACATCCTGTATGGGGCGGAGGAAACCAATATTATTTCGCGCCCCGCCTTGCACGCACACGCGATAACACTGACACACCCAGTAACAAACCATCGCATTACGTTCACTTCAGAGCGCCCCGATGACTTTGCCACTGCTTTGAAACAATTGCATCTTTGAGGGCGAAAACAATTCATGGTATGCTTCGCCCGATGATTCCCAGCCTTCCCAGTCTGAAAATATTGCCGCTGGAAAGTTTGATCCTGCATGAAGATCACGACGCGCAGCGAAGCCTGCCGTTGATGGAAAAATTGCGCGCCGCGGGAATTTTACGCAACCCTCCCATTGTAATGCCGTTGATGGACGGCACAAAACGATACATGGTGCTCGATGGCGCGAACCGCGTCACATCGCTGCAAGAGATGGAATTTCCGCACATCGTTGCGCAGGTGGTTGACGCGGACGACCCGCATGTAAACCTGCAAACATGGAATCATGTGGTGTGGGGCGTGAGCACAAAAACGTTGATGGGCGAACTTCGCAAATTGAAGGGGCTTGAAGTCGTAAAGATTGACACACATAAATCGTTGGATGCGCCAACGTATGTCCCTGTCAACATCCGCGTGCCTGACGGAAAACTTTATTTGCTTGCAGAGTCTCCCAGCGATCTTGCGGGTCACATCCGCACATTGCATGGAATTGTGAACACGTACAAAACACGCGCGTCGCTTGATCGCACGAGCCAGACGTTGATTGATTCTTTCAAAGAAGTTCACCAGGATTTAACCGCTCTCGTCATCTTCCCGCCATTCAAGATCAAGACCGTGCTCAAACTCGCGGGTCGAAAAATTGTTTTACCCACCGGAATCACGCGCTTCACCGTTTCGCCGCGCGCGTTGCATTTGAATTATCCATTGCACGAGTTATCGAGCGGAAAACCGATTGAATATAAGAAGGCATATCTCAAACAATGGATCGAAGAGCGCGTGAAAAAGAAGAACGTGAGGCTGTATACAGAGGCGACGTACTTGTTTGATGAATGACCCTCACCCTTGCCCTCTCCCGCTTCGACTCACCTGCACTCCCTGGCACCGCCCGCCAGGTGCAAGTGTCGCCGGCGCTCCGCTCAGCGCGAAAGGGAGAGGGGGAAAAGTTGAAAATGGATTTTTTCTTTCCTGAGGACAACCTGCAACGCATGACGCCCGAAGAAACGCGAATCACCTCGCTCACTGCCGAGCCGTATCCCGATGGCTATCGTTTGCGCGTCAACATCGAGATCACGCCGTTTCAAAAACGGCCTTATATCGAAGTCATGCTTACCGATTCAAATGGCGATGAAGTCGCGTCGTCGAGCATTGTCGAGCCGCTGGGCTGGAAACTCGAATTCACCATGCACATCCGCGGCGAGTTGAAAAATCCGTATACATTGGAGGCAAAACTTTTTTATCCGGATGGTCCGAGCGCCGAGCCACAAACATTCTCATTTGATGTGAAACCGCCTCTTTCGAAGCCTGAGGCTGATTCCTCCTAATCGACATTATCCATGCCAAAACAATTTCCCCGTCTCCCCTTACGGACAGCGATTCTCCTCTTCATCGGACTCTCCCTCCTCGGCTGTTCACAACAAATTACATCAACTCCCGAAACAACAATCATTTCATCACCGGCAACAGAGGAGTTTGTTCCGATTGTCCCGCAAAATGCAGAGGAGATAGTCATCTTCTCTTTTGAAGAGGATGGATACGCACACCTCTTCGCTTTCATCCCGGATACTTTGCCTCTCACGCGGTTGACCTCCGGTGACTGGGATGACATCGCTCCCGCCGCAAGTGGAGACGGGGAACAAATCGCCTTCGTGTCTAACCGCAATGGATTCTGGGATTTGTACCTTTTGCATCTCCCAACCGGAGAAGTAACACAACTTACCAACACACCCGAATACGAAGGCGCGCCGTCCTGGTCACCGGATGGCTCCTTTCTCGCGTACGAAAAGTATTTGAATGAGAATCTCGATATCGCCATTGGACCTGCTGATGATCCGTTGAGAGAAGCAGTATTATTAACTTCCTCGCCTGCCTCCGAACACTCCCCTTCCTGGGCGCCCGGCGGACGCCAAATCGCATTCATTTCAAACGGCGAAGTGATTCTCGCCGATCTGGATAAAACAGAGAACGACCGATTCGCAAACTTGAGCAATACAGAACTCGCTTCTGAATCGCACCCCATCTGGTCACCGGATGGACGCTGGCTTGCATGGGCCTCCTCATCGCAAAGTGTAGGCAGAAGTGGAATCTACATTTGGGATTCAACGCGCAACGTGCCTGCGATCTGGCTCGCCGATGGGGATTACCCGGCATGGAACACCAGCGGCGACCAGATCGTCACATCCTTCCACACGCCAAACAATATCTACCTCGCCACATATTCCTTAGACGGAAGACTTCTCCAACCCTTGGCGCCGTTCTCTGCCTCCCTACGCGGATTAGTATGGGCAAACTTAATTATGCCTGAGCCTTTGCCGAATGGATTTCGTCAAGCCGCGCAGTTGACACCTGCCTCGCTATGGGCGGCAAACGGCGAACCAATTTCAGAAGGACCTTTTGGCAGATGGTCACTAGTGGATTTGCAGGGTGTGCGGGCGCCCTATCCTCAACTGCATGACCTTGCCGATGAAGCCTTCATCGCTTTGCGTGAACGCGTCACACAAGAAGCAGGCTGGGACGCGCTTGCTAGTTTGGAAAATGCCTTCGTGCCAATCACCTCATCCCTTGACCCGGGCTTTGAAGAATCCTGGCTGTATACCGGGCGCGGCTTTGCAATAAATTCATTGATGACCAACGCCGGCTGGATGGTTGCGGTCCGCGAAGATTATGGCGCGCAGACCTATTGGCGTTTATATCTCCGTGCACAATTACAGGATGGCTCACTTGGCGAACCGTTGCACTCCCCGCCCTGGGATTTATCAGCACGTTACAATCTCGACCCGAAAGTATACGAGCAGGGAGGAATCTACAGCGACGTGCCACCCGGCTATTGGGTGGATGTGACCTCGCTCGCGGGACAATATGGCTGGGAACGAGTCCCCGCGTTGCCAAACTGGCGCACGTTTTACCGCGGCGCGCGTTTTACTGAATTTGCCCTCACCGATGGGCTTGATTTCTATTCTGCCATGCTTCAACTCTACCCCTGGGATGTCCTGCTGACGCCGACTCGATTGTTGCCTCCAACATTCACAGCCTCGGTCACATCCACGTTTACTCCCACAGCCACGTCAACACGCACACCGCGCATTACGTTGACACCGTCCCTATCACCGACACCCAGCCACATACCCACTCCATCGAATACGCCGGTGCCGTCACCCACACCCCCGACAATTATTCCATGAAGAAATGTTTCTACACTTTGGAGTCAGGGAGCTTGCTCCCGTATTGCCACAGCAAACTCTTGCACTCCAGAGTTTTTATTGCGATGATTATTTTCATCCTCGCCTCCTGCTCACCCGCCTCATCAAGTGGAGCGGATCAAACTCCAACGGCGGTAATTGCCGGGGATTCGGCGACCCAGCTACCGGCTGAGTCCGACGCGGCGGCGCGTCCAACAATTGAGCCATTCCGATTCGTCCTCCCGACCCCGGGCGCGGAACCCATTTCGGGATGGCGTCCGCCTCTTTATCCGGTGCCATGGGCTGTTTCAGCGTACGATCATTTTTACTTCGCCCGACCCATCGCCGCGGACAACGTCAACTGGCCCCTTGCGGAGTATCGTTACGGAGGCGTCTTCTTTGCGCCAAACATCGTGCACACCGGCGTGGACATTGATGCGGCGGAAGCCACACCGATTCTAGCGGCTGGGCCTGGCGCAGTTGTTTCAGCAGATTGGGGTTTGTACACCGAAGCGCCTGGCAACGAGTTTGACCCGTATGGCAAGGCTGTTGTCCTGCGGCATGATTTTGGGTATAAGGGTCAATCGCTGTTCACGGTCTATGCTCACATGGACGAAATCATGGCGGTTGTGGGCCAGCGCGTGGAGACCGGCGACGTAATTGGTTTAGTCGGCTCGACGGGTGCAACAACGGGTCCACATTTGCATTTTGAAGTGCGGCTGGGCGGAAATACTTTTTACAACACTTACAACCCCGAGCTCTGGATGGCTCCACCACAAGGTTGGGGGGTCCTCGTTGGAAGAATCACGGATGAAAAAGGTGAGCTCCTGAATCAATATTCTGTTGAAGTGCGACCGTTGCCCTCCGAGGTGCCGTTGCGGAGAGTTCTCACCTATGCAATTGGATCAGTGAATGCCGATTCGTATTATCAGGAAAATTTGGTATTGAGCGACCTGCCAGCAGGGATTTACAAAGTCCTGATGAATTACAAGGATAAGGACGTTCAACTCTTCGTGGAGATTTTCCCCGGGCAGGTGACCTACTTCACGTTTACCGATGAGCGCGGGTTTGAGGTTCTCCCGCCGCCTGTGCCTACGCTTGATTTTATGCCGGGGACGGCGACAATTGTACCTTGACCCCTTGACGGGCAGAACATCTGTGCTATACTTTCGGCTACACACAATTTCGACCTTTACACTTTTTGAATTGGAGAAAACCTATGTCCCCTCGTAAATCATCCAGAGAATCCAAAGCCGCCGCAATGGAGGAACAACAAGCCAATCGCAACGTGGATGGCGCAAAGCGCGCTGTGCTCGATAAAGCCGTCAACGACATCCTCAAACGCTACGGCGACGGTTCCATTGTGCGATTGGGAGAAGCCCAGCACATGCAGACCGAGTCATATCCGACCGGCTCGCTCTCTCTTGATATTGCCCTCGGTGTCGGCGGCGTCCCACGCGGGCGCGTCACCGAAATCTACGGTCCTGAGTCTTCAGGCAAAACCACCATTTGCCAGCACATAATTGCCGAGGTTCAGAAAATGGGCGGTGTCGCCGCGTTCGTGGACATGGAACACGCGCTCGATCCCGTCTATGCGGCGCGCGTCGGCGTGGATATTGACAACCTGCTGGTCTCACAACCGGATACCGGCGAACAGGCGCTTGAGATCACGGAAACTCTTGTCCGTTCGGGCGGCGTGGATATTGTCGTGATCGACTCAGTCGCTGCGCTCGTTCCCCGCTCTGAAATCGAAGGCGATATGGGCGATGCGACCATGGGCGTACAGGCGCGTCTCATGTCCCAGGCGCTTCGTAAACTTTCCGGCGCCATCAATCAGACCAAGACCACAGTTATTTTCACCAACCAACTCCGCCAGAAAATTGGCGTCATGTTCGGTAATCCCGAAACCACCACCGGCGGCAATGCGCTTAAGTTTTATGCTTCCGTTCGTCTCGACGTGCGCCGCATTCAAGCCATCAAGGTCGGAGATGAAGTCATCGGTAATCGTACGCGCGTCAAAGTTGTCAAGAACAAGGTCGCGCCTCCCTTCCGCTCCGCTGAATTCGACATCATGTTCAACGAAGGCATCTCAAAATCTGGCGATGTTCTCGACCTCGCCACCAAGTTCGAAGTCGTTCAAAAGCGCGGCGCGTTCTTCTCCTATGGGGATATGCGGCTCGGTCAGGGACGCGAAAACGCAAAAGATTATCTGCGCCAGAATGTCGGTCTCATGAACGAGATTGATGGCGTAATCCGCCAGAAAGCATTGAGCGGCGAGATAGCCCTTCCCCTCGACATCGGCGGAGGCGAAGACGCGGTCCCTGCCGCAACCGAAGAAGAATAGAAACCCGTAGGGGCGACCATGAAGGTCGCCCTTTTTATTATGAAGATGATCGTTCGAGTTGGCTCAGGACGCCGCATCCCCAGCCGCATCCTGTTTCTCATTTTATTGACTCTGATCTCAGCCTCAGCCTGTTCCTCAGCCCCTGCACCGACACCGTTCATCCCACCCACGGCACAATCCCTCCTCATCGAACCGACCTTCATCATCAACCCCACACAAGATGTGGTTGTGATTCAAACGACTCCCCTCCCCACGATTCTCCCAACCATTGATCCCGATAATTGCGTCAACAGCCTCACCTTCATCGAAGACATCACTGTTCCTGACAATTCTTTCATCACCTACGGCTCAACCATAGACAAGCAATGGCTCGTCCAAAACAGCGGCACCTGCAACTGGAACGCGGACTTTCGCCTCAGGCACGTCGGCGGAGCCACGCTCGGGGCATCCGAAGAGATGGCCCTTTTCCCCGCCCGCGCAGGGACGCAAGCCATCATCCAAATACTCTTCACCGCGCCCTTTACAGACGGAGAATACGAATCCGCGTGGCAGGCATTCGACCCATTCGGTCTCACATTCGGAGATCCGATCTACATACGAATCATTGTTGCCGCGCCATAACAAAAACGTCCCGCAGGTTGGGTCGAACCCATCTCATTTTGCAAAGAAACCTGCGGACGGTGCATAGCATTATAGGAGCAATTATGTCCCCTCAAACTAACTTTCCCAGCGTTTTCGAAAAACTCAAATCCATTATTAAGCCCTATGCAAAGAAACTCACTGTCACAGCAGATACACAAAGCGCTTATTCTCTCGATGGCCCTTACAGCGAGAAATGGAAAATGGATCTTTTCTTCGGCTCGGCGCAGATCAAGAAAAATTATGTATCTTTTTATTTGATGCCTGTTTACGTGTATCCCGACTTACTGAAAGGAATCAGCCCCGCGTTGAAAAAACACATGCAAGGAAAGTCGTGTTTCAATTTCAAGCAGGTTGAGCCTGAATTGTTCAAAGAACTCGCCGCACTAACCCAAAAGGGTTTTGAGCGTTTTCAAAAAGAAGAAATGAAATAGGAGAAAATATGAAAATCAAACTCGAACTCCCCATCAACAAATCCCGCGCTGAGGTTTGGAAGGCTTTCGACAACGCCGAGAACATGAAGAAATGGCAACCAACGCTTGTCTCGTTTGAGCCGGTCAGTGGAACGCCGGGTCAGCATGGTGCGGTCGCAAAATTGACGTACAAGGAAGGTAATCGCGATATGGTTCTCATCGAGAAAATTACTTTACGTGACGAGCCAAAACAATTCGATGGCGTGTACGAAAACGAATTTGCCGATAACACTATTAAAAACACCTTCACCGAGCAAGGCAAGGACCAAACTCTCTGGGTGATGGAAACGGAATTTATTTTCAAAACTTTCCTGATGACGATCATGGGACCATTGATGAAAAAGAGTTTCGTCACGCGCACGCAGCAAGATATGCAAAGATTCAAAGAAATGGCGGAGGGCGCGTAAAGGCAGGTCTCAGACCTGCCTTTACATCTCTTAATCCAAAATCCCCAAACCCTGATAGAATGGGAACGAAGAAGCCCTTCACGGGCTTCTTCCATGTCAACTCAAGGAATCGCACCGTCAATGCACTACAACTTCCGCCTGTTCTGGCGCACCTTCTACCGTTCCTTTTTCGGCGCAAAAAACACCCCGGCGCGTCTTACCCGAAAACGAATCATCTTCATTACATTGTTCTACCTGGTCTGGCCCCTGGGGTCGTTGATGCACTGGTTCTTTTTCTTTCTCGATGACATCCTCTTCCCCGGGCATAAAACACAACCCATCGATAAACCACTTTTCATTCTCGGGAATCTGCGAAGCGGCTCCACCTTTCTCCATCGCCTCCTCTCGCGCGACACGAAAACATTCACCAGCCTGACCACCTGGGATATCTACCTCACCCCCTCCGTCACACAAAAGAAGATCACGCAATTCTTTTCGAGGCTCGATAAAAAACTTGGCGGGCATCTTCATCGCCTGCTGTATGCCTTCGACCGCCGCACACTCGGCAAATTCAAAATCCATGCCATTTCTTTCTTCCAGCCTGAGGAAGATGAAAATATATTGCTTCACATTTGGGACTCGTTTTGGGTCACCTTCCTCTTCCCCTTCATGAATGAGATGCCAAACTACCAGCATTTCGACGAATCGCTTTCGCCCAAACGCAAACACCAGATCATGACATTTTACAAATCCATGCTGCAACGACACATGTATGCAACGGGTAAAAAATATTATGTCGCAAAAGCTCCCGCCTTCAGCGCCAAGATAGAAACGCTCACTGAATTCTTCCCCGACGCGCGCATCATCTACCTTGCGCGAAATCCGCTGGATATGCTCCCCTCCACCGTTTCATGGATCAATTATGCACGGCGCGTGTTCACCGACCCGGGCGAAGGATATATCTACCTGGATGAAATCCTGGACTT
>Ga0247727_10008145_pt1 | contig 19597 bp, 18 predicted proteins | sample WisWelCaveWW1625_FD_202498 | JGI IMG/M metagenome (GOLD analysis project Ga0247727, IMG submission 202498) | Biofilm microbial communities from Wishing Well Cave, Virginia, United States - WW16-25 | ecosystem: Environmental > Aquatic > Deep subsurface > Groundwater > Cave microbial mat | place... | reverse complement strand
CGTCTCCAGCTTGCGACCGCATCTGGCCACGCTGGGCGTTCCGTACTTCTTCCTGTTCGCCTACGACGACCCGGTGGTGTCTCCGGAAGACCACTTCCGCGAGGCCCTCGCCGGCTGCCCGAATCCTCTGGTGGACGGCATGCTCACGTTCGACGGCGGCCATCTCGGCTTCGACCCCGCACTCGGTTACCCGTACACGTCACGGGTAGCGATCGACTACTTCCGTTATTGGACAGCGAACGGTTTGCCGAAGTGAACCTACAGCCCAATCCCCTTCACCTGTCCGTACTCGGCGGAGTTGGTGCCGTATTGCGAGCGGACGGCGTCTTTGATGGCCTTCAACTTCTCGCGCAGGCCGCCGGGTCCGTCGTAGGCCGCGAGCCGGTCACGCTGCGCGATGCCCAATTCCTGACCGAGCGTCGCCATGGCGGCGTTCTGGGCCGTGTAGTTCGTGCTCAGCGTCGTGAGCGACGCGATGCTGATCTCCGCGGCCGGCGGGGCGTAGCCCGGGATCACCGCCAGCGACCCGATGAGCTTGTCGAAGTTCATTTCGATGTCGCCGAAGCCCTGCTCGCCCTTGTTGCGTTTCACGGCGGTCGGCGACCCCGGCGTCTCGGCCGGCGTCGGCGGCTTGGGCGGCTTCGCCCGGTTGTTGCGAATCTTGTCCACGAACCCCTTCACGGCCGGCAGGAATTTCTTCCACGCCACATTGCTCTTCACGTACGCCAGCACGCGGCCCGCCCGGTCCTTGATGTCCGCCACCTGCTCCGTCCGCACCGCCACGGCGGTCGAAAACGCACCGACCATCACGCCGGTGTCCACGTTCTGCGTATCGAGTGCGTCCAAGAACGCGAGAAACGCCACCGGGGCAAGCGTCGTGTCCGTCGGCGCAAAGGCCGGCGAGAACACCGCGATCCCCGCCTGCACATCCCGGGCACGCTGCAGCCGATCCGCGAAGGTTCTCTCAGTATTTGGCATGATTGGCTCTCCTGGTTAGTCGTCCGTCGCTCCCGTCCAAAGAGTCAGCAGAAACCATTGTTGCCTTGGCCGTCTCCATTGTCAAATCATTGATTTCTTTTGGAACTTTTGATCTCGCAGTTAACGATTTTGCTCTAACAATCGATCACTTGGCTGCGACAATCGATCACTTGGCTCTAACAACCGTCAACTTGGCTCTGAAAACAGGTCACTTGGCTCTGACAACCGGTCACTTGGCTCTGACAATCGATCACTTGGCGTTAGCGGTCGGCATCTGGAAATCCAGATGACGATTGTTACGGCCAAGTGACCGGTTGTTACCGCCATTCTACCAGACTCCAGCCACTCCTGGTCAACTCCGCTAGCCGATCCATCACAAGATGAACCGGCTCAGGTCTTCGTCGGCCGTGATCGATTCGAGCCGCTTGCGGACGTATTCGGCGTCGATGCGGACGTGCTTGTCCGTCATGTCCGGGGCGTCGAAGCTGATGTCTTCCACGAGCTTCTCGATGATCGTGTGCAGCCGCCGGGCGCCGATGTTCGTCGTGGACTTGTTCACGCGAAACGCGTACTCGGCCATTTCTTGAATCGCGTCGTCGGTGAATTGGATCTCCAGGTTCTCCGTGCCGAGCAGTGCCTGGTACTGACGCGTCAGGGCGTTTTCCGGCTCGTGCAAGATTCGCAGGAAGTCGTCCTTCGTCAGGTCTTGCAGTTCGACGCGGATCGGGAAGCGGCCTTGCAGTTCGGGCATCAGGTCGGACGGCTTCGAGCGATGAAACGCACCGGCGGCGATGAACAGCACGTGGTCGGTCTTCACCGAGCCGTAGCGGGTCATCACGTTGGTGCCTTCGACGATCGGCAGCAGATCGCGTTGCACGCCTTGCCGCGACACGTCGGGTCCGTGCGAACTTTCCGGGCCGCAGATTTTGTCCAGCTCGTCGATGAAGATGATGCCGCTCTCTTCGGTGCGTTGCACGGCCTCCTGCGAGATTTTTTCGCGGTCCACCAGCGCCTCGATTTCCTGATCGAGCAGGATGCGCCGCGCGTCCTTCACCGTGATCTGCCGGCGAGTCGTTTGTTTCGGGATGATGTTCTCGAACATGCGCTGCATGTCGATGTCCATCTGCTCCATGCCGACGTTCGAGAAGACTTGCACGGGCATGACCTTCTGCTCGACGGTCATCTCGACTTTGCGATCCTCGAAGTCGCCGGCGTCGAGTTTCTTGCGGAGCTTCTGCCGCGTGCGTCCGCGCCGCTTCGCCGCCTCTTTATCGTTCTCGGTCTTCTCGCCGTCGTCGTCCGACGCGGGCAGCAGCAGGCTGACGAGCCGGTCGGCCGTGCTCTCTTTCGCCTTCTCTTCGACGCGCACACGCTCTTCGCCGCGGACCATCGTGATGGCGATTTCAACCAAGTCGCGGACCATGCTCTCGACGTCGCGGCCGTGGTAGCCGACCTCGGTGTACTTCGTGGCCTCGATCTTGAGGAACGGCGCGTGCACGAGCTGCGCGAGCCGCCGGGCGATTTCAGTTTTGCCCACGCCGGTCGGCCCGATCATGATGATGTTCTTCGGCGTCACTTCGCGGCGCAGCTTGTCGTCGAGTTGTTGGCGGCGCCAGCGATTGCGGATCGCGATGGCGACGGCTCGCTTCGCGTCCTTCTGGCCGATGATGAACCGGTCGAGTTCCTCGACGATCTGCCGCGGGGTCAGGGCTTGCACTCGATCTCCTCCACCTGAATGTGCGTGTTCGTGAACACGTCGATCCCGGCCGCGACAGCGAGCGACTCGCGCACGATGTCGCCGGCGGCAAGTTTCGAGTGCTTGAGCAGTGCCCGCGCGGCGGCGAGCGCGAAATGCCCGCCCGAACCGATGCCAATCACGCCGTCCGACGGCTGGAGCACGTCGCCCTGGCCGGTGATGAGCAGGCTGTGATGGCCATCGACGACGGCCATGAGCGCTTCGAGCCGGCGCAGGATTCGGTCCGTTCGCCACTCTTTGGCCAGCTCCGTGGCCGCGCGCGGCACGTGGCCTTGAAAGTCCTTGAGCTTCGCCTCGAACCGCTCTAAGAGGGCGAACGCGTCGGCCGTCGAGCCGGCGAAGCCGACGATCACCTTGCCGTCCGAGAGCTTGCGAATCTTCGCCGCGTCGCTCTTGAGGATCGTGTTGCCCATCGACACCTGGCCGTCGCCGCCGATGGCCACGCGGCCCTCGTGCCGGACGGTCAAGATCGTCGTGCCGTGCATGTTCACTCGGTTCGTCTCCGTCGGACGTGATGAATTCGGGTTGAACCTAGCACGGCACCGCGGGTGGGACAAGCTATTTGTCGAGGCAGTTGGACGGCTCGCGGTTGCGTCGCGGCAAGCTGGGAAGACTCTGCCGGCCATGTGACGCGTGCTAGTCCGGCCGCGGTTCGCGCCGTGTGAATCATTGACGATCGCGCCGACTTGTTCGCAATCGTCGCGACGGAAACGCCAGAGTCGCCCGCGGCCGCGTGACGATAATCACGGTGAATGTGTCCGTTTGGAGGGCCGCTCTGTCGCGCCCAACGATTGGTCCCAGCCAATAGTTTCGGCCGGCAGAGCCTGTCGAGCACGATCACGTCAAAGGACCCAACACATGAAACGCACTCTGGCCGTCGTCGCAGTTTGTGTCGCGTCGTGGAGTTCGATCGCACAGGCGGGCTCGTGGGCGGAAGGGCTGTTCTCCGAGTTGAAGCACGACTTCGGCAACGTGCCGCGCGGGGCCGATCGCCGCTGCGGCTTTGTCATCAAGAACACGACCGAGTCACCCGTGCGGATCAGCAATCTGAGCCGCACCTGCGGCTGCACGCTGATCACGCTCGACGAGAAGATCGTGCTCGACCAAAACATCCGCACCGCGCGCGAGAACAAGGTGCTTCAGCCGGGCGAAACGGCCCGCATCGGCGTCGTGCTGGACACGCGCAGTTTCATCGGCAACAAGACGGCAGAAATCACCGTGTCGTTCGATCAACCGACCGCGGCCGAGGTGCGGCTGATCGTGAGCAGCTTCATCCGTCAGGACATCGTGCTCAACCCCGGCTCGGTGCAAATCGGCAGCCTGTCGCGCGGTCAGGAAATGACCAAAGAGATCGACATCGAATACGCCGGACAACTCAACTGGCAGATTCTCAGCATCACCAGTCCGAACCCGAACCTCGAAGCGAACTTCGACGAGATCTATCGCAAGCCGGGTTCAGCCGGCTATCGGCTCAAGGTCGTGGTCAAGCCGGGCATGCCGGCCGGTGCGATCCGCGACTCGCTGATCATCGAGACGAACGATCCGTCCACGCCGCAGTTCCCGGTGCTCGTCGCCGGCCAAGTGCAGGCGGAACTGATCGTGACGCCCGGCAGCCTCTCGTTCGGCACGGTCAAGGCCGGCCAGACCGTGACGCGGCAAGTGCTGCTGCGCGGCAAGTCGCCGTTTCAGGTGACGAGCGTGGACGGCGCCAACGCGGGCTTCCAGATCGAGAAGCCGCAGGGCTCGCAGAACTTCCATAAGGTAACTGTGCGATTCACGGGCAGCGACGAACCGGGCACGCGCGAAGTCACGATCCGCGTCGAGACCGATCTGGCGGACAGGACCGCCGCCGAGTTCAAGGCGAGTGTGCAGGTCGTGCGCTGAGAAATCCGGCCGCGAACCATGAGCGATGCCGATACAACTGTAGAGACCCTGCGCGAATCGACGCGCGCGTTCGTGGCCGAGCGCGAGTGGGAGAAGTACCACACGCCGAAGAACTTGGCCATGTCGCTGGCGATCGAGGCCGCCGAGCTGATGGAACATTTCCAATGGCTCGAACCGGCCGAGTCGCACGCGACCGCGAACGTGCCCGCAACGAAAGCTGCAATCGCCGACGAACTTGCCGACGTACTCTGCTACGCCCTGAGTCTCGCCAACGTTCTCCAGATCGACGTGTCGAACGCGGTGCTGGGGAAGCTCGAAAAGAACGCCCTCAAATATCCGGCCGAACGATTTCGCGGCCGGTACCGTGCCGACTGACGCCATGAAGTTTCTCCGCATCCTGATTACCGCTTCCGCGAGTCTCGCGCTCACGGGCTGGATCGCACTATTGCTCGGCGGAAAGCTCGCCCGCGCGCAGGAGTCGCTAAAGGTGGCGAGCGCCGCGGAAGCCGCCGGGCGAGTTTGTCCGACGTGCAAGCACACGTTTCCCGCGGGCGACCGATTCTGTCCGGTCGATGGCGTTCCGCTGGCGGAGTCGGACGCGGTGCGACCCGACGCGCGGGTCTGCCCACGCTGCAAGCGACGATTCGCCAGCTCGGCTCGATTCTGTTCGCACGACGGCGCGCCGCTGGTGAATGACGCGCCCGAGCCGCCCGCGTCGAAGCACGCCGCGACGGCTGATCCCGCGAAATCGACGCGCCCGCCCACGGCGGCCGGCGCTGCGAGCGCCACGACTTCGACTGCGCCCGCCACGTCGGCGAACGAAACCGGACCAACGCCGGAAGGCTTGCGCCTTAGCGGGTCCGCGTACGTCAGCGGGCTGCGCGCGGCGCTGCTCGCCACCGACGGCGACGCGCGCGCCGACTGGGACGCCAGGCTCAACGATCTGGCGGAACGATTTCGACTCGATCGCTGCATCGTGCTCAGCGTGCAATTTGAGGCGAGCGAGCCGGAGTTGCGGGCGGTGGCCGCTGCGCTGGAGGCCGCCGTCACCGAACAACTGCGTGCGGTGGCCGTGCGCGACGTGGAAATCGTTCCCGCGCAGACAGTCGCCAGCGCGATCGCGTGGAAACGAGTTCAATTGAAGGGCCGCATCGCCCGCGCTGAATCGGCGCGACAAATCAACGTGTCGCTCGCGCTCGGCGAATGCGGCGACGAACCGGCTCCATTGTCGGACGATCGAACACTCGAACTACTTCAATCGGCAGCGGCGCCTGTGGCAAACGGGCCAGCGATTCTTGCCGAGGCGGAACGAATCGTTCAAGACGCCGCGCGGTGGCTGGCCCAGCGGCGGGCCGAGCAATTTGCGGATGGGCGTCGCTTCGCGCGGCAGGGGCAAAAGAGTCGCGCGGTTGAGGAGTATCTGCGATTCCTCTTCACGACCGCGGACTTCGCGACGCCGCAGGCCGAACAGGCGAATCAGTTCGTCGTCGAGGCGCTGAAATTCTCACCGCTCGATTGGCTGTGGGGCGAGCCGGACGTCGCCGTGGTCCGCGGCGGCTCGCCAACGCGGCGACTGCCGCTGGGATTCCGCGCCGCGCCCGGCGATGCGAGCGCCAATGCGGGCAGTCGCGCGTTGCCGCACACGATCGTCAGTCTCGCGGACGGCGTGGAAATGGTGCTCGTGCCGGGCGGCACCGAGCGGATGGGCAACGACTCCGGCCCGGCGAACGAACGGCCGAGTCACGCGGTGACTCTCGGATCGTTTTACATCGACAGGCTGGAAACGAGTGTCGCCGCGTACGCGCGATTCGTTGCCGCGACCGGTCATCGCGTGCCGCAGGCGGACGACGTCAGCGAGCCGAGCCAGTGGGAGCGCCGCCGCGCGCGAGCCGGCGCCGTGCAATTGCCAGTCGTTCACGTGAGCTGGCACGACGCTGTGGTATACGCGCAGTGGTCGGGCAAATCGCTGCCAAGCGAAGCGCAGTGGGAGCGCGCCGCGCGCGGGTCGTTCGCCGCGGATTACCCGCGCTCGCGCGACGCGCAGTTTGCCCGACACGTCAACGCGGGCCGCGGCCGCAACGGCTCCTTCCCCCTGCCGCTGACGTCGATCTTCAGCTTCCCGGCAACACTCAGCCCGTTCGGTTGCCAAAACATGCTCGGCAACGTCGCCGAGTGGTGCCGCGATTGGTTCGATCCGGACTACTACGCCGGCTCGCCGACCGACGAGCCGCTCGGTCCCGGTTCGGGCGAGCTTCGCGTAGTGCGTGGCGGTTCGTGGCGAACGCCTGCCAACGACCTCAGCCCATCGCGGCGCGACGCCCTCGCGCCCACCGCTCGCGTCGGTACCGTCGGTTTTCGATGCGTACTCAATCTGCCCGCCGGCAATTGACGCCCGCCGCGTGGCCCGAACTGACTGAGTATTTGAAACCGCCTTGTCGCGCGATAGACTGTCGCATCACGCGACGAGATCGCCTAAAACAACTTCTCCGAAGGGAAAGAACATGGCACGCTCACATCGTGGATCGCACTTGATTGTGCTTGGACTCATGGCGATCTCGACGACGACCGCCATCGCTCAGGAGACGAGCCCCCGGCAAGTTTTCGTCGTGAACACGCAAGACGCATCGGTTTCGCTGGTGGACCTTGAGTCCATGAAAGAGCTGAAGCGATTCCCGGTCGGTCCGCGACCGTACGGCATCGCCGTCACACGCGACGGCAAGGCGGTTGCCGTCGGCGTCGAGGACGAAGAGAAGGTCAAATTCTTCGGCACGGCGGATTTCAAACTCCTCGGCGAAGTGCCCATCGGCAAAATGTTCAACGACCACATCGTGCTCGCGCCGGACGGCAAGCACATCCTGGTCGCCAACTTCTACAGCGATGACGTTGTCGCCATCGACGTCCAGACAATGAAGGAGGCATATCGCGTCGCGGGCTGTAGCGCACCGCACGTCGTGAAGTATGGCCCACTCAAAAAGAACGCCTTCATCACCTGCAAAAAGATCACGGGCATCGCCATCGTTGATCCGGCCGAGCGAAAGCTTATCCAGTTTCATCAACTGAACGTGAACCCGCGCAGCCTCACGTTCTCGCCGGACGAATCGACCCTCTACTTCGGCTCCTTCTGGGTCGATGGCATCTTCGAGATGGACACTGCGAGCGGGAAAGTCACGCGACTGTTCGCCTTCGACCCGCCCGCCGGAAACTCCGGGTCGCAGGAGGTCACCTATCATGGAGTCGAGGCCGTCGCGCCGAACATCGTGCTCGCCGCGAACGAAGGCCGCTCGTACATCGACTCGATCGATGTCCGCGAAGCCAAACTGCTGGACCGCTTCACCGAAGTGTCGAAGCCCTGCTGCATCGAACGCATCCCCGGAGGCTCCGGCCCGGTCCGTGTGCTCGTCAGCAATCTCGGCGAGGGCACTCTCCAGCTAGTGCAGGTGTCTGCCGACGGCAAACTACGCACGATCGGCAAGGCGCAGGTCGGCAAGGCACCGAAGCGAGTCAGTTTCGTCCCCGCCCGCTAACCGAACCAGTCAGGACGATTCGACCGCCCCTGAATCAAGAGATCCAGCGATGACCCCAGAACAAAGCCAACTACCGACTGGCATCGTGCCGCCCGACACTCGCGTTGAGGCCGCCGCGTTCGTCGCCTTCCTCGAAGGCCCGGCCGCCGATGCGGAAGGGCACGTGTACTTTTCCGACATCAAGGCGAACAAGATCATGCGACTGTCGCCCGACGGGACGCTCGACGTGTTCCGCGAAGACAGCGGCCGAACGAATGGGAACGTGTTCGATCTCGCGGGCCGGCTGATCTCCTGCGAGGGCGCCGAGTTCGGCATGGGCGGCCGGCGCCGCGTCGTGCGGACCGACATGAAGACCGGCGAGGTCACCGTGCTCGTCGATCGCTACGACGGCAAGCGGCTCAATAGCCCGAACGACGCCGTGGTCGATTCCAAGGGCCGCATCTACTTCACCGATCCGCGCTACGGCGACCGGTCCGACATGGAATTGGACATTGAGGGCGTCTATCGCATCGACCCCAACGGTGCCGAAAAAGGTGCCGAAAAAGGGGACGGTGCCGAAAAAGGGGACGGGAGTCTTTTGCCGGAACGGCCCGAATCTGCACAAAAGACTCCCGTCCCCTTTTTCGGCAAAGTGACTCGCGTGCTCGCCCAGCCGCAGATCGGCCGGCCCAACGGCATCGCGATCACGCCGGACGACAAGACGCTCTACGTTATCGACTCGAACCCCGTGCCGGGCGGCAACCGCAAGATTTGGTCGTTCACGATCGAGCCGGACCTGCGGCTCTCGAACCCGCGCGTGATCTACGACTTCGCTCCCGGCCGCGGCGGCGACGGCATGGAACTCGATCGCGACGGCAACCTTTATGTCTGCGCTGGCATCATCACCCCGCGCGGCCCGCACGAGACCGACAAGAATCCGCCGGGCGTCTACGTCATCACGCCCGCCGGCAAACTGCTCGGCCGCATCCCGATCCCCGAAGACGTCATCACCAACTGCTGCTTCGGCGGGCCCGATTGGAAGACGCTTTACGTCACCGCCGGCAAGACGCTGTACTCGATTCGCGTGAATGTTCGCGGGTATCATGCATATCCGAGCGCGAGGGGGTGAACCGTAGATTGCACGGCGAAGCGTGTCAAATCGCCGCGCGTTGCGTTTGATACGGGTCGCTCAAGCGGTGTTCCGGGTGGCTGTCGAGATATCGTTTCACCCGGTTCACGCGATTCCACGCCTGCGGCAGGAATTGGATGGCTTGTTCGATGCGATCGTCAGGTTCGGCGCAACTGAACCGCAGAAACCCGCGGCCGGCCGGGCCGAAGCACTCGCCGCCAAGGCACGCGACGCCGAAATGGTCGTCGGCCGCTTCGAGTAGATAAAGTGCGAGGCCCTGCGACGTGATGCCGAGCCGGTTGCACACGCGGGCGACGTTGGGGAAAACGTAAAACGTACCGGCCGGCGGCACGACACGGAGTTCGGAAATCTTTGCGAGGCCCGCCGTCAGCAATTCGACCTTGCGGCGAAATCGAGTCATATTCGCGTCGCGCTCGGCCGCGTCACGCTCGAGCGCGGCGCGGCCGGCCCACTGCACGAGCGGCGGCACGCACGACAGCGACGTGTTGATCATCTTGCCGATCATTTCCGACACCGGCTTCGACGCGACGCAGAAGCCGAGCCGCCAGCCGCTCATGCTGTACGATTTCGAAAACGTGTACGCCGCGACCGCCTGATCGAGCATGCCCGGCTCGGCCAGCAGGCTGTCGTGGCGGCCCGACCAGACCATGTGACAGTACGGCTCGTCGCAGAACACGGCTACGTCGCGGCCGCGCACCAGATCGGCGATGCCACGCAAATCGTCGCGCGTGGCGACGCCGCCCGTCGGGTTGTGCGGCGAATTCAAGAAGATCGCTCGCGGCCGCGCGGCGTCGCGCAGAAACCGTTCCACTTCCGACAGCCGCGGCCGAAATGAATCTTCTTCCCGCAGATCGCTCAACCACGCGCGGGCGCCGCGCCGCTCAATGTTTGGAATGTAAGTCGGAAAGTACGGGTCGAAGACGAGCACGCCGTCACCGGGATCGAGGAACGCCTCGCAGAAGAACGTCTCGAACACCTTCGCCCCGACGCCGGCAACGATGTTCTCCGCGGTCGCCGGGATGCCGAATTCGCGCGATACGAACGCCGCCGCGGCCTCGCGAAATTCCGGAATGCCGCTCGACGGGCAATAGTGCGTCATGCCCGACTCGATGGCCGCGATGCCCGCCGCCGCGGCCGATGCCGTCGTGGGAAATGGGCTGTCGCCAATTTCGAGCTCGACAATATCCTTGCCCGCCGCCTTGAGCTGTTTCGCGATGGCGAGAACGGTGAACGCCGTTTCGGCGGTCAACCCGGCGGCGAATCTGCTGAAATGTGGTGTTTGCACGGACCGAGCACCGGTTCTTCAAATGAAACGTCGAATCGACAATCGCGATGCGATCAAAAAAGGTCTAACACCTCATGGCCGAGTGCTCGAGGCGAACTCGCTTCGGGCCGCACGACGGCGCCGTTCCGTTACTTCGCCGAAATCGCCTGTGCCAGCGGCCGCACGACGTTGGGCAATACGTGCGATTCGACCAACTCCTCGCCGAGCTTGCGCTGCTTCGCGAACGATTCGATGAACGTCGTCTTCGGGCCGAAGCCCCAGTATTGGCGAACCGTGAAGTAGACGCTGAGCTGGTCGTCGTGAAATTCGCCGGTGCGGATTTGGTAGGCGTTCGTGCGCGTCTCGATCGACAGCCGGCACTGCAGCCGGCAGTGTTCATCGAGCGCGATCGTGAACGACGGCTCGTAATTGATGATGCGCGAGCCAGGCATGTCGAGGATGCCTTCCATCGCGCGCGAAATGCCCAGCGCCTCGGCGACGATTTCGTCGTGGTTGCCGCCGTACGTAAAGTCGAAGCCGTATAGTACGTCGAGCGCCTCGCAATCCAGCGTGCTCACCGACAAGTGATAGGGGGCCAGCTCCAGCACCAACTCGTGCTGTTCATACGCGTCCTCGCTGGTTGCCGGATTGACGCAACCGGAGCAGAGCCGGCGGCTCTCGATGCTCGCCCAGCGGTAACTGCCCTTTTCCTTGTCTTCTTCGAGCACGTGGTCGCCGTTGTCGCGGCAGTAAAAATTGGACATCTCCGGGAAGCTTTTCTGCAGCCGATCGAAGAAGTGCAGGATCGTGTCGCGGGACTTCGGCAACTCCATTTCGGTGTTCAAGTTGACGTTGACGTAGAAGTCGTCCGCAAACGATTGGTATTCGGCCATAGCGGTGATTCCCCGAAAGATGAACGGTTGCGAATCGCTCCGAGAGGCCACCGAGGCCCCTAATTTGTTCCAAGTCCATTGAACGTTGTTTATGCGGCGAATGCAAGAGTATGAACCGCCCGCCGGCCGAACTCGACCGTGAAAATTGACTCGGCCGCTGGACGTCACTACAAACGGATCATGCGCGTCGAACAATTGGATTACGACCTGCCGCCGGAATTTATCGCTCAGCAGCCGGTCGAGCCGCGCGACGCGTCGCGGCTGCTCGTCGTAGACCGCGCGACCGGCACAATCGCGCATCGGCGATTTCACGAATTGCCCGAGCTGCTGTCGCCGCGCGACTGCATCGTGCTCAACGACACGCGCGTCGTACCGGCCCGATTGCTCGGCCGCCGCGCCGCCACGGGCGGCCGCTGGGAAGGATTGTTTTTGCGCGAAGCGCCCGGCGGACTCTGGGAGCTGATGTGTCAAACGCGCGGCAGTCCGCGGCCGGGTGAGACGGTCGAAATCAACGGCGACTACGCGCGGATCGTGTTGCACGAAAAGACCAACGACGGGCACTGGCTGGTTCGACCCGAATCGCCGAACACAGGCGCCGCCGCATTTTTGGAGCGGTACGGCCATATCCCGCTGCCTCCGTATGTTCGCGGCGGCCAGGATGCGCCGGACGACCGCGAGCGATATCAAACGGTGTTCGCCGCGCGGCCCGGCGCCGTCGCGGCCCCGACAGCGGGCCTGCACTTCACGCCCAAACTGCTGGCGGCCGTCGAGCAAGCCGGGATCGAAATCGTGCGGCTGACGTTGCACGTTGGGCTGGGCACGTTTCAGCCGATTCGCGAATCGACCGACTTGCACGTAATGCACGCGGAGCACGGCGAACTCTCGGCCACGGCCGCCTCGCTGATTCAATCGCGCCACGCGGCCGGCGGGCGCGTCGTCGCGGTCGGCACCACCTGCGTGCGCGTGTTGGAAACGGCCGCGGCCGGCGGCGAGCTGCGGGCGTGGTCGGGCGAAACGCGAATTTTCATCGTGCCAGGTTTCTCGTTTCGCGCCGTGGACGCGCTCGTCACGAACTTCCATCTGCCACGCTCCACGTTGCTCGCGCTCGTTTATGCCTTCGCCGGCGAAGACCTGTGCCGCGCTGCGTACGCCGCGGCCATCGCTGATCGATACCGCTTCTACAGCTACGGCGACGCGATGCTGATCTTGTAAGGAAATCACGATGCCCGACCCGATGACCGAACGCGTGATGGTCGTGCCCGCGCGGCTGCTCGATGAACTCGGCCGCTTTCAGGGCCTTTGTCGCGACGCTGCCCGCTACCTCGACGTACTGCTCGACAAGCGGCACATCAGCTTTCGGCCGCGCAGCGAAATGGAAGAGGACCCGAGTTTCAAGCAGATCATTCCGTACTGCATCTTGCGTTCGCGCGGCGAGGTGTTTCGTTATACGCGCGGCAAGAAGATGGGCGAGAAGCGGCTGCACGCACTTGAATCGATCGGCGTCGGCGGACACATCTCGCTGGCCGACGACCGCCCGCTGATCGGCGGCGTCGAAGTGACGTACGAGCAGGCGATGCATCGCGAACTCGACGAGGAGGTCGTCATCGAATCACGCTACGGCGAGCAGTGCGTCGGGCTGATCAACGATGACTGCTCGCCGGTCGGGCAAGTACACCTCGGCGTCGTACACATCTTCGATCTCGATTCGCCCGAGGTTCGTCGCCGCGAGTCCGCGCTGACGCAAGCCGGCTTCGTCAGCCTCGCCGAACTTCGCGCCGGCCGCGAGCGCCTGGAGACGTGGAGCCAGTTTTGCGTCGATTTGCTGTTTCCGGGCGAGGGCAAATGACGCTCGGACGCTTGCGAAACCCGCTTGATCCATTTCGCCAGTTGCGTTAAAAGACCGCGGCCAAATTCCGGAACACTTGGAACAGAGGGAGTCTACCCATGCGCCGAATGCTGTGGCTGGCGTGTCTTTGCTTGTGCATTCCGTCGATCGGATGCTTCGGTTTCCTGGACGATCTGCGTCGCGACAGCGGCCACATCCACAAATTCGGCGCCTCGTCCCGCGCGCGACAGATCGAAAGCGATCTGGATTGGGACTCGCTGTAACCGGACGACTCGATTCTTTCATCGTGGCACCGGCGCCGTCCGCGCCGCGGTGATCGTGCCGTAGAACTCCGGGCGCCGATCGCCGATGCGGTCGATCTCATGTTTGCCCGGCAGGCGAACGATGTGCTTCTGCCGTGCCCGCGCCGGATCGATCTCCGCGACGAGCACGGCCTCACCCGCCGAATCCTCCGCTGCCAGCGTGTTGCCGAACGGGTCGCAGATGCGGCTGCCGCCGATGAACCGAAATCCGCGCTCCTCGCCGACGCGATTGACGGCCGCGTAATAAATTGTGTTCTCCATCGCCCGCGTCGCGACCATGTGCTGGCTGGCACACTCCGAGCCGGGCGGCCAGTTCGTCGGCAGCGCCACCAGGTCCGCGCCCAGCAGCGACATCACGCGAGCACTTTCCGGGAAGCTGCCGTCGTAACAAATATTGAGGCCGACGCGCAGGCCGCCCAAGTCCCAGACCTGAAACGGCCGATCGCCCGGCGTCGTGAAACGGTCGATGCCGAGAAACGGCAGATGAATCTTGCGGTACGATCCGATCAACCCGCGAGGCCCGACCAGCACACAGGCGTTGAAGAGCCGCTCGCCCGCTCGTTCGAGCATGCCCATCACCGCGAAGACGTCGAGCCTCCGGCACACGGCCGCGAGCGATTCGACCGCCGGCCCCGGCACCTCTTCGGCGAACGGCCACGCTTCGCCGCGCGAGTCGAAACAATATCCCGGCAAGGCGCACTCAGGAAAGATCACGAGCCGCGCCCCTGCGCCGGCGGCGGCTTCAACGTGATTGAGCATTTTCGACAAATTGCGTTCGTTTTGACCCAGTTCACAATCCATCTGCACCGCGGCGATCTTCCACGCTTCGCTCATGATTCATGCTCCCGCGCCCGTCGCGCAACTCCAAACTCATCGACGGCAACTTGCCCTTGCGCCGATTTCGTTCATTTGATATATACCCGCCCCGCACGCCGTTGCAAACAAGCTGTACGGAACACAGCGGAGATCAGGTCATGTGGACTGACGCGGTGACGTTTCTGGATCAATGGTCACATCTCGCGCTGGAGTGGATCGGATTCGGCACGGTCGTCGGGCTGCTGGCGAAGGCAATCATGCCGGGCCGCGACCCGGGCGGTCCGTTCGCCAACGTGCTCATGGGAATCGGCGGCTCGCTAGTCGGACTTGGGCTGGTGTCGTACTTCGGCGGCACGCACGTCACGCCGATAAGTCCGGTCGGGTTCCTGGTCGCGACGGCCGGGTCATTCATCATCTTGGGTTTCTACAAGCTGCTTGCCGGTTACTTTTTCGTCGAAGTGGGTCAGGGTCGTTATCGTTACGATCCGCAGTTCCGTCGGCGACGCCGCAATTCGGTCGTCGTGGTGAAGGACTGAGCCGCGCGCCGCCCGGTACAGGAATCGACAAACCGGCCGCCGTTCGAAGCGGCCAGGACCCGCAATCCCGCCTTCGTGCGATTATCTCCTTGAGAAAACCACCGCTTGTCGCTACAAATATCGGCACGAGTTGATCCGTGAGTCATCGCGTAGTCGGTCCGCTGGGCTTGGCTGGCGACTTTCGCGGGTTGTTCGTGTGCTGAAAAAAGGAGACTTGCCATGTTTTCAATTCCCGGACTGCGCGGACGATTGTGCGACGGTTGGACGCGGCGCGAGTTCTTGCGCGTTGGCGGGGCCACGATGCTCGGGCTGAGCCTGCCGCACTTCCTGCGGCGCGAGGCGGCGGCCGCCGCGAACACGTTTGTCAAGGCACACGGACCCGGCGCAGGTTCCGCCAAAAACGTCATCTTGATTTACCTGCAAGGCGGTCCGAGCCACATCGATATCTTCGATCCGAAGCCCGACGCGCCGGACAACATTCGCGGCCAATTCAAGCCGCAGCCCACCAAGCTGCCTGGCGTGTTCATCGGCGAGCACATGCCGAAGCTGGCGTCGATCCTGGACAAACTAACGCTCGTTCGCTCGGTCAGTTACACGCCGAACGGCCTCTTCAATCACACGGCCGCGATGTACCAGATGCTCACCGGCTACACGGCCGACAAAGTGTCGCCGTCCGGCCAGCTTGAGCCGCCGGCGCCGAACGATTACCCGAACATCGGCTCGAACATCATCAAGCTGCTGCCGCCGACAGTGCCGATGTTGCCGTTTGTCATGATGCCGCGACCGCTTCAGGAATCGAACATCATCGGCAAGGCGGGCACGGCCGGGTTCCTCGGCAAGGCATTCGACCCGTACTACCTGTACCCGCCGAACGCCGATGGCGACATGGCCGCGATGGACAAGATTAAGATCGACGACCTGTCGCTGCGGCCGGAGATCGACAAGATCCGCCTGCAACGGCGAGCGACGCTCTGGAAAACCATCAACGAAGGCATGCCCGAAGTGGAGAAGGCCGTCAGCAATTTCGCGCTCGACAAATACTACGAAAAGTCGTTCGACCTCCTGCTGTCCGGCCGCGCCCGCGATGCATTCGACCTGACGAAAGAAGCCGACGCAGTCCGTGAGAAATACGGCAAACACCCGTTTGGCCAATCGTGCCTTTTGGCCCGACGCCTGATCGAGGCCGGCACGCGGTTCGTCCAAGTGAACTGGCCGTCCGTCGCGAACGGCGACCCGAACACGACCGCGTGGGACACGCACGCCTCGAATTTCGGCCCACTCAAAAACCTGCACTGCCCGAAACTTGACTCGGCCCTGACGTCGCTTATCACTGAACTCGACGAGCGCGGCCTGCTCAAGGAAACGATCGTTCTCGCGATCGGCGAGTTCGGCCGCTCGCCGCGCATGGGCGTCTCGACCTCCGGCAACTCGAACTCGCCCGACGGCCGCGACCACTGGCCGTACTGCTACTCAGCCGTCATGGCCGGCGGCGCGATCGGCCGCGGCGTCTGCTACGGCAAATCCGACGAGCACGCCTCGTCGCCCGCCGAGAACCCGGTGCACCCGACGCAATTCCTCGCCACGATCTACCACATGCTCGGCATCAGCCCGGAAACGATCGTCTACAACCACTTGAACCAGCCGCGCGAAATCGTGCAGGCCAAAGTGGTCGCCGATTTGTTTGCGTGATTCCGGAACCTGCCGCGTTCGTGGTCTATTCTCCGTGCAATGCCGAATTGGTCGTCGCTGCGCTCACTGCACACGGAACCGCTCGACGACACACCGAATCGCTTGCTACTCGCACATCGCAGTCGTAGAGTGTCCGCTCGAATTCAGTGACTCGGCACGGCGATCCGGCTTGTCAACTGAATGAACAGACCAGACCGAGGGTCGAGTTGGGCCATAGGACGGCTGTCGGTCGGGTTCATGTGCTGCCATCGATTTGGAGCAACCACTTTGAGCTACCTCGATCCGCCGCGGTTGACGTTCTTGGGGAACTTCTTCGCCAACGTGCCGACGCTGAACAATTTCCCGCCGTACTTCAACCCCGACTATCCGTTCTTCGGCCAGAGTCCCAACGACTGGAACACGTTCGGCGATTGCGAATTTCAATATCGCAATTGCATCGTGAAAAGCGTGGCGGACGCGAACGGACAGGTCGTGACGGACCCGACGACAGATTCGGTGATCGGAAAAGTGGTCACGACGAATCCGGTCGGGCCGGGCGCGATTCCGGGATCGAAGGGGGCGGGCAAGATCGTCGATCTCGACGTGGACCAACGGCGCGTTACGCAGATTGCTGGGTCATTCGGCTGAATCCCGGCGAGTCGGCGTCGGTCATGTTGACCGCGCGGCAGTTCGGCAAGCCGCTCGTCGGCGAACGGCTCGCGTTTTTTCCGATCGACTATCCGAGCACTTGGATCACGATCAATCGGCCGCTCGACGCGCTCGCCGGAACGTTTCCGCGATTCGTGACGACCGACGAACGCGGCCAGGCGATCGTCACGGTCGCCGCTGCTCCCGGCCCGATTCAGGGACTGCCTCCGGCACGTGTGCCGGTCTTCAGTCAGGTGTATCAACTCGGCGACGTGACCGGCTGGCAGTCGTGGGGGCAGGTCGGCCCGCCGATACCGCCGTACCTGCTCGCGTCGCAAAATTTCCCGCGCGACGCGAAAGCGGCCATCGTGAGCGTTCTCGTGTTCAACGAAGGGCCGCCGATTGCGAATCCAACGTGGAACGACGTGCAGGCGGTTTTCAGCCAGTACGCGCGAATCTTTCCGGCAATGAAAGAGATGATCGACTTGTCGAGCGAGCAGATGGTTCGCGCGTACGCGCGACAGATTCTGGCCGCACTAGTGCTGCCGATCGACGATGCTCGACACATGCCGGCCACGCGCGATTTGCCGGGCTACCACCGGACGCTGATGGTGAAGTACCTGCAATCAATCATGTCGAGTGGATCGAGTTCGCCGCCGCCGTCCAAGCCGCTGGCGTAAATCTTCGAGGCTCCGCTATGAAACCGCACAATCGATTCTGTTACGTTCGTTCGGTCGTTGCATCGATTCTTGTCGCACTGGCCGCCGGCTGCCCCGCGGCCAAGTCGCCGAAACCGGCAGGCGTGGCGACGCCCGTCGTTGACTCCGGCGCGCGGACGACGTCGGACGACGCGGTAACCGCGATTTCGGACGGTCCGGTTTTGCCGTTTACGGTCGAACTTGGAACGCCGTTCACGTTTGAAGGCGTGCCCGGCCTGCATTCGTACGCAGCAGCCCACGGCGAATCAAACGGAACGAAATGGCTGTTCGTCGGCGGCCGAACCAATGGCCTGCACGGATTTGAAGCGCCGACCGCGGACGATCCGGCGAACAGCTTTCCACGGAGCGGTGCGAACGACCGACTCTGGGTCATCGACATCGAGAATCGCAAAGTTTGGTCGCAAACGCTCGCGAGCCTCGCCCAGATGGACCCGCCGCTGCCGGCGAGCATCGACGTCTACCAGTTCCAAGCGACCAACGCACTCGCCTGCCAAGTCGGCGACGACTTGTACATCGCTGGCGGCTACGGCTATTCACCCGCGGCCACGACGCCGGCTCAGATCATGACTTTCGGCAAACTTTCGCGGTTTCAAGTGAACGAAGTCGTCAACGCCGTGATGAACCAGCAGTCGATCGCTCCGTTCGTTCAGCAGATTGCCGACAGCCGACTGAAGCTCACGGGTGGCGAAATGCTGCCGTTCCCGAACTCGTCGCCAGTGCAGTTGTGTGCCGTGTTCGGTCAATCGTTTGATGGGTTGTATTCGGTGCGCGTCGCCGGCACGGGCGACGTGTTTCAGCAGACGTACAGCGAAGTGATCAGAGTCTTCAGCGTCATCAACAATCCGCTGGCAATCGGGCAGGATTATAAGATTTACCCGACACCGTTTTTGGGGAGTTTTGCGCCGACGGTGATCGACGGCTACCCGTACGCCGAGTTTCTTCAAGTGCGACCGTATCATCGTCGTGACCTGAACGTGCTGCCGGCTTGCTTGCCGTCGGGCACGTCGCGGATCGGCGTGTACGGCGGAGTTTTTCGGCCGGGCCAATTCGACGGTTACTTGAATCCAATCTACATCGAAGCGACGTCCAAGATTCCTTACGAGCGTGAGGGCGTGTCGGCGTCGTACACCACGTTTGTGCCGGGCACCGACCATCAATTCGAGCAGTTGCTCAGCCAATACCGCTGTGCCGGGCTGCCGGTCTTCGACCCCGCGAGCGGCCAAATGGCGACGATCTTCTTCGGCGGCATCAGCAGCTACCGCTACGACCCGAAGACGAATCAACTGATCAAGGATCCGCTCCAACTCGCTCCGAACGGCCGGCCGATCGTGGACGGCGTGCCGTTCATTCAAACCGTGTCGGCGCTGGTTGTGGACAAGGACAGCAAATCGAGCGGCTACATTTTGCCGGTCTCGATGCCAGGCTACCTCGGCGCGGAGGCCGAATTGCTGATCGACCCCGCGATTCCGCAATACGACAACGGCGTGATTCGATTGGACCAGATCAAAGGCCCGACGACGATCGGCTACTTGTCCCAAAACAAGCGATCGCGGTTTGCATGGTGTCGTGCTGGGTCGCTCGGCGGTGAGCGCGAAGTTTCTTCGGGCCGTCCCGCCAGGGATCGGTACGCAATT
>Ga0247727_10008144_pt1 | contig 19598 bp, 19 predicted proteins | sample WisWelCaveWW1625_FD_202498 | JGI IMG/M metagenome (GOLD analysis project Ga0247727, IMG submission 202498) | Biofilm microbial communities from Wishing Well Cave, Virginia, United States - WW16-25 | ecosystem: Environmental > Aquatic > Deep subsurface > Groundwater > Cave microbial mat | place... | reverse complement strand
GCCTTCGGCTCGCTGAGGGCCAAGCTCGCCTTCGGCTCGCTGAGGGCCAAGCTCGCCTTCGGCTCGCTGAGGGCCAAGCTCGCCTTCGGCTCGCTGAGGGCCAAGCTCGCTCCGCTCGCTGAGGGAGAAGCTCGCCTTCGGCTCGCTGAGGGAAAACTCGCTGACGCTCGTGAGGGACCGCTCGCTTCGCTCGCGGAAGACATCCTCGACATGCATCAGCGGCGAGCGCAGCGAAGCCGTTCCCCCAGCGAGCGCCAGCGAGCTTGGCCCTCAGCGAGCGAAGCGAGCTTCTCCCTCAGCGAGCGTCAGCGAGCTTGGCCCTCAGCGAGCGTCAGCGAGCTTGGCCCTCAGCGAGCCGAAGGCGAGCTTGCCCCTCGGCGAGGGCCGAAGGGCCGAGCCTTCTGATGGCTGTCTTCGAATACCGCGGCATCACCTCGGCCGGACGCAACGTCAAGGGCGTCCGCGACGCCGACTCCGCGAAGGCGCTGAGGGGCCTGCTGCGCAAGGAGGGGATCTTCCTGACGGAAGTGCTGGGCGAGGCGGCGGCGACGGCGCGCGCCGCCCGCGAGGTGGACCTGCGGCGGCTGTTCCGGCGGATCAGCGCGATGGACGTCGCGATCGCGACGCGGCAGCTCGCCACGCTCACGGGCGCGGGCATCCCGCTCGTCGAGGCGATCTCGGCGGTCATCGATCAGGTGGAGCACGCGGAGCTCAAGCGGGTCTTCACGCAGGTGCGCGAGCGCGTGACCGAAGGATCGTCATTCGCGGACGCGCTCGCCATCCACCCCAAGCTCTTCCCCCCCCTGTACGTGAACATGGTCCACGCCGGGGAGCAGTCCGGCACGCTCGAGGCGGTGCTCGGCCGGCTCGCAGACTTCACCGAAGCGAACGTGAAGCTGCGCGGCAAGGTCGTCGCCGCGATGGCGTACCCGATCCTGATGCTGTGCCTCGGGATCGTGATCATCTCCCTCATGATGATCGTCGTCGTCCCGAAGGTGACGGCGATCTTCGAGGACTTCGGGCACGCCCTGCCCTGGTACACCGAGATGCTCATCTTCGTGTCGAACCTGCTGTCGAGCTGGGTCTTCTGGGCGATCTTCCTCCCGCTCGCCGTCGGCGGGGGGCTCTCGCTCGCCGCCTGGCGCCGGCAGCCGGAGGGACGCGCGAAGTGGGACCGGATGGTCCTCGGGATCCCGATCTTCGGATCGCTGCTGCTCATGCTCGCCGTGAGCCGGTTCGCCAAGACCCTCGCGACGCTCCTGTCCTCGGGCGTCCCGCTGCTCAAGGCGATGGACATCACGAAGAACATCCTCGGGAACGTCGAGCTCCAGCGCGTCATCGAGGAGGCCGGCGCTTCGATCCGGGAGGGAGAGAGCATCGCGGAACCCTTGAAGCGCAGCGGGCGCTTCCCGCCGATCGTCACGCACATGATCGCAATCGGGGAACGTTCCGGGCAGCTCGAGCCGATGCTGGAGAACATCGGGCGCGCGTACGACAGCCAGGTCGACACGCGGCTGTCCGTCCTGACGTCGTTGCTCGAGCCGATCCTCATCCTGGTGATGGGCGGGATGTCCGGCGGGATCGCCTTCTCGATCCTGATGCCCCTGTTGCAGCTCAACGAGTTCGTGCAGTGACCCATGACCCGGCGCATTCGAAGCATCGTGATTCCCTGGGAGCGCAGCGGATGGCTGCGGGAGATCCGGCTCGGTCGCTGGATCGTCAGGGCCACGGCCGCGCTCGCGATCGTCGGGGCGATCGGCTGGACCTGGCGGCACACGGAGCGGACCGAGAGGACCCGCGTCACGCGCGCGCGCATCGAGCGGGTTCGCCGTGCGGTCCTGGCGTTCCAGGCGGACTTCGGGCGCTGCCCCCAGGGCATCGCCGAGCTGGTCACGCCCCGCGAGCACGAGCCGTACCTCCGGGAGGCGCCGCGTGACGGGTGGGGGCGCACGTTTTTCTTCCGGTGCCCCGGGCGCACGAGCCCGGATGGCGCGGACATCCGGTCCCGGGGACCGGACGGGACATGGTTCGGACGGGATGAGATCGACTAGCGAGTCAGGAGGCGAGACGAACATGGACACGGCAAGAGTGCTCCGCGCGGCGGGGCGAGCGGGCGAGCGGGGAATGACCCTGGTGGAAATCATGGTGGTCGTCGTGATCATGGCGGTCATCGCCACCGGCGTCGCCGTCGCGGTGATCCCGCGGATGCAGGAAGCGCGGATCGACGCGGCGAAGACGGACCTGAACGCCATCCGGACGGCCATCGAGCTGTACCAGGTGCGCAGCCCCGGCGAGTGCATCAACGGGCCCATCGACGAGACCAACGCCACCAAGATCGGTCTCAAGCAGTCGCAGCGCCACAAGGACCCCTGGGACAACGAGTTCATCGCGCGCTGCGAGGACGGCGGCGAAGCGGAGGTCTTCTCGAAGGGACCGGACGGCGAGGAAGGCAACGAGGACGACATCCGTTGAAGCAGCCTGACCAGCGCGGCTACACCCTCATCGAGATCCTCGTGGTCGTCGCCTTGCTCGCGATCGCGGCGACGGGCGCGACCCTCGGCCTCGACAGCCTCACGCAGGGGAATCTGCGCTCGAGCGCCCTGATGGTCGCGGCGGGGGTGCGGGCGGGGTACGGGCGCGCGGCGACGCAGGGAAAGACCGTCCGGCTCGTGCTCGACCTCGAGGAGAACCAGTTCTGGCTCGAGGAGAGCGAAGACCGCGTCGTCATCGACCGCAGCGACGACACGGGCAACGAGGGAGCGGCCACCCAGGAGAACGCGGAGGAGACGCCGCAGGAGGAGCCAGCCGCGGCCCCCGCCCCGGTCGAAGGTCTCGACCCCGGGTTGCAGGCCATGGGCCAGTCGCTCGGCATGACGATCCAGGGCCCCGCGGCGCTCGGCGCCGACGGCCGGCGCCGCGCACGGTTCCAGCCGCTGCCGGGGCGTCGCGGCGAGAAGCGCGCCCCGCGCGGGACGGCGAAGCTCCACGCCGTCTACACCGCACACGAGAAGGGGCGGCAGGAGGGCGGACGCCACCACCTGTACTTCTTCCCGGGCGGAGAGACCGAGCGCGCGATCGTGCAGCTCGCGGAGCCCTCGGGCGAGGTGTTCAGCGTCTCGGTCCACCCCTTGACGGGCCGCCCGCGCATCGAGAAGGGACCGGTCGAGCCGGAAGAGGACCTCTACGAGAGGGAGCCCGAGGAAGAAGGAGAGGCGCCCCTGTGAAGAGCGTCTTCGACAGGTCGGGCCTGCGCCAAGAAGCAACAGGAGACAGGCAACAGGCAACAGGCAACGGGCAATTCAAAGCCGCTCCGGCCGGTGAGCCATTGCCTGTTGCCTGTTGCCTGTTGCCTGTCTCCTGTTGTTTTTCAGACGCACGATCGGTGGCCTCGCGTCGCTCTCAACGGGGATTCACGCTGCTCGAGGTCATGGTCGCCGTCGCGATCCTCGCGACGTCGCTCTCCGCGATCTTCTCGAGCCAGGCCGGGCTCATCGCGGCGACGAACGAGGCCAAGCGCCTGACCATCGCGACCTCGCTCGTGCGGTGCAAGATGAGCGAGATCGAGGAGCGGCTCGCGACGGACGGATTCCCGCTCGCGGACGAGGACGAGGTCGGGACCTGCTGCGAGGATCCGGACGGCGAGGACGACTACGCGACGTTCGAGTGCCGCTGGCGCATCGAGCAGGTGGAACTGCCCGGCGTCGAGGATATCCAGACGGCCGCAGGGGAGGCGATGATGAACACCGACGCTATCCCCGGCGCCGGCGTGGTCGGCGGCGAGGAGGAGGCCGCTGCCGCCGCCGGCGAGCAGGGCATGGGCGCGATGGGCACCGAGATCGCGGCGCTCTACCCGATGGTCTCGGAGGTCCTCAAGGCGAGCATCCGCCGGATCACGGTCCAGGTGGTCTGGAAGCGCGGCGAGGAAGAGGAAATGGTCGACGCCGTCCAGTACGTGACTGCCCCGACGCAGGCGCAGCAGGCCGCGCAGGGTGTCCCGATCGGCGAGGCGGCCGGCCCGCCGGAAGGCGGCGCCGAGGGGATCCGATGACGATCCCCGAGAGAGGTTGTGGGAACCACACGACCACCGTCGAGAAGCAACAGGAGACGGGCAACAGGCAACAGGCAACAGGCAACGGGCAATGCGTCGGCCGCCGGGGCGGTTTTCAATTGCCTGTTGCCTGTTGCCTGTTGCCTGTCTCCTGTTGTTTTTCTGAAGCGCGATCGTCAGGTCGGACGCGCGCGCAACGGGGCATGACGCTCGTCGAGGTCCTCGTCTCCGTCGCGATCCTCGCGATGGTGTCCACGATGATCTGGACCGCGTTCACCCAGACCCACAGGACGACGCGCATCATCGGGGAGGTCCAGGACGTCCACCACGCGGGGCGGCTCGCGATGAGCCGGATCGCCCGCGACCTGTCGAACGCGTTCTTGACGCGCAACAACCCGCCCGAGCAGGGACGCCTCGACCTGCCCATGTCCCTCTTCATGGGCGAGGACCGGCACCCGTTCGATCGCCTCGACTTCCGGGCCTTCGGCCACCGGCGCCTCTACCGGGACGCCGACGAGTCGGACCAGATGGAGGTCTCCTACTTCGTGGCGCCCGATCCGAAGGACGGCCGCATCGACAACCTCGTCCGCCGCGAGTCGCCTCGCATCGACGCCGAGCCACTCGAGGGCGGGAACCACCTCGTGCTGCTGCAGGACGTGGTGGAGTTCGACGTGACGTACTTCGACCGCACGCAGCTGCAGTGGATCGACTTCTGGAGCACCACCGAGTTGCAGGGTCAGCCGGATCGCCTCCCCGAGCAGGTGCGCGTCGTCCTCGCCTTCCGCGACACCGACCCCGAAGAGGAGCGGATCATCCGGCTCTCCGAGAAAGTGACGATCGCCCTCACGACCCCCCTCGCCGGGAGGCCGCGATGAACACGCCGAAGGGCCGCCGCTTCGACGAGCGGGAACGGGGAGTCGCGCTCCTGATGGTGCTCGTCTCCGTGGCGCTGCTCACCCTCGTCATCGCCGACTTCACGGAGACGACGCAGATCGACCTCGCGACCGCCGCCAACGACCGCGACGAGATGCGTGCGGGCTACCTGGCGAAATCCGCCGTCAATCTGTCGCGGCTCTACCTGGCGCTCGGCCCGACGATCGGCCAGCTCATGGGCGGCGCGGATCCGGGCCTCTGGCAGTACGCCGATCTCGTGCTCGAGCCGTTCAACGGAGGCGATGCGCTCTCGGGCATCGGCGCGGCGGTCGGGATGGACCTCGCCGACGCCAAGGGCTTCGGCGAGCTGCCGGGCCGCTTCTACCTGCAGCTCGTCCCCGAGGACTCGAAGCTGAACCTCAACGCGGCGTGGTCGCCGCGCTACCAGGACTCCGTGGCGCTCATCCTCGCGAACCTCGTCCTCGACGCGCGCTACGATCCGATCTTCGAGGAGTCCGCGGGCGGCGCCGACCGCGAGACGGTGATCTCCTCGCTGATCGACTACATCGACCCCGACACGAACATGTACGGGACGAGTGCCAGCGCGGAGGACGGCTACTACGAGACGCTTCCCGATCCCTACGAGCGCAAGAACTCCGCCCTCGACAGCCTCGAGGAGCTCCATCTCGTCCGCGGAGTCGGCGACTCGTTCTGGGACGCCTTCGTCGACCCCGACCCGACCGATCCGAACGCGCGCCAGATCACGGTGTGGGGGCCGGCCGCCGCGCAGACGAACCCCTTCTTCGCGCCTCCGGGCATCCTCCTGGCGTACCTGTGCGCGGCCTCCGCGACGCCGAACAACACGCTGTGCACGGATCCGAGCGTCGCCCTCACGTTCATGTCGCAGTGGAGCCTCATCGCCCCCCTGCTGTCCCTCGGAGGGAAGGAAGGGTTCCAGCTCGCCGTCGAGCAGACGGCGGCCGCGTCCGGCGCCGCGGACTACGCCCTCGATCGCACCAAGGTCGACACCTTCTTCCGCTTCACCAACGAGGTGTTTTCGATCATCGCCCAGGCCGAGGTCGGCAACGTCGTCTCGAGCGTGCACGCGGTGGTGGACGTCGGCCGGGCGAACGTCGGCTCGGGCGGCAAGCTCCTGTACTGGAGGGCCGACTGATGTTGGTCGTGGGCCTGGACATCGGCGGCCGGACGATCCGCGCGGCCGCGGTGCGCACGGGCCTCGGCCCGCCGGAGGTCTTGGCGCTCGAGGAGCGTCCTCTCGTGCTCGGCGAGGACGGCAAGGCGTCCACGGACGAGATCGCCGCCGCGATCCGCGAGGTCATGGCGAGGCTCCCGGCCGGCGTCGAAGCCATCCACACGGCGCTGGCAGGCGACGCGGTCTCCGCCCGACTCACGGACGTGCCCGCCGCGGCGGGTCGCAAGGCCGAGCAGATCCTCGCCTTCGAGCTCGAGGGGCAGTTGCCGTTCGATCTCGCGACGTCCGTCTTCCACTTCCAGCCGGCGCCGGGCGCCCCCCTCGGGAAGATCCGCTCGCTCGCCGCGGTCGCCCCCGCCTCCGCCGTCGAGGCGCACCTCGCCGTCTGCCGTGCGGCGGGGATCGATCCGCGGGTGCTCTCCGCCGGGGCCCTGCCCCTCGCCGACCTCGTCCCGCCGGCCGTGCGCAGGCCGCGCGGGACGCCCGCGGACTCGGCCCCCTTGCTCGTCGTGGACGTCGGCCACCGCCGAACCGACCTCGTCGGCGTCCTCGGCGGCCGCCCAGTCTTCTCGCGCACGATCTCGCACGGAGGCGCGGACCTCACGGCCGCCATCGCCGCGGCACTCCACGTCCCGCACGAACGCGCCGAGGCCCTGAAGCACGCGCAGGCGACGGTGCATCCCCCGCTGCGTCCCCTGGAAGGTGCCGCACCGGAGGGGACCGCCCGGCTTGCCGAGGTCGTCCGATCCGCGCTCGACCCGCTGCTGCGCGATCTGCGTCAGTCTCTCGCGGGCCTGACCGCCGCCACGGGGTCTGCGCCGATCGCGGTCGCCCTCGCCGGCGGCGGTTCGCGGCTCGCGGGCCTCTCCGAGCTTCTCGAGGCGGCCATGCGGCTGCCCGTGACGCCGCTTGATCCTCCCGCCCTGCGGCAGCCGATCGACGCCGAACGCTTCGTGCTCTTCGCCAAGGCGCTTGGCCTCGCGCTGCGCGCCGCGCACAAGTCGCCGCGGATCGATCTGCGGCGAGGGAGCTTCGCGGTCCAGGCGGACGCCCGTGCCCTTCGCGGGCGGGTCCTCGCCTCGGCGGCCCTGGGCCTGCTCGTCGTGCTCGCCTGGACGTTCTCCGCGGTGTCCCGCTACGTAGTTTTGAAGTGGGAAGCCGAGCGCCAGACCCAGAGCCTCGGGCGAATCACCCGCGAACTCCTCGAGGAGGAGATCACGGACTTCGATCGCGCCGCGGCCCTCGCGAAGGGCGGTGGGCGCGCGGCCGATCCCATGCCGCAGATGGACGCCTTCGCCGTCCTCGACACGCTCTCGAAGCGGATCCCCAGCGAGATCCTCCACGACATCGACGAGCTCGACGTCCAGCCGGACCGCGCCGAGCTGCGGGGGCTCGTGGACAGCCTCGCGGACGTGGACCGCGTCTTCGAGGCGATCTCGGAGGAACCCTGCTTCCCGACGGTCAATCGGGGCAAGACCACCCGCAACACGAACGACGGCCGGCAGAAGTACCAGCTCGACATCGAGATCCGCTGCCCGACCGGTGACGAGGACGCGGGCCCGTCGAAGGCGCCGGCGCCGGCCGGCGGCTCGGAGGGCGGTGACTGATGGCAATGCCCTTCGCAGCGGCGTTCGACCGCCTCAGCCCCCGCGAGCGCGTACTCGTCGGAGCGCTGGGCGGGGTCCTCGCAGCGTTCCTCGCGTTCCTGGTGGTCTTCCTGGTGTCCGGCAACCTCGACGGCATCCAGAAGGAGAACGAGGAGCACGCAGAGGTGCTGCGCGAGATCGCCCGCAACCGCGCGGCCTTCCGCGAGAGCCTGCAGGCCCAGGCGGAGCTCGAACGCCGGTACGCGACGAAGGCCCCGCCCTTGCAGAGCTTTCTCGAGGAGAAGGCGACGAAGCGCAGCCTCGAGATCCGCGACGCACAGGACAAACCCGAGGTCCAACACGGCACGGACTTCGTCGAGCGGTCCGTGCAGATCCGGCTCAACAAGGTGGAGATCCGATCGTTCGTCCAGCTCATGGAGGACGTCTCCACGAACCGCCACCCGCTCGCGATTTCCAAGCTGCGCGTCCGGCGGCGCCTCGCCGAGCCGAACTCCTTCGATCTCGACATGACGGTGTCCGCCTACGACCGCGTCGGGGCGCCCACTCCGAGCAAGACGAAGCGCCCGGCGCGCAGAGGCCGCGATCGGGACCGGTCCGGCTCCACGCCAACCGACGAAACGGGTGCGACGCCGTGAGCCCGCCTCTGGATCGCCCGCACAATCGGCTCCGGTGCCCGTCGAACGGTGCGCGCGGAAGCGCGCAACCCTACGGGCCTACGGGCCGACCGCCGCAGCCACGGAGGAGCAACGAGGGGGCCGGCCCGTGACCGCGCTGTCCTTCTCGCGTCAGGCGGCGGCGGTCGTGTCGCGCAAGTGGGTCCGCTGGGCGGGTTACCCCGCGTACTTCCTCTTCTGCCTGATCGCCTTCGGGTACTTCACCTTCCCCTACGAGCGGGTCCGCGAGCGGGTCCGCGCGGAGATGGAGCGGGCGCTGAGCGCCGACGTCGACATCGACGACCTGTCGCCCTCGTGGGTGACGGGAGTCTCGCTGTCGGGCGTCGAGATCGAGACCCGGCCGAGGCGCGAGGGCGAGAAGGGGTCGCGGTTCCGCGTCGACTCCCTGACGGCGCGCGTCTCGATCCTCTCCCTGGTCGCGGGGGGATTGGACCTGTCGTTCGCGGCGGAACTGCTGGGCGGCGAGATCGAGGGCGAGATCGAGCAGGACGGCGAATCGAGCCACGTGATCCTCGAATGGACGGACCTCGACCTCTCCAAGGTGTCGCTCGTCCGGGACGCGATAGGGCTTCCCGTCGAAGGAGTTCTCGAGGGGAAGGCGGATCTGAAGCTGCCCGGCGCGCAGCTTGCCGAGGCCGCAGGGACGATCTCGCTCGCGGGCGAGCGCCTCGTCGTGGGAGACGGGACCTCGAAGCTGTCGCTCCCGGGCATGCCCGGCGACGGAATCACCGTCGACGCCATCCGGGTCGGCTCCCTGCGTGGCGAGCTGCGGGTCGAGGAAGGGACCGCATCCGTCCAGCGCATGACGTCGACGTCCGCGGACCTCGAGATGGCGTGGGAGGGGACCATGCGCCTGCGCGATCCCTTCCCGCAGACGAACCTGACGGCCTACGTCCGCTTCAAGTTCGGCGAGTCGTACCAGAACCGCAGCGAGCGGACGAAGGCGCTCTTCTCGATGCTCGACATCGTTCCCCGCATGCGCCAGGCGAAAAGGCCGGACGGGTTCTTCGGGTTCCGTGTCGGAGGCTCCTTCGATCGCGGACTGAGCTTCACGCCGTCGACGCGCGGCGCTGCCCGCGGTGGACGCGGAGCCGATCGCCCTGCCCGTCCGAAGCGGCTGCGGCGCGGCAAGCGCGCTGCGCTCGAAGGCGGCGAGGACGAGGACCCGTCGGAGGGTCCGCAGGAGGCCGAGGCGGAAGGGGTCCTCGGGCCTCCGCAAGGCCCGGAAGGGGAAGGACAGTAGGAAATTGGACGGGGCGCGGACGCACCCGTAGCGTCGTCCGCATGCAAAGCGCCCGCCCGGTGGCAGCAGCGCGGCACCCCCTTTCGGAGACCCGCCTCGCGATCGTGGTCGCGGACGGCGACGCCCTCGCGGCGGCCCGAGCCGGCGCGGCGGGCCCGATCCCGCTGCGCCCGCCGCTGCACCTCTCGGAGTCCGACTGCTACCTGGTGATTCCCGCGGATCCGGGGCTCGAGGAGTTCTCCGCCGGACTGCGCAGGGGCGATCGCAATGCCCTGCGCGGAGCGCTCGCGGCGTCGCTCGTCGTACAGGGCGAGATCGTCCGCGCCGGGGGGCGCGCGGCAGTCGATCCGACCTCGCACTGGGAGCCCCTCGCCCTGCTCGGCGGGGGCAAGCCTTTCGACGCGCTGCTGCACCTGTCGGAGAACCACGACGCCGTCCGCGCGCTCAACGCGGTGCCGTTCCTCAAGTGCGCGAGCCTCGCGCCGCTGGTGGATCACGACGGGCTCGACGCCCTGATCGAGTCCGTGGAACGCGTCGGCGAGACCTGGCGCGCCCCGGTCGGCGGCGAGGATCTCTACGAGGACCTGGACCCGACAGTTTGCTGGACGAAGCGGACGCCGAAAGGAATCGAGGTCCTGCTGGCGGTGTTCACGGAGTACGACGAGATCTCGGCGTACCTGCGTCCGGTCGAAATCCGCCCCTAGCTTTTCGTACCCTCCCCGAAACAGATCGTTACTTCCCGACCCTCTCCTGCATCGTAATCCTTGATGAATCCGGTCGGCACGGCGGTTGCTCTACAGGGCTCCAGACGGGAGGGCAGCGGACATGGACGACATCAGAGAGAGAGCCAACGAATGGATGCTCGCACTGGCGCTGCTTCTTCCCACGATGGGCGTGCTCCTCGTCCTTTCCGCCGTCCGCTGAGGCAGGGCGCGACGCAAGGCAGGGCGTCATTTGACCCCCGGCGACGACGCCCACAGACTTCCGCACCCATGGGCGAGCGGGACGACGCCGCAGAGTCGCCGAACGACGAGTCCGAACCCGAGGCGCTCGTCGGGGAGATCCTCGCGGCGGACGCCGAGCCGGCGAGGGAGCTGCGCGGCGGGTCGATCGCCCGGTACGACCCGCTCCAAGCCTACCTGAACGAGGTGCAGCGGCACGCGCTCCTCACGCCGCAGGAGGAGCACGACCTCGCCGTCCGGTTTGCCGAGAAGGGCGACGTCGAGGCCGCCGCGCGCCTCGTGACCGCGAACCTGCGCCTCGTCGTCAAGCTCGCCTTCGAGTACCGGCGCGCGCACCGCAACGTCCTCGACCTCATCCAAGAAGGAAACATCGGCCTGATGAAGGCCGTTCAGAAGTTCGATCCCTACCGGGGTGTGAAGCTCTCGACCTACTCCGCGTGGTGGATCCGCGCGTACATCCTGCGTTACGTCCTGGCGAACTGGCGGCTCGTCAAGGTCGGGACCACGCAGGCGCAGCGCAAGCTCTTCTTCAACCTCGCCAAGGAAAAGGCGCGGCTGGCCGCACAGGGCATCGCGGCGACGGCGGAGGGGATCGGCGAGCGGCTCGGGGTCGACGCGGCGGTCGTCGAGGAGATGGAGCGACGCCTCGAGGCGCCCGAGGCCTCGCTCGACGCCCCCCGCTCCTCCGAGGAAGGCCGCACCTCGACGCGCCTCGACCTGCTCGCGGGCCTCGAGATCCGCGCAGACGACGAGATGGCGCAGGCGCAGCTTCGACGGACGTTGAACGAGAAGCTCGGCGCCTTCCACGAGACCCTCGAAGGCCGCGAGAAGTTCATCTTCGAGCAGCGCCTGCTGACCGACGCGCCGCTCACGCTGCAGGAGATCGGCGAGAAGTACGGCGTCTCCCGCGAGCGCGCCCGCCAGGTCGAGAAGCGGCTGACCGGCCGTCTGCGCGCGTACCTGATCGACCAGATGGGAGACCACCTGCCCTTCGAGGCGGAGGGCGAGGCTTCGGGCTAGATTCCCGCCCGATGTCCGGGGCTCTCCTCGTCGTCGCGACTCCCATCGGCAACCTCGAGGATCTCTCGCCCCGCGCGGCTCGCGCATTGCGCGAGGCCGACCTCGTCGTCGCGGAGGACGTGCGGGTCACGCGCAAGCTCGTGACGCACCTGGGAATCCGGACGCGCGTCGAGTCCGTGCACGCGCACTCGGCTTCGCGAAAGATCGAAGCGGTCGCGCGCAGGGTCGCGGCCGGGGACCGGGTCGCGCTCGTCACGGACGCGGGGACGCCGGGCGTGTCGGATCCGGGCGCCGCACTCGTGCGCGCCGTCGCCCTGCTCGGCGGACGCGTCGAGCCCATCCCGGGACCGTCCGCGGTGGCGGTCGCAGCGTCCGTCTCGGGCCTGTGCGAGGGCGGTTTCCGGTTCGTCGGATTCCTGCCTCGCAAGGGAGAAGCGCGAAGGACGTCGCTCGCCCAGATCGGCGCGTCCGATCTCGCCACGATCCTCTTCGAGTCGCCTAACCGTGCGGCCGCCACGCTCGCGGATCTCGCGACCGCGGCGGGCCCCGATCGCGCCGCCGTCCTGTGCCGCGAGCTGACCAAGATTCACGAGGAGATCGTCCACGCTCCGCTCGCCGAGCTCGCCCTTCGTTTCGCTGGACCCCTGCGCGGCGAGGTGACCCTCGTCGTGGCCCCCTCCCCTGCGCTCGCGCCCGACGCCACGGATCTGGAATCCGTCGTCCGTCACGCCCTCGACTCGGGCCTCTCCCCGCCCCGCGCCGCCGCCGAAGCCGCCCGCCTCACGGGCATCCCGCGCAGCGAAGCCTACGCGGTGGCCCTGCGGCTAAGAGGGGACACGCTCCCCCCTTCCAAGTAGAAGTAATCACTTCGTTTTCGGACGGTGAAAACCAGGGCCCGCTCGCGGCGTTGAGGCTTTGCCCAAGGCGCGGGGCCCTGGTTTTCACCGTCCGAAAACGAAGTGATTACTTCTACTTGGAAGGGGGGAGCGTGTCCCTAGAACATCGCCGTGGCGGACACGAAGACGTCGAAGATGTTGGCGTCCTCGATGCGGTAGCGGCGGCCGGGGAGGTCGATCTCGGGGCGGTGGTCGGGGTTCGGGGCGCCCTCGGTGCAGGGGACGTGCGCGACGTCGACGTTCGCGTCGGGGTTGCAGGCGTCCGTCACGGTCAGCGAGTGCTCCTGCACGAATGCGTACGCGATACCCAGGTTGAACTTGATGTACTGCGCGGCCTGCAGGTTGAGTCCGACGCGGCCCGAGTAGATTCCGTAGTTCTGCACGTCCGTCTGGCCGGACCAGGGGTTGTTCAGGTCGTTCGCCGCGGGTCCCGACTGCGTCGCGGCTTCCGGCTGCAGAAGTCGCCGGCTGGTCGAGGTGCCGAGCGCGTCGAACAGCTCCGAGTAGTCGCGGCCCTCGCTGTGGAACTCGCCGCCGACCCGGATGTCGAGCGCGAAGCGCTGGAACTGATCCGGGTTCTCCCAGGGAATCACCTCGACGCCCGCGGTGAACGCGCCGACGATCGGCGGGACGGTGTTGAGCCGCCCCTCCTCCTCGAGCTGCGGGAACTCCGTCCCGTCCCCCGGGAACTCCGCGGAGAAGTTCAGTCCGGAGTACGGCTCGACGTAGCGAAAACGGTGCGAGAAGAGCATCGCCGCGCCCAGCTTCGTCGTCCCGCGGGAGATGCCGGCGGACTCGTCGTCGACGCCCGGGTTGTAGTTGTCAGGCAGGCACGCCACCGAGCCGGGGGAGACGTCGGCGCACGAGGGGGCGCTGGGGGTGACCGGGACACCGGAGCGATCGGCGACCAGCGGGTCTCCGACCGAGAACCAGGCTTCGCCGCGAATCACGAAGGTGGGCTTGGTCCCGTCGCGGCCCTGGTTGAGCGGACCCCAGTCGATCCCCACGCCGATCGTGTCGATGCCGCTGCGCTCCGGGGACTTGAAAGGAAGGTCGAAATTGCAGCCCGGGTGGGTGTAGTTGGCCCCGTTCGCGATGGCGTCGGGAGGACACGAGAGGCCGAACTGCCGGACCCCTTCGTCGTTCGTACCCGGGACGTAATCCAGCTCGCGGGTGTCGGAGAGGATGAGCGGGAGAGCGCCCCAGATCTCGAGGTCGTGCCAGACGCCGAATGCCAGTTCCAGGTTCAGCGTGTGAGTCAAGTGGCGGTGGTTCGCGATGTCCAGGTAATCGATGTAGCCGTCTCCCGAGATGATCTCGCCGTCCCCGCCCTCGCGCTCCACGTTGCCCGCGACCTCGCGACGGATCTTCCCGCGCCGCAGGCTGCGCGTGTAGCCGATCCCGAGGTTGAGGTCGAAGGGGTCCTCCCCGTCGAACGCGTCTGTGACGTCCGTCCAGTCCGCGGGCCGGAACGGCGCACGCATGGGGGACTGCGCCAGCGCGGGCGCCCCGACGCCGAAGGCGGCGAGACCCGCTGCGAACGCGATGCCGGAAGCGACCTTCCCGTGCCTCATGCCACGGCCTCCCGAAGGGGAACGAACAGGCGGCGAAAGTTACCCCGGTCCTTCCCGAAAGGTCAACGATTCTCGCCCGGCGCGGTCACGGCCTCGACCGCCGTCTCACCGGCGGGCCCGCGGCGTACGGCGCCTCGGATTTCGGGCCGCGGACGACGCGGCGACCGGCGGAACAAGCGCAGCGCCTCCTGCCGCAGGGTCTCGACTCGCGGAGTGAGGGCGGCCAGGGCCTCAGCCGTCGCATCGTGACCGGACTGCGGGCCGACCTCGGGCGCCAGCCTGCGCGCGAGATCGAAGCGCCCGTGGATGCGCGCCCACAGGGCCCGCGCCGTGTCGGTCTGCCCGACGAGCGCCTCGCTCGCCTCGGCGAGCTCGCGACGAGCCGCGTCCGCGGTGGCGCCGGGCGCCTTGCCCGCGCGGCGCTCTTCCCGCAGGCCGCGCAGCAGCTCGCGGTTGCGCTCGCGCGCCTTGGCGACCTTCTCGAACTCGCCCGGAGCCGCGTCGATCTCGGCGGCGACCTGCTTGGTGAGCGCAGCTGCCGCCGCGCCGGCGCCGCGGCGGACGAGCTCGCGTCGTCCCTGCATCCAGCCGTCCATGGACGCCATCGCCTCGGACTCGGGCGGCGCAGGCACAGGCGCGCCGGCGCGTCCCGCCGCATCCACCTCCAGTGCGCGGCCCTGCGGCACGTCCGTCTTCCCCGAGGCGGCGTGGACGGTCACGACACCCGACAGCGCGCAGACGCGCAGGCTCCCGTCGTCGCCCGCGCCGACGAGGACCTCGCGCCCTTGCACCAGCAGATACGCTCCGGGTGTGGCGATCTTCAGCGATCGCCGCCCCTGCCCCGGCGCGTCGAGCGACGCGTGCAACCGCCCGCGCTGCAGGCCCAGCTCGTTCATCGCGAAGGGGCTGACGACCAGGCGCGCCTCGGTTCCGAGCGCGACCTGCCCCTGCTCGGGCAGGCGGAGCACGACATGGCCGGTCTCTCCGACCTCTACGGCGTCGCCGATCCGCAACTCGTCTCCGACGGTCGGCGGCGTGTCGGCAAGGTTCGCCGCGCCCGCGTCCACTCGGGCCAGCCGGTTCGGGATCCGGCCCGACCGATCCCAGCGCACGCCGCCCTCGACCTCGAGGAACTCCGCCTCGGCGAGGATCGTGTTCTTCGCCGACGTCTCCCCCGCCTTCCCCGCGTTCGCCGCCTTCGTTACCCGGCGGCCCGCATCCCGCGCGCGCGGCGCGTCGTCGCAACCGCCGCAGCCGGCAGCCCAGCAAGCAAGCAGAACGGCGAGCGCGGCCCGAGCCCGCCCCACGCTCACGCCGACCCTCCCTCCGCGTCGAGGTCGAAGATGTCTTGCGTGAGGTCCTCTGCGGTCAGCGCCACCTTCGCGTCGCCGAGCTGCCTGGAGGTGGTGCGCAGCCGGTCCGTCAGGACCTGCAGGAAGCTCCACAGCAGCTTGACCGCGATCGCCTGCTCCTTGCGTAGGAGCTGGAAGAAGTCCTTGCGGTGCACGGAGAGCAGCCGGCTGTCCTCGTCGGCCGTGACGGACGCCGATCGGGGCGTCTTGTCGACCAGCGCCATCTCGCCGACGTGCTCGCCGGCCCCGAGGGTCGTCAGGACGGCGTCCCCGTGGTGCACACGGACCTTGCCCGCCAGGACGATGAACAGCTCCTCCCCCTCTGCCCCCTCGACGATCACGGGATCGCCCGCCTTGAAGTTGCGGACCTCGGTCATGTTCATCACGCGGACCAGCTCCTGGTAGCCCAGAAATCTGAAGATCGGCATCTTGTGGAGGATCTCCATCCTCAGGTTCACGTCCTGCGCGATCTTCTTCGCGCGGGTCTCCTCGCCGGCGTCGAGCGCGACGACGACGCTCGTGATGTTGTCCTTGCCGCCGCGCCTGTTCGCGATCTCGATCAGCCCGCCCGTCGGATCCTCGTCCGTCTCCGCCTGCTCGATCAGCTTCGGGATCTCGGCCTCTTGCAGGTACCCGTGCAGGCCGTCGGAGGCGAGCAGGAACCGATCTCCCGGGAGGACCTCGAAGTCGAGGGTGTCGACCTCGACGCTCTCGAACACCCCGACCGCGCGGGTCACCGCGTTCTTGTAGGGGCTCGACTCGGCGTCCTCCTTCTTGAGGCGCCCGCGCTTGATGAGCTCGTTGATGACCGAGTGATCATCGGTCAGGAGGTGCACCCGGCCGTCGCGCAGCATGTAGATCCTGCTGTCCCCGACGTGCGCGATGAACCCGCGCTCTCCCGCGACGAGCAGCGCCGTGAGCGTCGTGCCCATCCCGCGCTTCTCCGGCTCCGCCTCCGAGACCGTGTGAACCGCGTGGCAGGCCTGCTGGACGGCGAACTCCAGGATGTTGAGCACGTCGCGCCGCGTGATGCTCGCGTCCCCCTGGTCGAACTGGTCGATCATGTCGCGGTTCTTCGCGACGGCGTCCCGCACCGTCCGGACCGCCATCCCGCTCGCGACCTCGCCCGCCGCGTGGCCCCCCATTCCGTCCGCGACGATGAAGAGGTTGAGCTTCTTGTCGACGAGGTAGTTGTCCTCGTTGTGGTCCCGGACCTTGCCGACGTCGGTCCCTGCGAAGAAGCGAATGCTCTCTCGGGGCATGGGGGATGGAATCTACCAGGCGGCTCGCGCCTTGCGCTACCGTACTTGCCGTGGACGACCTCCGCGACAGGTCGCTTGCTCTGCTCGAGCGCGGAGACCTCGACGCCGCGATCGCGCTCTTCGAGCAGCGGCTCGCGGCGGCGCCGGACGACGCCGACGCGCTCGTCGATCTCGGGCTCGCGCTCTCCTCGCGCGGCGACGCCGGCGCCGCCGAGAAGCGCCTGGCGGCTGCGGTCGATCTCGACCCCGATCATCTCCCCGCCCGCCGCGCGCTCGCCGCGGCCCTGCGCGCGCAGGGGAAGCTCGACGCGGCGGTCTTCCAGCTCCTGCGCGCCGCGGCGCGCTCGCCCGCCGACGCCGCGACTCTGCGCGAGCTGGGCGCCGCCTTCTACGACAAGGGGCTTTACGACAAGGCCCTCGCGGCGTTCGAGCGCGCGCGGGCCGTGGCCCCCTCGGACCCCCTCCTGCTCTACGCGATGGGGCTCGCGCTGGAGGCGAAGAAGGAGCACGGGGCGGCCATCGCCGCGTACCGCGAGTCCGTCCGGCTGGATCCGGCGTCCGTCGCATCCCGGCACACGCTCGCCGACGCGCTCGCTTCGTTCGGCGAGCACGAGCTGGCCATCGCCGAGCTCGAGGCGCTGCTGCGCTTCGACCGGACGAACGAAGCCGCAGCGGGCAACCTCGAAGTCCTGCGGGCGGCTCTGGGTCAGATGCGAACGGACCGCCTCCTCGGCCGTCCCGTGGCGCAGCTCCGCGCGTCGGCCCTCATCCAGGAGGCCGGGTTCCGTGACCAGGGCCGCGTCGGCGATCTCGTCGTCCTGGGCACCCCCTACGCCGAGGTCTACGCGGCCGTGTCCGCCGACGACGCCATCCTCTCCCTCTTCCTCACCCTGCTCGACCCGCGCCACGCGGCGAAGGCCTCCGGCAAGAAGCTCGGCGTGCAGGTCGTCGACGCCGACGGAACCCCCCGCACCGCCGACCTCGCGACCGCCCTCGGGATCACGTTTCTCCGGGAAGGCCTCGGCATCTCGGGCACCCAGGCCGCCCAGCTCTGGCAGCGCGCCGCGTCGGATCCCTCCCCTTTCGCCTACGCCGGCGTGACGATCGCGTGGACGACGTTGCCTAGACCGAACCGGTCAGGCAACGACGTCCACGGCCTCGATCTACGGTTGCTCTAGCCGGGGCAAACATCCCCCATCACGCAGATGGGATAGCTCGGGTCTCCCGGCCAGGTGCAGCAGGCTTCGCCGGCGCAGGCGTCGCACTCGACGCCGCAGGAGTCGCAGCCGGTCGCGGCCCACCAGCGCGTGCAGTTGCCCTCGACGCATGTGTCGGACGGGAAGCACGCGTTGAAGCACTCGCCGCAGTTGCCCTCGGAGGTCTCGAAGTCCGTGCAGAACGGGATGTCGTCGCCGAAGCCCTCGAAGATGCACTCCTCCTCGTCTGCGCCGCAGGCGTCGCCGCAGACACCTCCCGAGCAGACGTCGCCCGGAGCGCAGCCGTCGCCGCAGCCGCCGCAGTTCTGCAGGTCGCGGTCGAGGTTCACGCACTGAACGCCCCAGTCGCCCTCGCATCCCTCGCGATCCGGCTGGCAGACGCACTCGCCGTCGACGCAGTACTCGCCGTCGCCGCAGGTCGCGTTGCAGGCGCCGCAGTGCAGCGAGTCGCGCATCAGGTCGACGCAGGCGGTCCCGCCCGGACCCCACGGCTCGCACTCGGTCAGTCCGTCGCCGCACTCGCAGATGCCGCCCACGCACTCGCCGACGCAGACCTGGGCGCAGGCGCCGCAGTCGCGCTCGTCCGAGGAGACGTCCGCGCAATACGCGCCGCCGTCGCAGCGGATCGCCCCATCCTGGCAGGCGCACACGCCGTCGGCGCAGTCCATCCCGCGGCCGCACTCGCCCTTGCCGCACGCGCAGGCGCCATCGACGCACTCGGTACCCGCGCCGCACTGGTCGAAGCAGCCCCCGCAATGATCGGCGTCGCTGGCCGTGTCGACGCACTCGCCGCCGCAGGTGTCGAGCGGGGCGCAGGGGTCCTTCCCGGTTCCCGTGTCCGAGCCGGTGCCGGTGTCCGAGCCGGTGCCGGTGTCCGAGTCGGTGTCCGCGTCGGAATCCGCGTCGGTGTCCGCGTCGGTGTCCGCGTCGGCGTCGCCGCCGGCGTCGGGATCGACCGTCGGAACGCTCTTGCGCTCGCCTCCGCACCCCAGGCCCGACAGAAGAAGGAAGGTCCACGCTCCACGCATCGAAAGCTCCTTTCGGCGGCTCGAGGTCCCTTTTACCGCGCCGTGCCCAGATACGCCAAGAGGCGGGCTTCCAGGGGACTGGCCTTCACTCCCTCCGGTGCACCCTGGTCGGCGTCGCTGCCCATCTCGCGGAACGCGGCGAAGGCGTTCTCGAAGAGGGGTTTCGACAGGGCTTCCCGCCGCTCGATCTCGCCCTTGAGGTACATGCGCTCCCCCTCCGCGAGGGCGCGCTTGACGCGGTTCGCGCGCGCCGTTCCCCCCTCCGCCAGGACTCGGGCCGCCACCCGATACGCCTCGAGGAAGTGCCGGAGCAGTCCCGCGTACGGCGCCAGCTTTGCGGAGTCCGGGTGGACCGCGCCGGCTTCGCGCCGGAGCGCGCCCTCGGCCGCGAGCGAAGCGAGCGCCTCGTCGAGGAGCGTCCGGAAGTCGACGTCGGCGCGGAACATGAACTCGTACTTGAACATGCGGCTGAGCCGCTGGACGCGGTCGGCGAGCGCGGATTCGGAGATGGAGCCGCCGGGCGGCGCCGCGAGCGCGGTGGCGACGATCGCCGAGGGGACGAACCAGTGCACGAGGTTGTTGCGGTAGTAGTCGAGCGCGAGCCGCGCCTCGTCCGGGACCCGGTAGAT
>Ga0247727_10008143_pt1 | contig 19598 bp, 12 predicted proteins | sample WisWelCaveWW1625_FD_202498 | JGI IMG/M metagenome (GOLD analysis project Ga0247727, IMG submission 202498) | Biofilm microbial communities from Wishing Well Cave, Virginia, United States - WW16-25 | ecosystem: Environmental > Aquatic > Deep subsurface > Groundwater > Cave microbial mat | place... | reverse complement strand
GGATGACCTGTGGGTCGGAGTGAAAGGCTAATCAAACTCAGAGATATCTGGTTCTCCCCGAAATATATTTAGGTATAGCGTCACGTGTTCACTGTCGGTTGTAGAGCACTGTTTGGTCTAGGGGGCCTACCAGCTTACTGAAATCAGGCAAACTCCGAATGCCGGCAGTCCAGAGCGTGGCAGTCAGACTGTGGGGGATAAGCTCCATGGTCGAAAGGGAAACAGCCCAGACCGTCAGCTAAGGCCCCAAATTCCAGGCTAAGTGGGAAACGATGTTCGATTGCCGAGACAACCAGGATGTTGGCTTAGAAGCAGCCACCATTTAAAGAGTGCGTAACAGCTCACTGGTCAAGTGGTCGGGCGCGGACAATGTAACGGGGCTCAAGCCTGGAGCCGAAGCTACGGACTCCTGCGTAAGCAGCGAGTGGTAGGGGAGCGTTCCCACGCCGGCGAAGCGGCGGCGGAAGCCAGCCGTGGAGGCGTGGGAAGTGAGAATGCTGGCATGAGTAACGAAAGAGGGGTGAGAAACCCCTCCGCCGAATGCCCAAGGGTTCCTGAGTAAAGCTAATCTGCTCAGGGTTAGTCGGGACCTAAGCCGAGGCCGACAGGCGTAGGCGATGGCCAACCGGTTGATATTCCGGTACCACGTACCCACCGCTATCACCGATGGCGGGACGGGGTAGGATAAGGGATCCCAGGCGATGGTCGACCTGGGGCAACCGCGTAGGGCGGACGATAGGAAAATCCGTCGTCCATTAAGCCTGAGACGGGAGGCCCACCCCAGAAATGGGGGAAGTCCCTGAATCCATGCCTCCTAGAAAAGCGTCTAGGGAGGTGGGGCGTGCCCGTACCTAAACCGACACAGGTGGGCAGGTAGAGAATACCAAGGCGATCGGAAGAACCCTCGTTAAGGAACTCGGCAAAATGGCCCCGTAACTTCGGGAGAAGGGGCGCCCCAGTAGAGTGAGCGGACTTGCTCCGCGAGCTCGAGGGGGCCGCAGTGAAACGGCCCAAGCGACTGTTTACCAAAAACACAGGTCTCTGCTAAGTCGTAAGACGACGTATAGGGGCTGACGCCTGCCCGGTGCCGGAAGGTCACGAGGAGAGGTTAGCTTTCGGGCGAAGCCTTGAATCCAAGCCCCGGTAAACGGCGGCGATAACTATAATCGTCCTAAGGTAGCGAAATTCCTTGTCGGGTAATCCATCGGAATTGCCCGGTTCGAGAGTAATCTCGGACGGGAACCGGCTAATAACGGGGAAGCCCTCCTCGTGTGCGACGCTCAAGGACGTCGTAGCAGCGAGAGGGGGATCCCGTGGGAAGTCGGCTCTTCGGAGCTTGACCCCGTAACGACTGAGTGTCGATTCAGACACGAGATCGCGGTCCGTCGTCTGGTTAGGCGACAATCTATGAGTGCGATCACACGCCGGCCCCTGGAGCAGTCGCGAGTGCCTCTCGGCGTACATCTCCGGTTACGTTGACGGAGAAGGTTGCTTCACCGTCTCCATCTCGCCCCGGGCGAAGCTCCGGGTTGGGTGGGAGGTGCGGCCAAGCTTCTCGGTCAGTCAGAACGGTGATAGAGCCGAGGTGCTGTACGCGTTACAGGCCTACTTCGGATGCGGAAGCATTCGACCCGACCGCAGCGACAAGACGCTGAAGTGGGAGACCAGGCGGCTCGAGGACATCCTCGAGCACGTCCTTCCTCACTTCGAGCGTTGGCCGCTGATGTCGGGGAAGCACCACGACTTCGAACGCTTCGCTTCGGTTTGTCGGCTGATGGCAGCCGGTGAGCATCGAAGTCGAACAGGCCTGGCTCAGATCGTCGAGCTTGCACGGGGCATGAACCCGAGCGGGAAGCGGCGATACGACGCGGCAGCGGTACTCGAGACGCTGCAGGGTGAAGAGATAGTCTGCGCCTCCGGAAACGGAGGACGAACGCGAAGTTCCGACCTGCACGAATGGCGTAACGACTTGGGCGCTGTCTCAACGAGGGATCCGGTGAAATTGTAGTCTCGGTGAAGATGCCGAGTACCCGTGGCTGGACGGAAAGACCCCGTGAACCTTTACTGCAGCTTTGCGTTGAAGTTTGGGATTCGTCGTCCAGGATAGGTGGGAGACTGCGAACCGGGAACGCCAGTTCCCGTGGAGTCACCCTTGGGATACCACCCTTCGTGTTCTGGGCTTCTAACCCGATTCCGTTATCCGGGTCGGGGACAGCGTGAGGTGGGCAGTTTGACTGGGGCGGTCGCCTCCTAAAATGTAACGGAGGCGCGCAAAGGTTCCCTCAGCACGGTTGGAAATCGTGCGTAGAGCGCAAAGGCATAAGGGAGCTTGACTGCGAGACTGACAAGTCGAGCAGGGACGAAAGTCGGCCTTAGTGATCCGGCGGTGGAGAGTGGAATCGCCGTCGCTCAACGGATAAAAGGTACTCCGGGGATAACAGGCTCATCCTTCCCAAGAGTTCACATCGACGGAAGGGTTTGGCACCTCAGCATCTGGGGTGGGTCGGCAGAGATGCCGGCCACGAATCGGCTAATAACGGTGGAGCCCACGCCTGAGAGCGTCGTCCGGACGACTCCATAAGATGGGTAATGCCGTGGGAAGTCTGTCGGAAGTGCAGCACGCGATCCTAACCGGGACTCTTCTCGGTGACGGTTCGATGCGTTGCAAGACCAACGCGCTTCTCGAGATCAATCACTCGTATCGCCAGCGAAGCTACGTGGAGTGGAAGTACCGCCACCTAGCGGAGTTGGTCGCGACACCGCCGCGCAAACGGAGAGGGAACGGTGACCGAGTCGCGTTTCGGTTCGTCACCCGCAGCCTCCCGGTCCTGACGCCGTACTATCGCCTGTTCTACAAGGGCGGTAGGAAGCGAGTGCCGGAGGTCGAGCTCTCACCGCTCACGCTCGCTGTGTGGTTCATGGACGATGGATGCAGATCTCGAAACGCGGTGTACCTCAACACGCAGCAGTTCGGACTCGCGGAGCAGCGTCGCCTGCTGGCGATGCTCGGGCGGCAATGGGGGATCGACGGAGCGCTCAATCGCGACAAGTGCTATCGCCGTATCCGAATCAGTGTGGATGGGACGAAGCGGCTGACGCAATTGATCGAGCCGTACCTATTGCCCGAGTTGAGATACAAGCTTCCGCAAGTGACCCCGTAACGACTGAGGCCTTCGGGCCGAGGTGGCGTCTCGCCTCGCAACGAGGCAATCTACGAACGCCACAATACGCCGACCCCTCGCCTCTGGTCAGGCAGGGTGAAGACATAGTCTGCGCCGTCGGTAACGACGGATCAACGCGCGATGTCGGCTCGTCGCATCCTGGGGCTGAAGCAGGTCCCAAGGGTTGGGCTGTCCGCCCATTAAAGCGGCACGCGAGCTGGGTTCAGAACGTCGTGAGACAGTTCGGTCCCTATCCGCCATGGGCGTTGGAGGTTTGAGAGGAGTCGTCTCTAGTACGAGAGGACCGAGATGAACAGGCCTCTGGTGTATCAGTTGTCCTGCCAAGGGCATCGCTGATTAGCCACGCCTGGATGGGATAACCGCTGAAAGCATCTAAGCGGGAAGCCCACCTCGAGATGAGACCTCCCATCCCCTCGAGGGAGTAAGGGCCGTGGTAGACCACCACGTCGATAGGCGGGACGTGCAAGCGCAGCAATGCGTTCAGCGGACCCGTACTAATTGCCCGAGGTCTTGACTTTGAACAAGTCGAATGTCGCTATGGAGTTTTGAGGGTGCGCTCTGCCCGTCGCTCGCCTCGCGCGAGCGCTCGGCGAGGGAGCCGCGCCTTTGACACCTTGGGCGGTCATAGCGGCGGGGGTACACCTCTTCCCATTCCGAACAGAGAAGTTAAGCCCGCCAGCGCCGATGGTACTCGGGGCGCAAGCCCCCGGGAGAGTAGGACGCCGCCCACCTCTTCCGCAGGACGGAAACCCGCGAGTGCGGGTTTCCGTCCGGGCAGATCTCAAAGGACCTAAAGGCGGCCGCTTTCGCGGCCGCATGCAGTGCACCGATGACCGCCCGGTGATGCAGCCGCCTTCGGCGTTCGTAGACTCCATACGTGGAGCTTCGTGACGGCGATCTCGCCCTGCGACCGTGGACCGAGGACGACGCCCCGGCGCTCGTCCTCGCCTGTAACGACCCCGAGATCACGCACTGGATCCCCGCCATTCCTTCGCCGTACACCGCGGAGGACGCTCTGGCGTTCGTCCGCGGCGAGGTGCGGCCCGAGGAACACTCGTTGGCGGTCACGCTCGAAGGTGTCGTCGTGGGTGCGATCGGCCTGGGTGTGAACTCCATGAACTACCGAGGACGCATCGGCTATTGGGTCGCGGCGCCGGCGCGAGGACGTGGCGTCTGCACGCGAGCACTGCGGCTTCTCTCGCGATGGGCGCTCGACGAGCTCGATCTCCAACGTCTTGATCTCATCACCGATCCGGACAACCTTGCTTCTCAGCGTGTGGCCGAGAAGGTTGGCTTTCGGCGTGAAGGGGTGCTGCGCGCGCATCTCCGCCATCCTGACGGCCGCATTCGGGACTCCATGATGTTCTCGCTGCTACCCGGCGAGCTATTTGACTGACGCAGGGCCGCGCCCGTTCCCGCTAGCCGGTGCGCCCAGCTCGCGCAGACGCCGCACGCGCAACCCGACTGGCGGGTGTGTCTTGAACATGCGGGCAATGCCTTCACTCTCGAATGGATCGACGGAGTAGAGCGGCTCCGTCGCCGGGGAGGCCGCGAACTCCACGAGCTCCGAAGCTCGATCGAGCCTGATCAGCGCGTCCGCGAGATCGTGCCCATTACCGGTCACGCGGGCCGCAAACGCGTCGGCCTCGAGCTCACGCTTCGGCGACAGGAGGAGATGGACGAATGCTGCCGCGATCGGGGCGAGCACGTAGAGGAGTGCCCGCGAGAGCCAGCCTCCGATCCTGCTCGACTCCACGAGCGTTGCGGCGAAAAGGACGACGAATGTGTGCACGAGGACGTCGCGCCGTCGTACGTGTGCGAGCTCGTGCGCGATCGCCGCTTCGAGCTCTTCAGGCCGCAAAGCGTGCAGCGCTCCGGTCGAGACGGCGAGCGAGGAGCTCGAGGGACCACGTCCCACCGCGAACAGACGAGGGAAGCCGTCGGCGATGAGGTAGAGCTTCGGAGAGCGGACCCCGAGCTTGGCCGAAAGGGCGTCAACCTTCGAAAAGAGGAGGGGATCCTCGGCGAGGGCAAAGCGTCGCGCGCCGAGCATCCCGAGGAGCGCCCGATCGCCGAAGCTGTAGAACGCCGTCGAAGCGAGGAGCGAGCAGAAGACGAACAGGAGCGCGCTGGTCGTCCCGCCCGCGAGCCAGCCAAGGCCGCCGACCGCCGCCGCCGGCAAGGTGACGAGAATCCACGCCTTCGCGAGGTTGAGAATGGCCGCTCCGCGCGCCACGGCTTAGCGCCCCCTCGAGCTCACTCGGAGAGAGTTCTTAGGCTTCTCCGACGTCGTCCTCGGTGAGGCCTCGTGGAGGCCAGTCCGGCTCGGGGGCGTCGCACCGGCTCGAGCAGTGCAGCGATGCAACGTTCTGGAGGGGGATCAGGATGTGCCCGTTGAGCTCGACGTGAGGGACGTCCTCGATCGAGCAATACGCTGTCAGCGTTCCTTCTTGATACTCGCCGCCGAAGAGAGCGACTTCGATCTGCTCGCCCTTGTACTTGTTCGTGTAGTCCTCCACGAGGCGCTCAGTCTACTCGCTCGAGCGCGCCGTCCTGAACGGCGATCCGGACGACGGCGCAGTTGTCGAGAGCGACGTTCCGGCCCGCGGGATCTCCTAGTCGAAGGCCCTCCGAGGCGGCGAGCGCAGCTCGGATCGGCCCGCCGTGCGTGACCGCCAGCACCTGCTCTCCGGGGTGCCGAGCGGCGATCTCGAACAGCCCCTCGAGCACCCGCCGGCTGAAGTCCTCGTAGCGCTCGCCGTCGTCCCAGCCGACGACGCGCCAGTCGATCCAACGCGAGAAGCCCTCCGGGAAGCGCTCCTGGACCTCGACGACGGTCAGCCCGGACCACGAGCCCACGTCGACCTCCTTCAGCGCGCTGCTCGTGCGGACCTCGAGGCCGAGTCGAGCCGCAAGGATCTCGGCGCTCTCGGCGGCGCGGCGCAGCGGGCTCGCGTACGCGGCCGCGAACCGCTCTCCGGAGAGCCGCTCTGCGAGCTCGGCCACCTGGGCGCGGCCGTCGTCGTTGAGCGGGACGTCGTCGTGCCCCTGGAACCGGCGCTCGCGGTTCCAGTCGGTCACGCCGTGCCGTACGAGGGCGATCGTCGTCGTCACGGGGATACGCTAGCCGCGCCCGTGGACCTCGGACTCAGCGGCAAGCGCTGCCTCGTCACCGGCTCGACGGGAGGGATCGGGCTGGAGACGGCACGGCTACTCGTCGCTGAGGGTGCCCGGGTTGTCACGTGTGGACGACGCGGAGCCCCCGGGATCGGCGAGGTCGAACACGTGACCGCCGATCTCTCCCAAGCCGGCGAGCCGGAGCGCGTCGTTGCTCTCGCTGCCGACACGCTCGGCGGGCTCGACGTGCTCGTGAACAACGTCGGCGTGGCGCGCCAGGCTCGGTTCGAGGACGTCCTGGACGACGAGTGGGACGCGTATTGGCAGCTCAACGTGATGAGCTACGTCCGAGCCATTCGGGCGTCGTTGCCACTCCTGCGCGACGGCGACGGCGCGATCGTCAACGTCTCCTCCTCCGCCGGAAAACGGCCCTCTACGGGTATGCCCCATTACTCGGTGACGAAAGCCGCGGTGCTCTCCCTGTCGCGGCTCGTCGCGGATCTGTACGCGAAGGACGGCATCCGCTGCAACGCGGTCACCCCAGGGCCGACGGCCACGGACGCCTGGCTCGGAGAAGGCGGGCTCGCGGACCAGCAGGGGGACCGGGAGGACGTGCTCGCGAAGATAGGCGCCGGAAGGCCGCTGGGCCGGCTCGCGCGACCGGAGGAGATCGCCGCTGTGATCGTGTTTCTCTGCTCCGACCGGGCCTCATACGTGACCGGTGCGGCGTGGAGCGCGGATGGCGGCACCGTCCCGATCATCATCTGATGACGCCGTTCGAGGAGCGGATCCGAGCGCTCGAGGGGAGCCTCTCGCCGTTCGCGGTGCGCTCGTTCGACACGCGGGGACGCGAGTTGTCGGAGGAGGAGTCGAGCGTCCGCACGCCGTTCCAGCGCGACCGCGACCGAATCGTGCACTCGAAGCCGTTTCGGAGGCTCAAGGGGAAGACTCAGGTCTTCATCGACCCCGCCGGCGACCACTACCGCACGCGCATGACGCACACGCTCGAGACCACGGCAATCTCGCGCGTCGTCGCCCGGGCGTTGAGGCTCAACGAGGACCTCGTCGAGGCGGTCGGCTTGGGCCACGACATGGGACACACGCCTTTCGGGCACGCGGGAGAAGACGCGCTCGACGACGCGCTCCGGGAGCGTTTCGCGCGCAGGTTTCGTCACAACGAGCAGTCGCTCCGCATCGCGCGGATGCTGAACCTCACGCACGAGGTCTGCGACGCGATCCTCACGCACACGGGAGAGCAGGAGCCGGCGACGCTCGAGGGGAAGATCGTCCGGATCGTCGATCGGGTCGCCTACATCAACCACGACATCGACGACGCCATGCGATACGGGCTCCTGCGCGAAAAGGACCTTCCCCACCAGGAGATCGCCGTCCTCGGCCCCACGGGCTCGGCGCGAATCGACCGGCTCGTCCGGGACATCGTCGAAACGTCGGAAGGAAGCGGCGAGATCCGGCAGAGCGGCGAGGTCGGCGAAGCGATGCTCGCGCTGCGGGCGTTCATGTTCGCGCGCGTCTACCTCGGCCCGCAGGCCGCCCCGGAGCACGCGCGGGCGCACGACGTCGTACGCCGGATCTTCGACCACCTCGTGGAGCGCGGTGACTCCGAGAACGAGATCGTCGACTACATCGCCGGCATGACCGACCGGTTCGCGCTCGCCTACGCCGAGTCTCTCTGAGCCTTCGCAAGGAGGTCTTCGACGCGCTTGATGAAGAACGTGGCTCCGACCGACCGGTAGAAGGCAAGCGCCTTCTGCAACTCGGCCTCGCCCTCGGCGTGACGGCCGGCGTCGATCAGATGTGCGCCTGCGCTACTCCGCTGCCTAGCCTCGAGGGTTGGGCTCGGCATGGCCGCGAAGATCTCGGCGGCTCCGCGGAAATCCAGATCGAGGGAGAGGAGCGAGGCGTCATTCCATGCGCTAGGCGGTGCGGTCGCGACGATCTCCCGCAGTTCCTCTCGGACGCCGAGGTGCCCGGCATAGGGTGCGACCATGCTCTCCAATTCGGCCGCATGGGGATGCGCTCGGATGACGGAGATAAGCTCGTGGACGAGCCGGCGCACGTCGTCCCATCTCCCGAGCTCGGCGTAGTTGCCCGCAGAAACGGCGGCTACTGCTGCGTGCATTGGCGGATCCGTCAGTTCGCGCGCCAACGCGAGAGCTCGGGCGTGATCGGCGAGAGCCCCTTCGGTGTCACCTTGGCCCAGACGGATGCTGGCACGGATGAGACGGACGTAGCCCTCGTTGATATGGGGCGAGCCGGCTTCGCATTCCGCGACTAACCCGTTCGCGTTCTCGCGTGCGTCGTCCCAGCGCCCGCTCACCCAGTCCAGCCAGACGATGTTCCCGCGAAAAAAGCGAAGTCCCTGGCCGTCTCCGAAGCGTTCTGAGAGTCGCCGCGACTCGGCGAAGAGCTCTTCCACGCGCAGGAGCCCGCCGTTGCCGACCGGGACGGCGAGGGCCAGGTTGTTGACGATCGCCCCCGCGATGGGCGAGTCGATCTCGAGTGCGATCTCGAGTGCGCGCTCGAGATCCGTGGCCCCGGTCGTATCGCCGAGCATTATTGACTTGGCCGTCCCGATCGTCGCCAGTGCGTGGGCACGCAGCTCGTCCAGACCGAGTCCGTCCGCCATCTCGAGCGCCTCCTCGGCAATCCGCATTCCGGCCCCTTGCTCTCCGCAGAGCGTTCGAAGACGGGCCGAGATACTCAGGACACGCGCCTTCGCGGCCGACGGCGCTCCCCCGGCGAGCTCCGTCGCTCGATCGAGATGGGGCATGACCTTGTCGCTCCGCCCGTCATACCAGGCAACGGAGGCGAGGAACGCTTCAGCCTCGGCCGCGCGTTCAGTGTTACCTGCGGCGCGCGCTGCATCTCGGGCTTCCAGGAGCGCTTCCTCTCGCCGTTCGTCGTCGACGACGTAGAGGGCGTGCGCGCGCCGGAAGAGGAGCTCCGAGCGATCCGGGTCCCGGTCGGGCCACAGCCCGAGCGCCTCTGTGTAGTACCTCTCGGCCGCGGGGTACGAGTTCAAAGCGAACGCGCGATCACCCGCCTCACGAAGGGCGAGCCGCGCGCGCTCGGTGAACGCGTCGGTCGGCTGGCCCGAGGCTTCCGCAAGCGCGAGTGCCGAGCGCCAGTGATAAGCGAGCATCTCTGCGTGGTCCTCGGGCCGCCCGAGCGACTCGATCCACTCGGCGACGTGCCGGTGCTTCTCGACGCGGTCAGCGCGCGCGATCTGGCCGTAGGCCACGTCCCGAACCAAGGCATGCGCGAACGCGAACTCGCTCTCGCCTTCGACCGACGAGCGCTTCTGCCGTCGCACGAATCCCTTGCGCTCCAGTGAGTGCAACGTCGTGGCCGCAGCGTCCACTGCTCGGCGGAGCGCTGCGGCCCAGAAGACCTTGCCGACGACCGCTGCGTCGCGCAGAAGGTTCTTCTCGGCCTCCGGAAGCCCGTCGAGGCGAGCGGCGATGATCCCTTGCAGCGTCTCCGGAAGCGGGAGCTCATCTGTGGAGCCGCGCTCGAGGTAGAGCTCGGCGAACTGCTCGGCATAGAGCGGGTTGCCGCCCGCACGCTCCAAGAGCGCCTGCTGTGCCTCGGCGGCGAGAACGGATCTCTGGAGGAGCTGCGCGATCAGTCGCGCTGTCTGGTCGTCCGAAAGGGGCGCGAGCGCGAGCGTGGTGGCGTTGAGCTTGCCGCCGCCCCAGCCGGGGCGACGTTCCAGCAACTCCGGTCTCGCGGTCGCGACGACGAGCATCGGGACGTCCGTCACCCAGTCGACGAGCTCGTCGACGAAGTCGAGCAGGCTCTCGTCCGCCCAGTGGAGGTCCTCGAACACGACCACGAGAGGTCGTTGCTCTGCCATCGCCTCGAGGAAGCGCCGCCACGCGGCAAACGCTGCGCCGCGGCGGTCGCCTCCCAGCTCCGACTCCTCGGCAAGACCGACGAGCGAGCGCAGCTCCGACTCGACCCAGCTGGCGTCGCTCGTCTCCGCGAGGACGTCTGCGACCGCGTTTCGCAGCTTCTGCTCGACGTCGCCCGGTGTGTCCTGCTCGAGGATCCCGGCCTGGGCTTTGACGATCTCTCCCAGCGCCCAGAGCGTGACCCCGTCGCCGTACGCGAGGCAGCGCCCTTGGCGCCAGGTGATGAGCTCCGGGTCGGCTTCGACGATCTGCGACAGCTCGTAGACGAGGCGACTCTTCCCGATGCCGGGGACGCCGACGACGGTGAGGAGCTGCGGCGTGCGCTCCTGGTGGGCGCGGGAAAATGCCTCACGGAGCAGGACGAGCTCGCGCTCGCGGCCGACGAGCTCGGAGCGCGCCTCGTGCGCGACGTCGACCCCGAAGCGCGCGTGAGCTGTGAGCGCCTCCCAGACCGGGATCGGGTCGGCTTTTCCCTTGGCCTCGACAGCTGGCGCCTCGCAGTAGTCCACGGCCTGACGAGTCGCGCGGTAGGTCGTCTCGTCGGCGAGGATCCCGTTGACGGGCGCAGCGCTCTGGAGGCGCGCGGCCGTGTTGACGACGTCGCCGGAGGCCATTCCCTCGCCGGCCTCGGGGCGGGCGTCGAGTCGGATCAGCGCTTCACCGGTCGTGACGGCGATCCGCACCTGCACGTCGTCCTCCTCGACCGCCCAGTCGCGTATGGCGAGACAGGCGCGGACGGCGCGCTCGGGATCGTCCTCGTGCGCGACCGGCGCGCCGAACAGAGCCATGACCGCATCGCCAATGAACTTCTCCACCGTGCCGCCGTGTCGTTCGAGCTCGGAGCGGAGGCGCTCGTGGTAGGGACCGAGGAGCGCCTCGACGTCCTCGGGGTCGAGCTCCTCGGCGCGGCTCGTGAAGCCGACGAGGTCGCAGAAGACGACGGTCACGACCTTCCGCTCGCGGCGCGCGGCCATCAGGCTGTCTTCGCCTCGCGCAGGAGGGCTTCGCAGCGATCGATGTAGAACGTCGCGCCCACGGAGCGGTAGAACGTCAGCGCCTTCGCTGCCTGTTCCTCGCCCTCCTGTCTGCGGCCAGTCTCGATCAGCTCCTCGGCCGCCCGCAGTCTGAGCTGCGCCTCCCAGGTCGGGCTACCCGCCTCGGCCCACATCTCGGCGGCCTGTACGAAGTCCCGATCGATGCAGACGCGCACGAGATCCTTCCATCGTCCTGCCGGTGCGGGCTCGAGGACATCGCGCATCTCCTCCTCGAAGGCGCCCCCGGAGTGCGAGAAGGCAATCGCCAAGGCGATACCCCATGCGGCCGCGTGCGGATTCGCGCGAGCCAGATCGAGGGCCTCGCGGACGAGCTCGCGGGCCTCGTCCGCGAACCCGAGTGCCTCGAACGCGAGCACGCAGTTGTCGAGCATCGGCAGGAGACTCTGAGGATCCTTCACGTCGCGTGCGAGCGCGAGTCCGCGACGGAGGTCGGAGAGCGCCCCCTCCGGGTCGCTTCGCGCCAGCCGGATCGCGCCGCGCGTTTGGCGAGTCGCGACTTCGAGGTAGTGCGGCGACCCCGCCTCACACTCGGCGATGAACTCGTCGGCCCTGAGAAACGCCTCGTCCCAGCGTCCGAGGACGAAGGCCATCCTCGCCTGCTGACCTCGTAGCCACCGGGAATTCACTCCGTCGCCGAACCGCTCTGCGATCCGTCGACCCTCGTCGAAGTGGGTCGCCGTCCGCCGCATATCGAGGGTTAAGAAATCCGCAACTGCGAGGTTGTTGACGATCGTCCCGGCCTGGGGTGAGTGGGCGACGAGGGCGAGCTTGAGCGCCTGCTCGAGCTCGTGGACTCCGGTGGAGTCGCCGAGTAAGCCCTTCGCAGTTCCGATCGTCGACAGGGCATGCACTCTTAGCTCGTCCAGCTCGAGCGCCTCGGCCATCGCGAGCACCTCTGTGGCGAGGCGCAGACCCTCCTCCGGCTCCCCGCCGATCGATCGCGTGCGTGCGACACTAGCGAGAACACGCGCCGTCGCCGGCGACGGCGCGCTTCCCGCGAGCTCCTCAGCCTGGGCGAGGTGGTCCGACGCCGCATCGTGCTGACCCCGGTGCCACCAGACGAGGAAGAGGAAGACTTCCGCTTCGGCCGCGGCCTCGTGATTTCCCGCGACGAGCAAGGCGTCTCGCGCCTCCTCGAGGGCGCTGGCGCTTCGGTCGTCGGCCGCGACGTGGAGCGCCCGGGCGTACCGGAAGAGGAGCTCGGGCCGCTCGTTGTCACCCTCTCGCCAGAGCGCGAGTGCGTCGCCGTAGGAGCCGGCCGCAGCGAGATAGGCGTTGACGGCGAAGGAGCGGTCGCCAGCAGCGCGGAGCGCAAGGCGTGCGGGCGTCTCGAGCTCTGCAGCGTCCTGCCCAGCGGCTTGTGCGAGCTCGAGCGCCGAGCTCCAGTGAAAGGCAAGCAGCTCTGCGTGGTCCTCGGAGCGGCCGAGGCTCTCGATCCACTCCGCTGTCTCGCGATGCTTTGTGGCCCGATCGGCACGGGGGATCTGCCCGTAGGCGACATCACGCAGCAGCATGTGGGCGAAGGCCCATTCGCCCTCGCTCTCGACCGAGGAGCGGCGCTGGCGGGTCAGGAAGCCCTTGCGCTCGAGGGAGTGCAGGAGTGGGGTCGCAGCGGTTTCATCTCGTCGCAGCGCGCCCGTCCAGAAGACCTTGCCGACGACCGAGGCGTCCTGGAGGACCGCCTTCTCCTCGGTCGAGAGGCCGTCGAGGCGGGCGGCGACGATTCCCTGCAGCGTCTCGGGAAGAGGCATGTCCTCCGCCGAGCCGCGCTCGAGGTAGAGCTGCGCGAACTGCTCGGCGTAGAGGGGGTTGCCCTCCGAGCGCTCGAGCAGCGCTTGCTGGATCTCGGCCGGGAGCAGCGAGCGCTCGAGCACGTGCGAGATGAGAAGGGCGGTCTGCTCCTGCGACAGTGGGGAGAGCCCGATCGTCGAGGCGTTGAGCTTGCCGCCGCCCCAGCCGGGCCTTCGCTCGAGGAGCTCAGGCCGTGCGCTGCAGACGACGAGGAGGGGGACACCACTAACCCAGTCGACGAGCTCGTCGACGAAATCGAGCAGGCCCTCGTCGGCCCAGTGCAGATCCTCGACCACGAGCACGAGCGGCCGCTGCTCGGCGAGCGCCTCGAGGAAGCGCCGCCAGGCGGCGAAGGCCTCGCCGCGGCGGTCGCCGCCGAGGCCGGTGTCCGTCTCGAGGCCGACCAAGGGGCGGAGGTGCGACTCGACCCAGCGGGCGTCGCTCTCGTCGGCGACGGCGTCCTCGACTGCGGAGTGAAGCTTCTCGGACGCCTCTTCCTTCGTGTCGCGCTCGGATACGCCGGCCTGCGCCTTCACCACCTCCGCGAGCGCCCAGAACGCGACCCCGTCTCCGTAGGCGAGGCAGCGCCCCTGGCGCCACGTGATGAGCTCGGGGTCGGCGTCCACGAGGCGCTGCAGCTCGTAGACGAGCCGGCTCTTCCCCATGCCCGGGACGGCGACGAGCGTGACGAGCTGTGGCGTGCGCTCGTGGCGGGCGCGCTCGAACGCGTCCCGCAAGGCGGAGAGCTCGCGCTCACGCCCTACGAGCTCGGCGCGCGCGTGGTGCGTGACATCGACGCCGAAGCGCGATCGCGCTGCGGTCGCTTCCCACACGGAGACCGGCTCGGCCTTGCCTTTCGCGTCGACCGGGGACGCCTCGCCGTACTCGATCGTCTGACGAGTCGCGCGGTAGGTCGTCTCGTCGGCGAGGATCCCGTTGACCGGTGCGGCGCTCTGCAGGCGCGCCGCAGTGTTGACGACGTCGCCGGACGCCATGCCCTCGCCCTCCGCCGGGCTGGCATCGAGCGAGACCAGGGCCTCTCCGGTCGTGATCCCGACGCGGAGCTCGAGGCCTTCCTCGACCGCGAAGTCGCGGATGGCGAGCGCCGCCCGAACCGCACGCTCGGGATCGTCCTCATGGGCCACCGGGGCGCCAAAGAGGGCCATCACCGCGTCGCCGATGAACTTCTCGACCGTGCCTCCATGGCGTTCGAGCTCGCTTCGGAGACGCGTGTGGTAGGGACCGAGGACGGCACGGACGTCCTCGGGGTCGAGCTGCTCCGCCTTCGCGGTGAAGCCCACGAGGTCGCAGAAGAGCACGGTTACAACCTTGCGTTCCTCGCGCGCGGCCGCCTCGGGGGCGAGCGACGCGCCGCACATCCCACAAAGACGGAAACCCTCGGGGTTCTCCTGACCGCAGCTCGGACAGCTGATCACGCGCAGAGAGTACGACGTAGGCGGCGAGTAGTCTCACTCCGTGGCCCGGATCAAGGACTCCTCCGTGCGCGACGTCGTCGCGGCCGCCGACATGGTCGAGGTGGTCTCGGGGCGGACGCAGCTCCGCCGCGCCTCCGGCTCCCGCCACATGGGCCGGTGCCCGTTCCACGAGGAGCGGACGCCGAGCTTCTCGGTGAACCCCGTCGACAAGCTCTACTACTGCTTCGGCTGCGGGAAGGGGGGCGACCTGATCTCCTTCGTCCGCGAGACCGAGAACCTCGACTTCGTCGGCGCGGTCGAGTGGCTCGCCGAGCGGTTCCGGGTGCCGATCGAGGTCGAGGAGGCCTCCCCTCGGGTCGAGGCGGAGCGCCGGCGCCGCGAGCGGATCTACGCCGTCCTCGAACAGACGACGTCCTTCTTCGAGCGGCTGCTGTGGGAGGGAGACGCAGGCGAGCCGGTACGTGCTTACCTCACCGAGCGGGGGCTCGGGGAGGCGGTCGCCAAGGAGTTTCGGCTGGGGCTCTCCCCGGGCCGAGGCCTTGCCGAGAAGGCGGCCGAGAAGGGATTCACGACGGACGAGCTACGCGCTGCGGGTCTCGCGACGGTCCGCGGGGGCGACTACTTCCCGCCGCGGCTCATGTTTCCCCTCGCCGATGCGCGCGGTCGGATCGTCGGCTTCCAGGCGCGCAAGCTGCGCGAGGACGACCCCCTACGCGGGAAGTACGTCAACTCACCCGAGGGTGACCTGTTCCACAAGGGGTCGATCCTGTACGGCCTGCATCTCGCGAAGGCGGCGATCTCGAAGCTGGATCACGCCGCCGTGGTGGAGGGGAACACGGACGTGATCGCGCTCCGTCAAGCGGGATTCGAGCCGGTCGTCGCCTCGATGGGGACGGCGCTGACCGAGCGGCAGCTGCGAGAGCTGGGACGCCTGACGAGGAAGGTCTACCTCTGCTTCGACGCCGACGCCGCAGGACAGGAAGCGACCCTGCGGGGAATGGAGCTGGCAGTCGCACAGGGCTTCGACGTCAAGGTCGTGACGCTTCCACGAGGCCAAGACCCGGCCGACGCCCCTGGAGGATTCGCTGAGCGCCTCGCAGGCGCGGAGAGCTACCTCGTATATCGCGTGCGGCTCGAAATCGAGCGCTCGGCGGATCGGCAGGAAGGGTTCGTTCGGGCGCGCGAGGTTCTGGCGAAGGCCGAGGACTCGCCCGAGCGGCAGGAGGCATTACGGCTCCTCGCCGACAGGCTCGATCTCCCGCGCGACACACTCGCCGGTCTCGCTCCGGCACGCGGAGGGACACGCGGCGCTGTTCCCGAGGCGCCCCGTCTGCTCGGTGCCGGAGACCGCCTCGAGCGCGACGTCCTCGCGGCCTGCGTGGCGCACTCGTCGCTCGTGCGGGGCCTGGCCGAGCTCACACCCGGGCACTTCGACTCAGATGTCAATCGGCGGTTCCGGGAGTCGCTCGTCGCGGGGAAGGACGATCCGGAGCTGACCGCGCTCAAGGCCGAGCTCGACGCGCGCGCGGCACAGGAGGCGATCGACGAGCGGACCGGAGCAGAGCTGCTGCTTCGCCTCCGCGAGCGGAAGCTGAAACGCGACCTCGCGGGTGCCGACCTTGCCCGCACGACCGAGCTCCAGGCGCACCTCGCCAAAGTCCGGCAGGCCCTAGCCGAACTTACGTGACGTAGCCGAGCTCGCGCAGGAGGTCGCCCGCTTCGCGGACGACGTCCGCAAGCTGTCCCGCGGTCAGGTCTTCTCGATAGCGTCCGACAGACGAGGCGTGGGCCCGTTCGAGTGCCGAGGCGAGTGCGTCGCTCGGAGCATCGAGATAGTCGCCGAGCTCCTCCGCCACTGCGTGAGGGTTCTCCGTCATCCGCTCGTAACGAACCTCGAGAAGCCGCATCTCGGCGGAGCGTGCGGCGGTGACGTAGCGGCGCCACGCCCAGGCTACCCGTCGAGCGTCGCTTGCCGTCTCGAACTCGGCTTGCCGATCGGCCTCGACCCAGAACCTCGCGTAGGACCCGTACGAGATGCCGGCATCGTCCATTCGCGTCTGCTCAGGCCGCAGCCACGGCTTCTCCAGCAGCGAGCAGACCACGTCGCGCCCGTCGCGGACGATGTGAACGATCTTGGCTTGCGGGTACGCAAGCGGAAGAACTCCGACGAGGTGTGCGAGCTCGGGCGTCTGCTCCACGGGCCGAACCGCGCCGACGAGCCCGACCCGCCGTGCGATCGCGAGTATTCGGCGCAGGCGCCGCGCGGCTTCGGGCGGATCGAGCCCTGTGAGCTCCGGGACGGCCGCCTTGAGCGGCGCCACCTCGCCGAGATCGACGAAGCCGGGCAGCGACCCGATCGCTCCGGCGAGGAAGGTCGTCCCCGAGCGAGGCGATCCGAGCACGAACACGAGCCGGTCGTCGAGCTTCCCCAGACGCTCGCGCAGAGATGCGCCCCGCCGGGGCGCGAGCCGCTTCGCGACGCGAAGCTGAAGAGCGGCGGACTCGATCAGGCCCGGCACGGCCGCGATTGTCGCAGGCCCGTGAATGCGCGGGTTTGACAGGACGGAAGGACTGCTTGAGAGTGTGTGGACGACTCGCGAGGGAACCCAGCGCGAAGGTAAGCGATGAAGAGGGGCCTCGCCGGCACCCTTGTCCTGTGCGCGCTCGCCCTCGCCGGTGCAGGCCTCGGTGCGACGTCGTACACCGACACTCAGGGCGACGACAACGCGGCACCGGACATCACGTCAGTCACCGTGTCGGAGTCGCCGGACGGGACGCTCACGCTCGCGGTCGCCGTCCGCAACTATCAGACGCTTCCTGCGGACAGCTGGTTCAACGTCTGGTTCGACCTCGACTCAAATCAGGACACCGGCGACGCAGGCGACGAAGCGCTCGTCCGCTATCTCTCGAGCGGCGAGATCGAGTTCTTTCTGTGGGACGGATCCGAGCTTGTCGAGGGCTCGACCGCCGGGATGACGGGGCGATTCGAGGCCGGAGTGCTTACGGTGAACTTGCCGAAGAGCGCGCTCGGAACGATGCCCGGCTTCGGCATCCTCGCTGTGAGCGCTCGGGGACAGCAGCTCGGCGAGGAAGAGCTCATTGCGTCCGACTACGCGCCCGATCGCGGTCGTTCTGCGTACGTCGGTGCTCAGGCGGCGTTCCCCGATCCGGCCAGCGACCACGATGCGGCGCCGGACATCACCTCGGTTCTGGTCAGCGATGCGAAGGACGGGTGGATCAGCTTCGCGATCACGACGCCGAACTACGCGACCCTGCCGGGTGAGTCGGTGCTCGTTCTCTCGATCGACAGCGACAGCCGCGAGAGCACCGGCGACGACGGTGCCGAGGTCCTGATCACGAGTATCGGGGGTGAGCCCGTGCTCGAACGCTGGGACGCCGCGGCACAGAGGTGGGCGGACGACCTCGCGCCGACGCGCGTCCGCACGCGCAACGGGGGGAACGTCGTCACGCTGGACGTCCACCGGAGCGAGCTCGGCGACGTCCCTCGGTTCGGATTCGCGGTGATCGCCGCGGACATCAACACCGCGGCGGAGACCGTCCTCGCCGTCGACCTGGCCCCCGACGACCTCGCCTTCTTCCGCTACACGCTCGTCAACAAGCCGGCGCTTCGCTTGCTCGCCGGGCAGACGTTCGGCACCCCGGCTCGACCGCGCGCGGGCAAGCCGTTCATGATCAGCCTGCCGGTACGGCGGTCCGACACGAATCGCCCGATCGCAGCGGGCACGGTGACCTGCAAGATCACCGCCGACGGGAAGAGGGTTCCGGCGGTCGGCAAGGTCCGGTTCGGGAGAGGGCAGTGCACGTTCGTCGTTCCGAAGGCGGCGGCCGTCGTCCGGGGCTCGATGAGCGTTCGCTCGGGCGGCACGTCGGTGACCGCGCGGTTTTCGTTCCGAGTGCGTTAGCGCGAGAGCGCTGCGCGTCGCGCAAGACCAAGCTCCCCGGGTTGGACTCGAACCAACAACCCTCCGGTTAACAGCCGGATGCTCTGCCAATTGAGCTACCGGGGAAGGTAGCCGCCGGATTCTACCGGGCGCCTCTGAAGCCTCCTGTGTGGGAGGACGACGGGAAGCGGGCGCGAAGTGCTCTCCATGCGTCGCTTCGCCGTCGTCGGCGTTGCGCTGTCAATTGGCGTCCTAGGCCTCGCCGACGGCGCTTTCGCGGCCAACGCGCGTATCGCTGCGGTTCAGGTCGCGCTCCGCGTGCACGGATTCGATCCAGGGCCGATCGACGGGATCTCCGGTCCGTTGACGCGGCGCGCGCTCGCCTCGTTTCAGCGGGAGCAGAAGCTACCGCCCGACGGAAGCATCGACCGAGTGACGCGCCGCGCCTTCGGTCATAGGGGACGGCCGCTCCTCGGCCAGCGTGAGCTCGCCGTCGGCGCCGTCGGCTGGGACGCGGCCGTGCTCGAGTTCCGGCTGCGGCGCTACGGACTCGCGGCGCGCGCGGTCGACGGCCGCTTCACAGACGTGACTGCTGTGGCTCTCCGCCGCTACCAGCGGCGGCACGGGCTAGTCCCTGACGGGATTGCCGGTCTTCGGACCTATCGAATGCTCGCGCGGCGCGGCCTCGTTCAGCTGCACGTCGTGCAACCGGGCGAGAGCTTCTTCTCCATCGCCGCTCGCTACCGCGTGAGTCCCTGGCAGCTTGGCCGGGAGAACGGGATCCCGTTGACGAACGTCATCGTGCCGGGTCAGCGCCTCGTCCTTCCCGTGGGCGCGAGGCTGCGGAGCCCGGCGGCGAGGAGACTGCCGGCGAGCCGTGACACCGTCCGCGCGGCGATCGACCGCTGGGCCCGCTTCTACGGGGTCGATCCGAAGCTCGCCCGCGCGCTCGCGTGGATGGAGTCAGGGTTCCAACAAGACGTCGTGTCCTCCGTCGGCGCGATCGGCGTCATGCAGCTCCTGCCCGAGACGTGGGAGTTCGTCGACACGGTGCTCCTCGGCTTCGCGACGCCACGAACGTACTACGGGAACGTACAAGCGGGCGTCCGCTACCTGCGCTGGCAGCTCGACTACTTCGGCGGCAACGTGCGTCTCGCTCTCGCCGGCTGGTACCAGGGAG
>Ga0247727_10008142_pt1 | contig 19599 bp, 16 predicted proteins | sample WisWelCaveWW1625_FD_202498 | JGI IMG/M metagenome (GOLD analysis project Ga0247727, IMG submission 202498) | Biofilm microbial communities from Wishing Well Cave, Virginia, United States - WW16-25 | ecosystem: Environmental > Aquatic > Deep subsurface > Groundwater > Cave microbial mat | place... | reverse complement strand
ATGCCGGCGAACTCCCGCGCCTCGGCCGGGTCGGCGACCTTCCCGGCGGCGAGGGTCTCGGCGTACATCCGGACGACCGCGAGCGGCGTGCGGAGGTCGTGGCCCACCTTCGTCACGAAGGCCGCCCGGGCGTGGGCCGCCTCCGCCTCCCGCCGCGCGGCGCGGACCGAGAGGGCGAAGGCCGCGCCGCCCGCGAGCAGCAGCGCGGCGAGCGCGCCTCCGAGGAGGAGGGCCCCGCGTCGGGCGGCGGCGTCGATGGTCGCCCGGGGCATCGCCGCAAGCACCCGCTGTCCCCAGAGAGGTTCGCCCGTGGGCACCGTCACGACCTCCTCAATCGCCTCCGGGTCCGCTCCCGGACCGTCGCTCCGCAGGAGCAGGCGGGTCCCGGCGGGAAGCGGGGGCAGGTGCTCCTCGCGGAACCTCACCGTGTCCCCCTGCACCGCGAAGGCGAGCAGGCGTGCCTCAGGTCCATTCCCCGAGGAGAGGACCTTGAAAGGGTCCCCCTCCTTCACCAGGACGCCCGACAGCATGGCGGCGAGCACGCCGACGTCCTCCTCCTTCAGCCGGCCGATCCGCCCGATCTCCTCCCACCGGGCACGGATCGCGCCCTCCCCGGCCCCGCAGGCCCGGAGCAGGCCGCGCACCTCTGGATCGCTCCCGGTTGCCAGGTGGCGGAGGACGTCCCGGGCGATGTCGGAATCCGCCTTCCCCAGGGACACCCGGACGAGAAGGGCCTCCACGGAGAGGCGCCGCTCGGGATCGACGGAGGCCAGGAACTCCCTCTCGACCGTAGCGGCCTCGACCTCCCGGCCCCGGCGGCGCTCCAGCGCGGCCAGCCGGTGCAGGGCGATGGAGCGGGCCGCCGGGTCCCGGCCCTCCCCCGCCGCTGCCCGGTAGAGCCCGGCCGCCCGTTCCGAATCCCGATCCACGGTCTCCGCCCGCCCTGCCGCGTCGAGGTAGAAAGTGGCCTCGGGATCGCGCTTCCCGTCCGGCTCCAGCCTCCGGAGCGGCCGCGGGGGATCGGGCCTGCGGAAGGGCCCCGCGATCTCCCGGACGGCATCCGGAGTACCCGTGGCGGCCTCCCGGAGGAGGCGGGAGGCGGACGCGGACAGGGTTCCTGCCGCCTCCTGCGCCCGGGCCCGGAGCACCTCCCGCGCAGTCCTCTCCGCCGACGCCCTCTCGGACGCGACGATGCGTCCGCCCAGCAGCGCGACCCCCGCCGCGGCGGCGAGGAAAAGCAGGACGCGAAGGAGGCCGCCGCGCATGCCGGGATCGTCCCGCCGTCCTGCCGCCGACGGTGTAACGAACGTGTACCGGGGTCAGGCCCGCAGCGCCTCCGTCGGCGGGAGCCCCGCGGCGCGGTAGGCCGGCACCACCCCGCCCACGACGCCGACGACGCCGGCGAAGAGGACGGCCTGGGCGACCACCTCGCCCGTGATGGCGAAGGAGAAGGCCTGCTCGGTGAAGGTGACCCAGTTGGTCGTGCCCGTGGCGACGCCGTTGATGGGCCAGGCGATGGCCACGCCGGCGATCCCCCCGGCGAGCCCGATGGCCAGCGCCTCCAGCAGGAACCCGACCCTCACGTGCACCGGGCGGTAGCCCATGGCGAGCAGGGTCCCGATCTCCCGGGTCCGCCCGGCGAGGCTCGCCAGCAGCGTGTTCGTGGACCCGAAGACCGATCCCACCGCCATGATCGAGGCGAGGAAGTAGGCCATGATCCGGAAGAAGCGCGCCTGCCCCCCCGCCTGCTGGCGGAAGTAGTCGCGCTCGGAGACGGCCTTCGCCTGGAGGCGCGGGTCGGCCTCGAGCGCCGCCTGGAGCGCCGCGAGCCCCGCCGGGTCCCGCAGGCGCAGGAACACCGTGCTGTATCCTCCGCGCTGGAAGATCTGGAGGAGGACCTCCGCGTCCCCCCAGATCTCCGAGTCCTGCGCGCCGCCCCCGGCGTCGAGGATCCCGACGACGGGCATCGTGCGCCCCGCGAACGCTACGGCGCCCCCCGGGACGCATCCCTTCACCCGGCCGACGAGCGCCTTGCCGATGACGACCTCCTCCGACCCGGACCGGAACATCCGCCCCTCCGCGAGGCGGATCCCGTCCCGCAGGGCCAGCGCCCCGGGGATCGTGCCCCGGATGGAGACGTTGGTCATGGACCTCAGGCCGCGGGAAGCGGCCGTCGCGCTCGCGTCCACCTTGTCCAGAGCGATCCCGGCGCACATCTCGGCGGCGGCGAGCGGCTGCCCGTCCGGGCCGCCCGCCACCTCGGGCCGCGCCATCAGGATCCGCGCGACCTCCCGGCCCAGGCCGCTCACGTTCTCGCTCGTGGCGCCCTTGCGCAGGAGGATCACGTTGTCCGCCCGCCCCGTGTCGGCCAGCGAGATCTCGAACCCCTTCGCCAGCGCGAGGACCAGGACGAGGATGGCCACCGAGAAGCCGACCGCGAGGACCGTGAGGGCGGTCGTGGTGCGGCGGGCCAGCAGGCTCCGCAGGTGGTAGCGGACGGGGACCGGCATCAGCCGACCCTCCGGAGCGCCTTCACGAGCGGGATCCGCGCCGCCATCGCCCCCGGGACCGCTCCCGAGACGATCCCGAGGACGAGGGCGATGCCGACGCCGGCCGCCACCGTGGACGGGAGGATCGTGAAGGTGGGGACGAACATCTTCAGCATCCCCTGGAGCCCCGGCTCGAGGAGCTTCGCGATCCCCACGCCGGCCGCGCCCCCGAGGCCGCAGAGCAGGACCCCCTCGGCGAGGAGGAGGATCCCCACGGAGGCGTCGGGGAACCCCAGGGTCTTCAGCACTCCCACCTCGGCGACCCGCTCCCGGGCGTTGAGCAGGAGCGTGTTGAGGGTCACCATGAAGGCCGCCACGATCACGGCGCCCCCGATGAAGGAGAGGAGCAGGGTGTAGTTGCCCCACATGGAGACGAACTGGGCGTTGAACGCCTGCTCGGTGAGGGTGATGCAGCGGTTCGGGCTGCTCTCGAACATCGCGTCCACGGACGCCTGGACCCGGGGCGCCAGGTCCGGCGACGCCAGGTCCGCGGTGAAAGTGGAGACCGATCCCAGCCCGCCGGACATCTCGTCGAGGTACTTCCAGTGGAAGAACATCGTCATCTGGTCGAAGGCCGGGTTGGCCACGGTGTAGATCGCCCGCACCGTGAAGGCGAAGTCCCCGGGGTAGATCGTGCCAGTGAGCGGGATCGTGTCCCCGGTCCGGAACCCGTGCATCTCCGCGAGGTCCCTGCCGATCATGCAGGCCCGCCGCTCGCCCTCGAAGGCCTCCCACTGGTCCGGCGGCACGACGAAGATGGCTCCTCCGGGGCGGCGGTCGCCGTAGACGTCCCGCAGGGTGGGGACGTCCGTGGCGAACTGGGCGAAGAAGTTCTTCGGGTCCTGGTAGATCCCGCCGAACCAGGTCCAGTGCGTGACCGCGCGGACCCCTTCGACCGATCGGATCTTCTCGCCCACGCTCACGGGCAGGTTCACGAACAGCGAGACGGCGCTCGAGGTGACGACCCGGGAGGAGGAGGCGTTCGTGACCGTCGCGTCGATGCTCGTCACCACGGTCCGCAGGAGGCAGAACAGGAAGACGGCGACGGCCACGCTGGCGGCGGTGAGCGCGGAGCGGAGGCGGTTCCTCCGCAGGTGGGCCGGCAGGAGCATCCAGGGGATCACGCCGGGGCCGCCGGTCCGGCCGCGCCGGGACGCCGCTCCTGCTCCAGGAGGACCCCCTTCTCGAGGTGCAGAAGGCGGTCCGCGCGCTCGGCGGCGCGGGGATCGTGGGTGACCATGACGATGGTCTTCCCCAGATCCCGGTGCAGGGTGCCCAGGAGGTCCAGGATCCCGGCGGCGCTCCGCGCGTCGAGGTCGCCCGTGGGCTCGTCGGCCAGGAGGAAGGTCGGGTCCGTGGCCAGCGCCCGGGCGATGGCCACGCGCTGCTCCTGGCCCCCCGAGAGCTGGGCCGGGTAGTGGCGGATCCTGTCCGAGAGCCCCACGAGGCCGAGCGCGGTCCGCACCTGCCGGTCGCGCTCCTCCCGGCCCAGCGGGGCGAGGAGGAGCGGCAGCTCGACGTTCTGGTACGCGGTGAGGACCGGAATCAGGTTGTAGAGCTGGAAGATGAACCCCACGTGGCGGGCGCGCCAGGCGGCCAGCGCGCGCGGCGAGAGGGCCTCGATGTCCTCGCCGTCGGCCACGACGGTGCCCGCGTCGGGGTGGTCGAGCCCGCCGAGCACGTTGAGCAGGGTGGTCTTCCCGCTCCCGCTCGGCCCCATGAGCGCCAGCCACTCCCCCTCGCGCACCCGGAGGTCGAGGCCGTCCAGGACGGTGATGATCTCCCCGCCGCGCGTGTACTCCTTCACGATGCCCGCCACCTCGATGATCACGCGGTTGCCTCCAGCGTCCCCCGGCATCCTCGATCTCCCCTCCGGTCCCCGGAACCCGCCCCTAGGGGGTTTCCCGGACGCTCACGAGATCTCCGTCCTTCAGGCCGGGCGGCGGCCCGACGACGACCCGCTCGCCTCCCGCGACGCCGCCGGAGACGACGGTTCGGCCGTTCTCCGACCCCCCCGACTCCACCCCGGCGAACTTGACCCGGAAGTCGGAGCCCTCCTTCACGATGACGAAGACCCCGCGCCGCCCCTCCCGCTCGGCCAGGGCGGCCGCGGGGACCGTGAGCCGCTCCGCCTCCGTCGAGACCCGGGCCCCGGACGCGAGGAAGACGACCTTCCCCCCCATCTCGGGGAGGACGCGTGGGTCGGGCGCGTCGAAGGACACCTTGACCTGCACGGTGGCCTTCTGGCGGTCCGCGGTCGGGACGACCTGGCGCACCTTCCCCGGGAAGGGCTCCCGCGGGTAGGCGTCGAGCACGATGCGGCAGGGAGCCCCGGCCGCGACGAGCGACACGTCGCGCTCGACGACGTCCACCTCCATCTCGAGGGTCTCGAAGTCGGCAAGCGTGAGGAGCGCGCCCCGCGTGGAGCCTCCCCCCGTCGTCGCCGGCGCGATGACCTCCCCCACCTCGGCCTCCTTGCGCAGGACGCGGCCCCGGAACTGGGCGCGGATGAAGGCGTCGTCGCGGCGGGAGCGCGTCTCGCGCAGCGTGGCCTCGGCCGACCCCATCCCGGCCCTCGCGGCATCGACACGGGCGGAAGAGGAGGTCGCCTCCTCGGCCGCGCGCCTCTCCTCCACGACCGCGGAGGCGACCTCCGCGGCGGCCCGGTCCGCCTGGGCCTGCTGGACCTTCGCCTGGGCCGCGGCCCGGTCCCGCTCGGACTCCGTCACGACCGCATTCCGGAGGAGGCGCTCGAGGCGGTCCGCCTCCCGGACCGCGTCGTCGCGCCGGGCCTCCGCCTCCCGGAGCGCGGCGCGGGCGGTCTGCGTGGCGGTCCGCGCCCACTCGGCGGCGGACGCCCGCTCCGCCGCGGTCAGCGAGGCCGCCTCGGCCTCCGCCCGGGCGCGGGCGACCTCCGCCTCCCCGCGCTCGACGGCCGCGTCCAGCTCCGCGTGGTCGAGCTCGGCCAGCAGCGCACCCTTCTCCACGAGGTCCCCCACGTCCACGAGGAGACGGGCCAGCCTCCCCGGGTACTTCGGCGAGATGGCGGCGCGCGTGCGGGCCACGACGTACCCGCTGGCCGTGGTGCGCTCGGCGGCGAGGTCCGCCGAGGACCGCAGGACGCGCCCCTCCGCCACCTCGAGGCCGGAGAGGAGCCCCCCCGCCCGCCCGAGGAAGGACCAGGCCAGGCCCCCCGCGGCCCCGACGACCAGGAGCGCGAGGACCCACGACCCCGCGCCTCGACGCCGCCGGCGGGCGGGCGCGGAGCGGTCGATCCGCAGCGAGACCGCGGTCGGCGGCGCGTCTCCGGACGGACTTCTCTCGTCGCCCACGGGGAGCCCGGGAGTCTACCCCCCCCCCGCGGGCCCCGTGATTTCGCCGGGGGCGGGCGCCCCGGCCGGGCGGTGGCGGTACCTCTCGATCTCCTCGGCCTGGAGGTCCGCCATCACGCGGGTCGCCTCGCGCTCGATGCGGGCCGCCGAGCCGACGCGGCGCACGACGCTGTCCAGCAGGCTGTAGAGCGCCGGGACCACGTACAGGGTGAGCAGGGTCGAGACGGCGACGCCTCCCACGACGGCGAGCGCCATGGGCTGGCGCAGCTCCCCCCCGGGGCCCGCGGCCAGCGCCGCGGGGAGGGCCCCGGCGACCGTGCTCACGCTCGTCATCAGGATGGGCCGCAGGCGCTGGGGGCAGGCGGTGAGCAGCGCCGTGTCCCGGTCGTCCCCCCGCAGCCGCCGCTGGTTGGTGAAGTCCACGAGCAGGATCGAGTTCTTCTTCACGATCCCCATGAGCAGGATGATCCCGATGAAGGAGTAGATGTTGAGCGAGAGGTCCGCCCACCAGAGGGCCACCAGCGCCCCCGTGAGGCTGAAGGGCATGGCCACGAGCACCGTGATCGGGTGGGCGAAGGAGTTGAACTGGCCCGCGAGGATCATGTAGGCGACGACGACCCCCAGCGCCAGGGCGAAGATCAGCTCCCGGAGGGTCTCCTTCATGGCCTCCGCGCTCCCGGTGAGCTCGGCGTGGGTGCCCGGGGGCAGGACCGAGGAGGCGATGCGCAGGGACTCCGCGACGGCCTCGTCCTGGGACTTCCCCTTCGCCACGTTGGCGAAGATCGAGATGGCCCGCTCCCGCCCGCGGCGGGTCACGGCGTTCAGGGTCGGCCGGATCTCCGTGGTCACGAGCGACGAGAGCGGGACGAGCGCGCCGGAGGCGGACCGGACGCGCAGGTTGCCGATGTCCTCGGGCCGCGTGCGCTGGTCGGCCTGGAGCCGCACGCGGATGTCGAAGCGTCGCCCCTCGTCCTTGAACTTCCCGGCGCGGACCCCGCCCACGAGCGCGTTCACGGTGACCGCGATGTCCTCGACGCTCACCCCCGCCGCCGCGGCCCGGGCCCGGTCCGGCCGCACCTTCACCTCAGGCATGCCCACGAGGTAGTCCGTGTCCACGTCCTCGTAGAGCCCCGAGGCCCGCATCCTCTCCATGATCTGCCGCGTGCGGTCGGCCAGCAGGTCCCAGTCGGACCCCTGCACGGTGAGGGACACGGGGAAGGAGCGGCCCGCCGTGAGGCCCTGGAGGCTCAGATCCTGCATGGCGGCCCGCAGCCCCGGGACCGCGCCGAAGGCCGTCCGCATCTCGCCCATGAACTCCTGGACGGTCAAGGACCTCTCCGCCGCGGGTCGCAGCGTCACGAAGACGATCCCCGTGCTCACGTCCCCGCCGCCGAAGCCGCCGACGGCGGCGAAGTTGCGGAGGACCTCGGGCCGCGCCGACAACTCCTTCTCGCACCGCCGGAGCGCCGCGTCGGTCACCTCCGCCGAGGAGCCCACGGGCATCTGGATCCGTGCCAAGAAGACGTCGATGTCCTGGGGCGGCGTAATCTCCCGGCGCATCCCGGGCAGGAGGTAGAGCGAGGCGCCGAAGAGCCCCGCCCCCAGCGCGAGGACCGCCCACCGCCACCGCAGCGCCGGCCCGAGCGTCGCCCGGTAGCCGCGGGCCAGCGCGGCGAAGGCCCGGTCCGCGACGCGGCCGAGCCAGGCCCGCTCGCCCCCCGCGTCCATGAACTGGGCGCAGCGGGAGGGAGTCAGGGTGAGCGCCTCGAGGAGGGAGAGAAGGACCGCGACGGAGATCGTCACCCCGAACTGGAAGAAGAAGGCCCCGATCATCCCCCGCATGAAGGCCACCGGCAGGAAGATGGCCACGATGGCGGCGGTCGCCGCCAGCGCCGCGAAGGCGACCTCCCGGGTGCCGACGACCGCCGCCCGGATCCGGTCCGTCCCCTCCTCCGCGTGGCGGAAGATGTTCTCCAGCACCATGATGGCGTCGTCCACCACGATGCCCACCGCGAGGGAGAGCCCGAGCAGCGTGAAGGTGTTGAGCGTGAACCCCAGGAAGTACATCACCGCGAAGGTCCCCACGATGGAGGTGGGGATGGCGAGCAGCACGTTCACCGTCGAGGAGAAGGACCCGAGGAAGAGCCAGCAGACCACGGCGGTCAGCAGGACCGCGAGCAGCATGGTGAACAGGATCTCGTCGACCGCCGCCTCCACGTCGCGCGTCCCGTCGAAGGAGAGGTCGAGGAAGGCCCCCGGGGGGAGGAGCCCCCGGACCTCCTCCATCCGCGCCTTCACGGCCTTCGCCACCTCGACGGCGTTGGCGCCCCGCTGCTTCTTGACGCCGAGGCCCTGGGCCGGGAGCCCGTTGAACCGCGCGAAGGCCCGGCGGTCCTCGAGCCCGTCCTCCACGACCGCCACGTCCCGGAGCCGGACGGGCGAGCCCCCGCGGTCCGCCACCACGAGGTCCCGGAACCGCTCCGCGTCCGGGGCCTCGCCCTCGGCCCGGACGTTCACTTCCCGCTGGCTCCCCTCCAGGCGCCCCGCGGGCAGCTCCAGGTGCTCGCGGCGGAGCGCCGCCAGGACCTCGGCCGCCGTGAGGTCGAAGGCGTCCAGGCGCGCGGCGTCGATCCAGACCCGCAGGCTCCGCTCGCGGAAGCCGCGCAGGTAGACCTCCCCCACGCCGGGCACCGTCTGGATTCGGTCCTTCACCGTGAACCGCGCGATGTCGGAGAGGGCCTTCGGGGGAAGCGTCCCCGAGACCGCGAGCCAGAGGATGGGCTGGTCCTCGGGGTTGTCCTTGGAGACGATGGGCGGATCGATCTCGGCGGGGAGGCGGCGGCGCGCCTGGGCGATCCTGGTCTGCACGTCCTGGAGCGCGGCGTCGATGTCCCTCCCGACCTCGAACTCCACGGTGACCGTGGCCTGCCCCTGCTTGGAGGAGGAGGTGATCTGCTTCACCCCCTCCACGGTGGTGCAGACGTCCTCGACGAACTCGACGACGTCGGTCTCCATGACCTCGGGGGCCGCGCCCTCGTAGGCGAGGCTCACGGTCACCTGGGGGAAGTCCACGTCGGGCATCTTGGAGACGCCCAGGCGCGTGGCGCCGATGCCGCCGAAGACGAGCAGCGCCCCCATGAGCATCCAGGCGAAGACCGGCCTGCGGATGGACTCGTCGGAGATCCGCACGGGCTACTCCTTCCCCCCCGCCGCCGGGGCCTGCAGTCCGGGCACGACCTCGAGCGGGACGCCGTCCTCCAGCGAGCCCGCGCCCTCGACCACCAGCGCCTCCCCCGCCTCGAGGCCGGAGACGACCTCCACGGCGTCGTCGCGGGTGTGGAGCCCCAGGCGCAGCGGCCGCCGGCGCGCCTTCCCGTCCACCGCGACGAAGGCGGAGAACCCCTTCTCGCCGGGGATGACGGCGGCGACCGGAATCACGATGGCCGCGTCCTTCCGCTCCACGAGGGCCCGCACGGAGGCGAAGAAGCCCGGGCGGAACCCCGCCGGGGGGTCCTTCACGGAGGCGAGGCACTCCACCATCCGGGTGGACGGGTCGGCAGTGGCGTTCACGTGGAAGACCTCCGCCGCGAAGGCGCGGCCGGGGAAGGCGGCGACCCGGACCTCCACGACCTGGCCCCTGCGGATCTTCACGGACTCGGCCTCGCTCACCCGGAACCGCGCGCGCAGCCGGCTCACGTCCACGAGCGTGGCGACGGCGTCCCCCTCCTTGACGTACTGCCCGGGGGACACGCGGCGCCGCTCGATGACCCCGGCGAGCGGGGACCGGACGCGGGCGTCCTGGTCCCTCCTCTCCGCCAGCGCCAGGCGCGTGCGCTCCTCCTCGACCTGGGCGAGCGCCACGGTGTTCCCGGCCCGGGCCTCCTCGAGGCCGGCCCTCGCCCGCTCCGCGGCGGACTCGAGCGTCGTCAGCTCGTCCTCGGTGACCCAGCCGGGGTTCTTCCCCCGCAGCCCCTTGCGGCGGTCGAGGGCGGTCTCCGCCTCGCGGAGCACGGCCTCGGCCAGGTGGACGCGGGCCTCGGCGCTCCCCACGGAGGCCCCGGCGCGGCCGACGGCCGCCTTCGCCTCCGCGACCTCCAGCACGTGGCGGCGGCCGTCCACCACGGCCAGCACCTGGTCGGGGGTCACCGCGTCCCCCTCGTCGAACCCGAGGCTCTCGATCGTTCCGGAGACGCGGGCCGGGACCGTCACCACGTCGTAGGCCTCGATGGAGCCCACCGCCTCCACCGCGTAGTCGAGCGGGCGGACCTCCACGGGCCGGACGCTCACCCTGTAGGCGCGGGACCGCGGGGGGCCGGACGCGGCGGGCTTCGCCGGGCCGCAGCCGGCGGCGGAGGCGGCGAGGAGGAGAAGCGGGACGGCGATCGCGTGTCTCATCGCATCTCCTTGGCGGGTCCGCAGAAGGGGTCGGCGTGGCCCGCGGCGACGAGCGCCTCCACCCGGTCGAGGCGCGACCGGATCCGATGGCGGCGCAGCGCGACGGCGGCGTCCTGGAGCTGCACCTGCGCCGTGAACACCTCCAGGTTTGTGGCGAGCCCCTGGCGGTACTCCTCCTGGAGGAGGCCCAGGTTCTCCCGCGCGAAGGCCTCGCCGGCGCGCAGCGTCTCGAGCAGCGCCTCCCCCGCCTCCAGCCGCACGAGCGCCTCCTCGACCTCGGCCAGCGCCGAGCGAAGCGCCCGGGAGCGGACGAGCTCCGCCTGCCGGACGCGGGAGGCCGCGATCCGCTCCCGCGCGTCGATCTCGCCCCCGAGGAAGAGCGGGAGGTCGAGCGTCACGGCCATGTCCCAGCGGACGTCCCGCGAGGAGGGGGCGTAGTTCTTCCGTTCGGCGTACCAGTTTCCCTGGGCCTGGACCACGGGCCAGCGCTGGCCCCGGGCGACCTCGAGGTCGGCCTCGGCGGCCGCGACGCGGAGGTCCGCCGCCCGGAGGTCGGGCCGCAGGGAGCGGACCCCGGCCAGCGCCTCGGCGCGGGCGGGCACCGGGATCCGGGGCTCCGGCTCGGGGTCGAGCGGGAGCGCGAGCGGGGCCCCGGCGAGGCTCCCGAGCACGACGCGCGCCCGGTCCCGCCGCTCCCGGGACCCGAGCAGGAGCGCCCGGGTCGTCTCCAGGCGCGACTCCTGGAGGAGGACCTCGGTGCGGCGGGCGAGCCCCTCCGCGGCCCGGGCCCCCATCTCCCGGACGCGCTCCTCGGCCAGGCGCAGCCCCTCCTCCTCGGCCGACATCTCCGCCTCGGCTTCGGCCACCGCGTAGAAGGCGCGGGCCACCGCGAGGGAGAGGAGGCGCCGCAGGTCCTCCCGCTCCGCCTCCAGCGCCCCCGCGGTCCTCTCCGAGGCCCTCCCGGCGTTCCACTCCCGCAGGCCCGCGAAGAGCGGCTGGACCGCGCCGAGCGCGACCTGGGAGCGCGCCGGGGCGGATCCGGGGGAGGTTCCGCCGGAGGGGCCGAACCCGCCCCCGCCTGCCGGGTCCTGGCGGTCGTGGCGGACGAGGAGCCGGAGGTCCCCCACGGCGGCGGCCCGCGCGAGGTCCCCCTGGAGGAGGGCCTGGAGGCGGGCCTCGTCCCCGAGGAGGAGGTCTTCGGAGCGCGCCGCGGCGAGCGCGATGCAGTCGGGGAGTTCCAGCCTCCCCCGGCGGACCGCCCCCTCGAGCACCCGGGCCGCGGCGTCCCCCGCGGACCCCGGGAAGACGGCCGGGGCCGCGGGGCCGGCGCGCTCCCGGGCGACCGGCAGCGGGGAGCGGGCCGCGCTCTCCAGCGGGTCGGGGGCCGTGGCGCAGGCGGCGGCGAGCGCCGCCGCGAGAAGGGCCGGCGTGTGGACGGGCCTCACCGCGCCCCCCGCGTCGCCCCGAGGCCGCCGAGGTACAGCGCCACGATTTTCCGGACCAGGGCCGGCCGCGGGAGCGCCCGCGCCCCGGGCTCCTCGAAGAGCGCCCGGGAGATCCCCCACCCGACGACGAGCCAGACGAAGGAGCGGGAGGCTACCCCGGGGTCCACCCGGCGGATCTCCCCCCGGAGCATCCCCTTCCGGAGAAAGGCCTCGATGGCCCCGCGGAGCCCCCGCGCGCGGGCCCGCTCGAACTCCCGGGCCATGGGGTGGCCCTCGAGGGCGCTGTAGAACATGAGCCGGAGCAGCGTCGGGTCGCCGTCGATCCGCGCGAGCAGGGTGTCCGCGATCCCCTCGAGGAAGCGCCGCGGCGTCGCCGGGCTCTCCGCGAGGCCCCGCAGGGGCATCGCCTTCTCGACCTCCTCGAGGTGGCGCTCCAGGATGGCCCGGTAGAGGTCCTCCTTGCGGGGAAAGTGCTTGAAGAGCATGGCCTCGGAGATTCCGGCCCCGCGGGCCACCTCGCGGGTCGAGCCGCCGGCGAAACCCCGGCTCGCGAAGAGGTCCATGGCGGATCGCAGGATCCGCTCGCGCCTCGCCTCCGCCGTGAGCCGGCCGCCCATGCATCCCTCCGGGGCTTCGGTTAGTAAGTGATCACTTACCACGGGGGCCCGGGCCGGGCAAGAAGCCGCGCGCGGCGGGAAGGGGCGAAACTCACGGGATGCGGGGAGGGGCCGTAGTATGGTCCTGCCGGGGCGGGGGTTCCGGCGGCGAGGAGGCGTCCATGCGGCTCACGAGGATCCTGGCGGCCAGGGCGATCGCACTCCCCGCGGCGGCGCTCGGCGGCTGCGACGACGACGGGGCCCGGCGGGAGGTCGCGGAGCTCCGGGCGAAGGTCGAGTCCCGGACCGCCGAGGCCGACGCGCTCGTGAGGCGCGTCAAGGAGCTCGAGGCCCGCTCCCGGTCGCTCGAGGAGCAGGTGGCCTCGCTCTCGCTGAGGCCCGGCGCCCCCGCCGCGGCGAAGGCGCCGCGGACCGGCGCCCCGGCCGCCCCGGGGGAGGAGGCGGCCGTCGCGACCCCCGACGCGTCGGCGCCGGCCGCACCGGGCGACGTGGCGGCCTACTTCGACACCGAGGCGGGCAAGCAGAAGCTCCGGGATTTCCTCCAGGCCGAGGAGAGGGCTCGGGACCAGCGCAACCAGCAGGCGGTGCGGGAGCAGATGGAGACGTCGATCCGCGACCGCGTGACCGGCGCCCTCACCGAGCAGCTCGGGCTGGACAGGAGGCAGCAGGACGCGCTGGTTGCCATCGCCGTGGACACCATGGACAAGATGGGCGAGGTCTGGCGCGGGGCCCGGGACGCGCGCAACGACCCCAACTTCATGGTCACGGCCCGCGACAAGACCCAGCAGATCCGCCAGGACGCTCTCGACCGCGTCGCCCAGGCGCTCACCGCGGAGCAGAACTCGAAGTTCCTGGAGATCCAGGCCGACCGCAATCTCCTCGGCCGGGGGATGGGCCCCATGGGGCCCGACATCGGCGTCGGCGGGGGCGCCGGCGGGCGCTTCCGGGGGCCGGACCAGGGCGGCGGCGCCCCCTCGCCCCCCCGGTGATCCTCAGCGCTTCGCCGCGTCGAGGATGAAGGCGCGGATCGAGGACTCCCACTTGCCCAGGGTGGCCGGGGGGCCGAGGGCCTTGACGTAGAAGGCGCCCGCGGGATGCTCCACGACCGCGGCGATCATGCGCGAGAGCCCCTTCCCGGATCCGCCGTGGGGCGCGGCCCCGCCCCCCATCCCGCCGCCGAACTGCCCGGCGATGTCGAGAAGGTGGACCGGCCCCTTCACGCCCTCCTTCACCTCCTCGATCTTGTCCCGGCCGTGCTCCACGCCGGAGAACTGCCCCCGCCAGCGCTCGATGTTGGCCGCCGGCGTCCCCATGCTCCCCGCGAAGACCGCGACCTCGCCGTCCTCCGCGTCCCCGTCGGCCCGGGGAAGGCGGTACTGGAGCAGGCGCATGGAGGAGGAGGGTTTCTCCGCCTGCCAGCCCTCGGGGGCCTTGAAGTGGGCCGCCGGGAGCCCGGGGCCGGCGGCCGGGGCCGCCTCCCCGTGGGGGCTCGCGACGGGGGGATGGCCCGCGGCCGGTGCCGGCGACGCGGTCGAGGGGGGCGAGGCGGACGGGGGCTCCGCGCACGCGGCCGCGAGGAGGGCGATTCCGGCGAGGAGGGTCGTGGTGGTCTTCATGGGCCCCACTCTGCCCCGCGCACCCCCCGGGACCGAAGGAACTCGCGCTGCTCGTCCAGCAGCCCCGAGAGGTCCGCGCCCGTGAAGTCGGCCCCTTCCACGCGCGCCGGGTCCTCCCCGCCGGGCCCGCAGAAGGTCGTGCACGCGGCGGTCGCCGCCCGCACGGCCGTCCCCCGGAGATCCGCGCCCCGGAGATCCGCCCCGTCGAGGTCCACTCCGTCGAGGGCCGCGCCCCGGAGGTCCGCCCCGCGGAGGTCGGCGTTGGTGAGGTTCGCCCCCGCGAAGTCGGCCCCGCGGAGGTCGGCCCCGCCGAGGCGCGCGTCCCGCAGGAGCGTCGCCCGGAACCGGAAGCCCCGGAGGTCCCGCCGCTGCAGCTCCGCGCCGCGCAGCTCCCGCCCCGAGAGGTCCCTCCCCGCGAGCAGCCGCTCCACCTCGCGCCGGTCGAGGTCGGGGAGGGCGTAGCGCTCCTCCCGCCACGGGTCGGCCCCGTTGTGGTAGCCGCTCGTGCGCTCCCAGGTCCCCGGCCGGTCCTGCGCGAGGAGCTCCACCACGCGGAGCCACTTCACGCTCTTGTAGAAGTAGCGGCGGAAGAGAACCGTGCGCACCGGGCCACCGTGGACGGGCTCGAGGGGCCGGCCCTCGGCGGCGAGCGCCACGAGCACGTCGCCCGCGCACGTTTCCAGCGGGAGCGTCGTTTCGTGGCCCCGGCCCGAGGCGAAGCGGACGAAGCGGGCCGCCGGGAGCGGGCGGGCCCTCTCCAGCAGCGCCTCCAGCGGGACGCCCTCGAAGGCGGCGCCCGGGCGCGACCAGCGCGTCACGCAGTGGATCGTCCCGGAGCGGGAGACGCGGGGCAGGGCGGCGAGGTCCCCGAAGGAGAGCGCGAGCGGGCGCTCGACGAGGCCGCGGACCTCGAGGCGCCAGGACGCCGGGTCGAAGGGCTCGGGCTCCCTCTCCCCCACCACGGGCCAGCGCCGCGTCGCCTGCTGGCGCGGCGGGAGCGGCTCGAGGCTCATCGGCGGAGCGGGACGAGGTAGATCACGTCGCGGCCCGCGGCGTTGCGGCCGTCGAGGTCCGCGGTGGTGGTCAGGAAGAGGAGCCGGCGGTCGTTCTGCAGCGACATCGCGCCGAAGACGCCGCTCCCGGAGAGTTCGAGGTCGCGGAACCCCCCGCCCCGGTCCGCCGTCACGGGGCGCTCGGCGACGGGGGCGCTGCCGTCCCCGGGGTCGGTCGAGAGGAAGACCAGCGGCCGCGGGCCCCTCCCGAGGACCGGCGCCCGGTGATCCCCGGCGGAGGGGGCGACCTCGAGGAGCCCGCCGCCGCGGACCCCGGCGACGAGGATCCTCCGCGGCCCGCCCGGGCCGTCCGTCGAGGACCAGGCCACGACCTTCCCGCGGGCGTCCAGCGCCGGGTCCGCGGCCCCCTCGCAGGCCCCCGTCTCGTCGGTCGCGCGGCGCAGCCCCACCTCCCGCCGCCAGTGGTAGACCGCGGGGGTGCCCGGCGCGTCGGGGCCCGGCAGGAGGTCCCCGTCGTGCACGAAGGCCACGCGCTGCCCCTCCCCGTCGACGGCCGGGGGACCCGCGGCGCCCGCCGTCGAGTGGCTCAGCTGGACGATCCGCGCCACCGCGTCCGCCCCGGAGTCGTAGAGGAAGACCTGCGGGAGCCCCACCGGGTTGTCCCCCGTCAGGTCCGAGGTGGAGAGGAAGGCCACCCGCGTGCGCGCCTTGACGGTCCCCGTGCGGAGCCCGTTGTCGTCCTTCTCCAGCCCGAAGTGGACGCCCACGGCCGGGGAGGAGGAGGCTCCCGCCGCCGCTTCGGTCACCTGGGTGATCCCGCTGTTCGAGGAGTCCCAGAGGAAGATCTCCGGGGAGAGGTCGGCGTTGCGGCCGACGAGGTTGGCCGAGGACCGGAAGGCGACGAGCGTCCGCTCCCGGTGCTCCTTCGTCTCGCTGGTCCCGACCTCGGTGTAGGCGGTCGCGTCGGCCGCCGAGGGCTGGTCGCTCGGCCCCGACGCCGTGACCTGCTGGAGGAGCCCCGTGCGCCGGTTCCAGGCGAAGACCGTGGGCGTCTCCGCGGCGTCGTAGCGCCCGCCGCCCCCGTCGCGGAAGGAGGCGGCGAAGGCGACGACCTTCCCGTTGCGGGAGGCCGCGGCCGCGGTCCCGGCGTCGGGCTGGATGGGGCCGGGGAAGGGCTGGATCCCCTTCACCTTCCGCTTCGCCTCCGCCGGGAGCGCCGCCGCTGCCAGCGCGAGGAGGCAGGCGAGGGGGGCCCGGACGTTCATGCCCGGGATCCTAGCAAACCGGCCTCCCACTCACTCCGCGGGCTCCGGGGGCTTCTCGGGCTCGGCGGCCCCCTCCTCGGCGCGGTCTTTCACCTTCTTCTTCCGCGCGAGGACGAGCCAGACCACGAGCCCGACGACGAGGGCGGCCACGAGGATGAGGTGGAAGTGGCCGAGCCGGGACTTGGCCTTCTCCCAGTCGCTGAGCTCCTGCGTCACCTTGTAGCCGATCCAGACGGACACGGGCACCGAGACGAGGACCCCCAGGAAGTCCATGAAGAGGAACCGGAGGTAGGAGACCTTCCGGCTCATGCCCGCGGTGAAGTACATGACGATGCGGACCCCGGCGAAGAACCGGGCGATGAAGATCGACCACGCGCCGTAGTCCTCGAACCACTTCTCGGCCCGCGCCCGCCGGGGCCTCGTGGCGATGCGCCTCACGAGGCGCATCCGCAGGATACCGGGCCCCAGCGTCCTCCCGAGGAGGAAGCAGACGAGGTCCCCCAGCAGGATCCCGACCGCGCAGTCGGCGGTGATGCGGGTCAGCTGGAGCCCCATGCCCGCGGTCTGGCCCGAGGAGAGCTGGTGGGCGACCGCCCCCGCCATGAGAAGGATCGGCTCCTCGGGGACGGGAAGCCCGCAGCCGCAGAGGATGAAGATCCCGATGATCACGGGGTCCGGGTAGTCCTGGACGAACTGCCAGAGGGTCTCCAGCAGGGTCGGGTCGACCTCGGCGCCGATCACGGGGCGGGGGCCGCGGCGGGCGGCGGGGAGCCGCGCTCGCGGAAGAGGGTCCAGGCGACGGCGAGGAATACGAGGAGGCCCCCGAATCCGATGGACCCCCGGGCGAGCGCGTGGTCCGCGCCGCTCCGCCCCAGGATCCCCTGGGTCGAGATCCCCACGAGGAGGGCCCCGGCGGCGGCGAGGCCGGCGCGCCCCCACCAGGAGCCCCCGCGGGAAACCTCTGCCGCGAGCCCCGCGGCCAGCGCCGCGAGCGCGGGGGCGAGCATCTGGAAGTGCGGGTTGCGGCTCTCCGGGGAGACGAGCAGCATGGCGGCCAGGACCATCGACGCCTCGAGCGGGGTGCGGCGGTGGGCGTCCCCGTCCCCGGGTTCGGGGTTCGTCGCGAAGACCGTGACCGAGAGCACCAGGAACATCGAAGCCAGCCAGAGCCAGAAGACGACCTTCGGGTCCCAGGCCCGCCCGCCGTTGACGAGGATCCCCGGCCGGACCTTCCCCTTGGACAGGGCGTCCGCAGAATCCTCCCGGAGGTGGCGGAACCCGGTCGGCGTGAGGTGGCGGTAGAGGAGCGCCTTCAGCGATTGCCCCTCGACGTGCTCCCCCGCTCCCGTGACCTTCATTCCCGGGGCCTCGTCCACCTCGGTGACGAGGCTGTTCTCCTGACCCTTCCACTGCCCCAGCAGCGCGTGGTGGGCCGCGGGCCCCAGAACCGCGGTCGGGAGGAGGTAGGCGAGCACGAGGATCCCGCCGAGGCCCCAGAAGGCCGCCTTCCAGCGCCTCTTCCAGAGGAACCAGAGGACGATGAGGATCGGGACGTGCTTCGCAAGGGTCGCCCCGGCCGCGAGCAGGCCAGCGGTCCGGTCCCTCCCGCGGTCGAGCGCGAAGAGCGCCCCCAGGGAGAGCCCGAAGGCCCAGCAGTTCATCTGGCCGAGCTTGACGTTTTCCAGGTAGAGCGCGGCGAGCGGGACGACGGCGGCGGCGGGGATCCAGACCGCGCCGCCCGGCGGGAGCCTCCGCACGGCCAGCGCGACGGCGATCCCGGCCCCGGCCGCGACCAGCGCGCCGCAGGCGGCGGACCAGAGGACCCAGGCGGTCCGCGGGGGGAGGCCGCCCATGGGGGAGAGCGCCACGGCCAGCCCCGGCGCGTAGCGGTAACGCATTCCCTCCTTCAGCGACGGGTCGTTCCAGACCGGGAAGGCGTCGTCGTAGAGGTGGGAGGACTCTCCCTTCCACACCATCGTGCCCGCCCGGTCGTAGCGGAGGAAATCGCCGACGGGCCCCGCGGACAGCGCCGCGCGGAGCCCCGCGGCCAGCGCCGCCGCGGCGGCGAGGATGAGCAAGACGGTGCGGAAGCGCGGAGTCATCCCGCCGCGCCCTTCACGGACCGGCTGTGGATGACGAGGTTGCGGAAGTACATGACGAGTCCCCCGGCCTGGGCGATCATGAACACCGGGTCCTGGCGCTTCACCGCGTAGGCGAGGGTGACGAGACCCCCCGTGATGGAGAGCCACCAGAACGCCACCGGGATCACGACCCTCTTCTCCCTCTCCGACGCGATCCACTGGACCACGAAGCGGCCGGCGAAAACGAGCTGGCCGACCATGCCGATGACGAACCAGGGATCCCGGACCTTGTCCAGGACGCCCTCCAGCCAGGGCGCCGCCGCGGGCAGAGGTGTCATCCCACGCGCTCCTTCCTGTAGGTGAGGCGGTTGCGCTGCATCCACCGGATCGCGCGCAGGTCCTCGAGCCCCTTCCAGAGCCGGTTCCAGACGCCGTACTTGCTCGTGCCCGCGGCGCGGGGCCGGTGGGCGACGGGGACCTCGACGACGCGGAAGCCCGCCATGCGGGCGAGCGTGGGATAGAAGCGGTGCATGCCGTTGTAGGGCGGCAGGTGCGGCACGATGGCCGCGCGGAGGACCTTCAGCGGGCAGGTGATGTCGTGCACGGACTCGCCCGTGCGCCGGTTCCGCCACCAGTTGGCGATCCGCGAGGAGGCCCTCTTGACGAAGGGATCGCTCCGCTCCCTCCTCCAGCCGCAGACCATGTCGCGCTCCCCGAGCATCCCGTAGAGGCGCGGGATGTCCGCGGGGTCGTTCTGGAGGTCCGCGTCCAGAGTGACGATGACCTCGCCCCGGGCGCTCCGGAACCCGGCGTCGAGCGCCGAGGAGAGGCCGTGGTTGCGGTCGAGCCGGAACACCACGACCTCCGGGTGGGCGGCGGCGAGGCGGCGGAGGACCCCCGGCGACCCGTCGCTCGAGCCGTCGTCCACGAAGACGATCTCGAAGGGCTGTCCCAGCGACCGCACGACCGGGAGCAGCTCCTCCATCAGGCGCGGGAGATTCCCCTCCTCGTTGAACACGGGGAGCACGACGGACACGCGGGGAGCGGCCGGCTCGCTCGGCATCGCAGGGGACGATCCCAACCGATCTCCCCCGGGGCCCGCGGGGGATTCCGGGCGAACGGCGCAAGGCTGGAACGGGCGGGGCAAGCCCCGCCCCGGCTAAGCAGAGACGCCCAAGTCTTTAGGAAGTTGCCTGGGGAGCCGATTCCTCCTCCGAGGGCAGATGTAGGCTCTCGGGAGGAGGCAGGTTGCCAAGGGCACTCGAGATCCGCCTGGATCGGCTCCG
>Ga0247727_10008141_pt1 | contig 19601 bp, 28 predicted proteins | sample WisWelCaveWW1625_FD_202498 | JGI IMG/M metagenome (GOLD analysis project Ga0247727, IMG submission 202498) | Biofilm microbial communities from Wishing Well Cave, Virginia, United States - WW16-25 | ecosystem: Environmental > Aquatic > Deep subsurface > Groundwater > Cave microbial mat | place... | reverse complement strand
GCATCGAGGGTTCGCCACGTGGATTTATTTTTCCGGGGGTCGGGAAATCCGGCGAAGAAATGCCGGCGCGTACCAGAGCTGGCCTTCCCTGTAGCCGCCCTGATGAGGCCCCTGGCCGGGGCCGAAACCGGACCATGAGGCCCGGTCGGCGAAAGCCCCTTCCCTCGGTGGTCGAGGGAGGACAACATGGCCCCTACCCGGGGCCAGGAAAGGAAATCAGGCAATGAGCACCATACAGGATGAGGCCCTCGACCGCGCCCGGACTGGACAGTCCCTAGCGAATTACCCGGCCATCGTCCAGGGGTTCCTGGAGAAAGGGATCCCTGCGGAGGACATCCACCCCCGCGAAAACATCCTGACCTTCCAGGCGTGGAAAGCCATGGGCCGGAGCGTGAAAAAGGGAGAACATGGGGTTCATGTTCTCACGTTCCGCTCAGGGACCCGCAAAAACCGGGAAACCGGGGAACTGGAGAAATTCCGGTCCCCGTGGTTCTCCACCGTGTTCCACGTATCGCAAACGAAAGCGCTGGGGGAGTAACCATGGAAGCTACTTGCGCCATTTGCAAAGCCGCTATCGTGAATTCCCCCTGCGAGGTCCAGTACGCCCACGGCGGTACCCGGGAAACATGGTGTATCACGTGCTGGAGCAGGCACGTTGCCGAACGGCGGACAACGCGGAAAGCCCAGCTGGACGCCATGCCCAGGTGCGAGGTACCCGGGTGCCGGAAGCGGGGGTCTCTGAGGATCGGGAATGCGCCTATCGCGCTCGTATGCGGCTGGCACAATAGCAAGATACGCCGGAAAGTGCAAACTCAAAGCGTCCCCGGATATCTGGACAACGCCAGCTGGACCGGAAAGGATCTTCTCCCGCTGGCGTGAATGTTGACGGGGTCCCGGCCCCGCCCCCAATGGGGCAAGACCTTAGGCCGGGAGCGTCCGGTCCCCCGTGGGGCCGGGGAGGTAGTCCGGGGGATGGTCCCCCGGCGAACATGGCCCGGGAGGGCCGGAAGGAGAAGGAAAAATGGATTCGCCTGTCATTATCGCTGGCGCCGGTGTCACCGTAGGGGAGGTAACGGCCCGCGCGCGGGCTCTTGGGTACTGGTACGACCCCTCGCGCGCGCGCCAATGTTGGCGCCTGGACGGATCCCGGAAACATGTTGACCGGGCGGTGGTCGCTGGCTTCCTGGGCCTGGGCGTGCAGACCGTTAAAGTCGCAGAGGACGAACTGGAACTCGAGGACGAGATGGACGCTCGGGCTGAAGGTACAAGGTTTGAAAATTCACGCAAATGGAAGCGCGTTCTTGAAGCAATCGAGAATCTATCCAGGGAGCTTACGGAGGCTATGCCAAGGCGGAAAGAAGGACTGGATGCGCTGATGAAGGAAACGGAAACATGACCGATCGCTACAACGCCTTCTTTCCGCCGAGCGGGCGGACGAATTGGCCCCGCGCAAGGGCCGATAGACCAACCGGCCGGCCGACCCGGCAGGGCGTCTCAAACAGGCCAGGGAACCCCAAAAACCCCCCCCCAAACCGGGGGCAAGGCACGCTCGGCGGGACATGGATGGGCCCAAACTACCAGGGGAAGGCCAAAAACGCGCCTTGGGCCTGTAAACGCGCCACAAAAATTCAATAATTATTTTTTTTATTTATCACCGCGTTTAATTTAAAAATTATTTTTGCCGATAAAAAGCCCCGGCAAGGCAGTCAACCCGGCCGGGGCCAAGGAGAAAAAGCCGCCACGCACAAGCGGCCGGCGCATCCTATCCGGGTTTTGGGCCAGGGCCAGGAGTTTTTCCGATGATCCGGAAAACTCGCAACGCCCAGCCCAGGAGCCCCTTGGTTCCATACTCGGCCAGTTTTTTGCGCAAATCCAGCGAGTGAAGCCCCAGGCCCAGGGCCAGAAGTGTTCCCCCGGTTCCGGCCGCGCCGCCCAGGCCGCCCTCGGTGAAACCGTTGGCGATGGCTTTCAGGAGCGTGGGCTTGTCCGCCAGGATCTCATCCCGCGAAAGGCGGCCGTTCTTGTCTCGGTCGAATGCCTCCAGGAGCGGGCCCTCCTTGGCCTGGGCCTGGGCCAGAATGGAATCCAGCCGGGCTTCCACGGCCTTGATCTTTTCCTCCTGGGCCGCCAGTTCCCCGGCCGCCTCCCGGGCCCGGTCAACCGAGCAACCCTGGCTAAAGCCCCCCCCGAGGACCAGGGCCAAAATCAAACATGCTTTCCGTTTCGTCACTGCTTACCCCTTTCGTTTCCAGTTCCAGCCCTCCGGCGATCTGAATGTCAGCAACCCAAGAAATCACCCCGCCCAGGCGCAAAGACCCGCCCATACGTACTCGGTCCCAGCCGCAACCCGGAAAAACAACCAGGCAGAAAAAAAGGACCGCCCCAAGCACCTTGCCGATTTCGTCCATGAGGCGGCCCCGGGCCCAGGGATGAGAGGACTTCATCCGGAAGGCCCCCCGTTTGTTGCCATGGCCTTCACGGCCGCCACAACATCGATGGTACCTGGCTTGGGAATCACGGCCCGGACGGAATTCCTGACCCAGTCAGGTATCCGGCTCCGGTCATTCGCCCAGGCCGAGAAAATTACCACCCTGTCCCCGAATTCCAGGACGATATCCTCGAAGGCCCCTACCCCGGCCACGTCAAGGACGATGAAGTCGGGCCGCACCCCCTTGGCCGCATAAAGGGCATACTCGGTGTCCGGGGCCGAATAAGCCTGGATGCCTTCCCTATCGAAAAGCAGTTCCAGGACCTCGCATATCGCAGGCTCGTCGTCCACTACCAGGACCCTGATCCCCTTCCATTTTTTGCCGATCAGTTCTTGTGCGGCCTGCCTGGCAACGGCCGCCTGTTCCCTGAACTCCCTAGCCTCCTTGCGTAACGGGCCCAGGTCCACGGCTACCTCTGCAAGGCCCATGCTATGCCCCCCGAGATCAAGGCGGGAATGATCCAGCTTCCCACGGTTCGCATCAACCGCGAATGCACAAACTCGGCTTGGCAGATATTTTCCAGGGCCCGTATCCGGCCTTCCAATCCGCCGTTGCCTATGAGCTTGGTTTCCAGGGCCTGAAGGTTTTTCTCGTAGCCCTCGCCCGTAGCTTCGAGCTTGGCAATGGCGCTTACCAGCCCGATCAATTCCTTGTTCAGTGCCTTGGTGTCGCTCATTCGGCACCAAGCATCAGGTCATCACGTAGGTAAATGGCCGGGTCGGCTCGTTGTAGTTGGTGATGGTCAGCTTCTGGCCGTCGGCAACAATCGTTGACCCGGGCTCCGGGTTGTAGGTGGTGATCGTCCTGGATTCACCCGTGCCCAGGGTATTCAACGTACCCCCCTTGTGGTTCAGGGTAACGATTGACGCGGTGCCGTGGGTGTTGTTCATGTTCAGCGTGCCCTGGCGCAGGTTGGCCGTTGTGATTTGAAAAACCCCCTCGGTGGTGAGCGTCCCGCCGTCCATGTCCAACGTGGTCACGGTGCCGGACGATTTTTCCAGGAAGTTTGTTCCTCCGTTTTGCTTCCAGTTGGTGAGCGTGGTTCCTTCCCCAATCCTGACCTGGCTTGTTCCGGACTGGTCGTTGACCACGATATCCCGGACGGTGCTTGTTTCCCCGGGAATTTCGGCCGCCAGGCCCACGCCCCCGGGAGCGCTGCGGACGAATAGGTCCGTCGTAGCCACGGCCGCCTTCAACCGAACGGCACTCCGGCCGGTGGAATCGGAGGCCGAAGCGGTGCCGAAGATCTCAACAGTGGACGCGGTGACCGAGCCCAGGTCGATCAGGAGCCTTGCCGATCCTGCCGGAGCCCCCTTGGCGAAGTTTTCGCCTATGTCGAGCTTGGCGGTCCCGATTTTCAGGTAGATGCCCCGGTACTCGGCCTCCGTGGCGTCCGTGGTCGCCCCGTCCGGCTTTGTGGCAACGGCCCGGTAATCCAGGCCGATCTTCCCGGTGTAGGACTTGAAAATGGTCAGGCTGGTTAGGGCCACGGCGGACTGGTCCAGGCCGTGCATGATGTTGATGGCTGAATCCGCGATGATCACGTCGTCCGTGCTGACAGGAACCACGCCGTCCGACCAGTTGGAGGCGTTGTCCCAAAAATTGGGGCCCGTAGCGGTCGTGGTGGTGGATATGGCGCTTATGGTTCCCGTTCCGCCTGTCACGCTGGAAGCCACGGTAAAAGGGAGCCCGCCATCATCGGAGGTGAGGGTGATCACGGCCCCGACCGAGGACGCGGTAACCGGAGTGAAGTACGGGTTTGTCGATGCGTTCCACGCGGCAGTAAGATCGGTGGCGGTAACGGTCGTGCTGGTGTTTCCAACGGCTGAAACCGTCCTGGTATTCGGGGCTACTCCCACGGTCAACTTGTAGGTCGTTGCCACGTCAAACGCCGTGACCGTGCAGGTGGAAACCTGCTTTACGCCGTCAACCGTGCCAAGCCAGTATTTTTTCGCCATGTTTTTGCCTCACTTTTTCCTTGGGAACACCAGCAGAGCCAGAACGAAACCGACCCCGGACGGCCCCTCCGCCAATCCGACCATTCGGACCCATTCTACACCATCGAATCTGGCGATGTTCGACGCAAGCACGGTTGGAGAACCGCCTATGTTCCCGGCCGTGCTGAACTGCCCGCCCACGATCAGATCCCCGGCAAAGGAGGTCAGTGCCTTTACATCCCCATCAAGGCCAGGGTTGGCCCCGGTTCCAAGAGCAGACCAGGATGTTCCATCCCACCGGGCCACCCGAAGGGCCGTGACCCCGCCTGCGGACATGAACGTACCCCCCGCATAGAGATCCCCCTGGTGAACGGCCAGGGCATTACCAAGTCCGGTACCCAGGCCTATTCCAAGCTCAGACCAGGTGCTTGCCACGGGGTCCCACGCGGCGATCCCGTTCCCTGGGGCCCCGTTGGCCTTGAGAAAACTCCCGGTAACAATTACCTTTCCATCAAATGATGTAATTGCATTCACTCCAGCTGCGGCACCGGCAATAGGTATATTGGTGAAGGTCGTTCCGTCGTAGCTCCCGAACTTGGTTACCAGGGTGCCGCTTATCGAGGTGAAACTTCCGCCGATATAAAGCCTGGACTCGAACACGTGCAGGGCCCGGACGAACACGGGTGTGGCGTTGTGATCGGTCCATGCCGTTCCATTCCAGCTTGCCAGCCGCCGCATGTTTGAACCACCGGAAAGGGTGAATCCGCCCCCGGCAAAGAGTTTTCCCTGGAACGGGATCAGCGCGTGGACTCCGAATTCAAAAGCATTCGGCGCGAAACCAGGCTCGAAGGCCCCGGTCCAGTCCACCAGGTCGGCGTCGAACTCGGCCACGTCATGGGCGGCCACGTCTGCGGTGCCAACCTTGTCAAAATCACCACCGGCAACCAGGGCCTTGCCGAAGGTGGTAAAAGCCCGGCAATCTCCGGCCGAAATGACCCCATCACCGAAATTTACGTCGGTCCATTGCTGGTTTATCTCGCTCCACCGTCCGACGTCCTGGACCGTCACGTTGTTTTCGTCCCGGTCGAAGCGGCCACCGGCAAACAGGGTTTCCTCCCCTGCCCTGGCGTCAAAGCCTGAATCCACGAAGGAATCCAGCCCCTGACCAGGGAACCCATCGAATTTTCGGACCACCTACGCGTCCTGGTCATCGTCCCGAGCCCAGGCCCGGCCGTCGATGTTCAGGTCCAGCCAGCGCACTTGATTCCCGTCGGTTCCCTTGGCGTCCATACCGCCGTGGATGGTTTGGATCCCGTAAACGATATCATCCACCACGTACTCGGGTACAACCACCTGGAATTCATCATCCGTACCATCGCTGGCCTTGCGGCGCTGGGCGGTAAGGTAAGTGAACGTCAGGGTAGACCCGTCAGCCAGCACCCGAGAAGTTGCCGTGTAGATAGTCCGGCGCAGTAGAGGCGGCTTGGCAAGCTCTATCTCGGCCGGGCTTTTCACTGCACCGTCCCAGGCCACGCATATCAGGTAGTCGTCCTTCACGGACTTGACTTTGAATTGCCTTACAAGCGGGGCCGCAAGAACAAGCCCGCGTTGCCCGGGCCCGCTCACGCCTCCGGCTTGATCCTGGAGCCAAAGGGGGATCTCGTTTAAATGCCTGGCCGAAAATAGGTCGCCTGCTTTCCATGAGGTGAAGTTTCCGCCCCTGCCCTTGGGGGCCGCGATCACGGCCGACGGTTCTTTTTCCGCCATGGCTAGGAGGTCTTGAAGGAAAGACCGGCCCCGAAAATCGAGCCAAGGATTCCAAAGGTCTGCCTTGGGGCCGAGAAGTCCAGGGCCAGCTGGTTGAAATCGGCCTCCTCGTAGACCTGCACCCGCCGGATACCGTTGCCCATGTCCTGGCCCGGGTTCAAAGGGTCCACGTTTTCCACCCTAAGGCCGGTCCTGGGGTCCAGGGCGACAACCACGGGGTCCCAGGATTCCGAGTTTCGCTGGAAGGTATAAACCACATCGTAACTTTTCCCGCCGTCCGTCGTGCTTCCGCCGATCCTGGTGCATAACCAAAAATGCTTGGGGTCCCCGAACACGGGCACCTTGTTGATCCTCCCGGCAAAGGCTATGCCCTTGTCCTTCGGGCTGGCGGGCTCTTTCCGGCTGAAAACCAGGGATACCTGCGGGACCATGATATCCACGGCTCCGGTGAAATCCTTGGTCTGCCCGGCCAGCGGATCAGGGCCGCCGGTCGTAGGGTCCGTGGCGTCGGCCGGGTATTGATAAGGGAACTTTATCTGGTTTCCCTTCGAGTCCTTTTCCGTTTTCACCTGGACTAGGCTGGTCTCGACGGAAAGCTGGGCCTTTGACGGGTCGGAATCGTCGGGCTCGGACTGCTCGAAGTTCGGGACCTTGTACTCGACCAAGACGCGCACGTTTCCATGGTCGTTGGGGGTGGCGGAAAGCCTGACTACCACCATGTCCGGGACACCCGGGTACGCCTCCCCGCGTTGCGGGATGCCCCCAGCCCGCATGGCCCGGAAGATCCGCTCTGGCCTATTTCCTTCAACCCCGGAAACATGGAAAACACGGACGGCGGAAAGCCCGTTTTGGTCATCGGCCATCTGGTGGCCTTCGATCAGATCTTCAACGACTTCAAAAGCCATGGCAGGCCACTCTAGGGAACGGCCGCAAAGGTCATGGGGAGCTTCCCGTCTATGCTGGCAAGGAGCTTGTTGGCCTCATCGAGTTGCGGGCTCATCACCTCTTGCGCCCGCCGGAACATGGCCCCGGGGACGATGCCACCTACAGCAGTACGAGCCAGGCTTATTTCCTCGAATAACCCGGCAGCTTCTGCCGCAGGGCCAGCCTTTCCACGGAGTTTCGGAATTATGAACTCGGACAGATTTTTTACGCTCTTGGAAGTATCTCTGTAAAGGGCGGTCATGTTTCTTGCCCGGTTTGCAGCAGTATCCATGGCCTTTACCTGAATCCCTACTTCCTTGGTTATTCTCACGGTCCATTGGTACTGACTGGACAGGAATTCCGTAGACGTTTTCGCGGATTCTGTCACCTTGTCGAACGCGCCTTCCCTGGCCTTGTGCCCCCTTTCAATATCGTCGGCCTTCCTGGCCAACGCCTCTTGTTGGTTGGCCAGCGCCGCCCATGCAATCACGCCCCTTTCTATTTCCTCGATTTCCCGGCGTACTTCTTCGGCAACTTTGTCAATGGCTGGTGCTACGCTGTTCTTCATCACGCTGGACATTTCGGTACCAGCCGAGGAAACTTCATTGAACTTTTCTTCGAGCTTGTCAAACGCATTGTCAATCACGACAATGCTGGAAACGATTATCCCGGCAGCCGCGGCCATTGTTATCAGGCCGCCTTTTGAGGTCAGCACCTGGAAAATGGCTTGCGCTTTTCCGGCTTGCATAAATACTTTCGCCAGCGCGGTCATGCCGGCTATTACCCTCGGGATGATGATCAGCATGGCCGAGAACTCCGCTACCGTCCTGGCCCAGCCTACGATGTTTTCCAGGGTAAGGATTCTGGATTCTTTCAGGCGGGCAATAAGGCTGGTCATGAAGTTCACCACTTTCTCGATCGCCGGGGCAAGCTCGATAGCCAGAGTCAGCATCAAGCCCTGGAGGGAAGCATTGAAGAGGTCAATGGCGGCGTCGGCGTCCTTGGCCTTCTTGACCATTTCCTCCGAGAGGGTTACCCCGGCCTTGTCAGCGGCGGCCGCGAAAGCGGCGAGCCCTTCCTCACCCATCGCCAGGATAGGCAGGATTGCGGCCCCACTTCGGCCGAAAAGCTCCATCGCTATGTTGACTCTCTTGGCGGAATCGCCCACCTTAGCCATGGCCCCGGCCACGACCGCAAACCTTCTTTCCGGGGACAAGGCAAGGAGTTCTTTCATGTTCAGGCCGATGGATTCCAGGGCCTTGCGCATGTTCTCGCCCTGGGTCCCAGTCTCGGCTAGGTTCTTGGAAAAGATGGTCATGGCCTGGGTGACGGTATCGAACGAAACGCCCGTCACCTGGGCCGTGAACTGCAATTGCGAGAGCGATTGGACGGAGATCCCGAGCCTTAGGGAAAGGTTGTCCAGTTGTTCCACGGCCGCAAATACTTTCACGCCCAGGGCCCCAACCCCGGCCACGGCCGCCGTGAGAATCCCAGCCCCGAACTGGCCCACCCGCTCGCTCATGGTGGCTACCTGGGAAGCGAACTTGTCCAGGTCCTTGGCCGCCCGCTTCATTTCCTTCGAGAACTGGGAAGCGTCGGCCCTTATCGCCGTGTTCAGAACCGCGATGGTCGCCATGGGCAGAGCTACTTTTTCGGTTCTGGTTCAGTAAGACCGTCTTTCGATTTATTCACGGCCGTAGCCCATCCCAGGAAAGCCGCATGCATCTGTCTGGAAGTCTGCCTCCGGTTCTTCCTGCCAATCCCTTTTTCCGACAGCATGAAGTCCGTCACTTTGAACGGCGTCCGGCCCTTCCTCAGGTTGGCGTTCCCGATCAAGGTCGAGGTTATCGCCTGCCTCAGGTCCGCTCTTTCTTCCCCCCAGGGCTCCAGCCCCCAGTAGGCCAACCACTCGGTAAGTTCGCGCGAATCGACGCGACATAAAAGCTCCCGAACGGTGCAGCCCAGGGCCAAGGCTAGGCGGAAATGGAACCTGCGGGCTGGACGCCTGATGAGTTTCCCGAGAGTTCATCGACGTCCTTTTCGGACAGGCCGTTGAGTTTCAGGGCCACCTCGAAAACCCGATCCAGGGCCTTTGAGGACTTCCCGGAAACAGCATCCAGATCCCCGTTGTCGTTAAACAGCCGGGCCCCGGCGTCGTCGCAGGCGGTCAGGGTAACCAGCCTGGCCCTCATCTGCTTGGCGGCCTCCACCTTGCTCCCCTCGGCCGCCAGGATGTGCCGCTCGAAAACGTCGCGCTCGGCCCCGGTCATGGTTCGGACCCATACGGATCCACCCCATTCCGGGATCTCTACCTCGCGCTTGGGCAGGTCATCGGCCTTAAGAATCTGCTCCCTTGTCAGCGCCATGCTTGTCCTCCTTCTCGTTGGCGTAGACGGCTATTCCATCTTTCACGATCTCGTCAGCAATGGTCTTGTGCAACCGACGGATCTCGCCTTCCACGCCCCACCGGGCACGGGAGCAAAGGAGCCGGACGGTCACGATGTCGGCTTGGGCCATGGTTCCTCCGTTTCCGGGTTAGGTCGCGGCGGTCCTGGTGACGTTTCCGGTGGCTTTTACGGTGAAGGTCGCCGTCATCTTGTCCTCCAGGGGATCCTCGTACTCGAAACTGGTCATGAATCCCGAGAACTCGTACTTGGCCTTGGTCAGACCACCAGCAGAGAGCGGGAACTCGATGCGGATCGTTTCGGATGCCGCATCAATCGGCGGGATGGTATCCGGGTTGAAGTGGCCCTCCATGGTCACCTCGCCAGGGTCGGACAGGTCGCCGGGGATGAAAGTGCGGTTGCCGAACTTCCCGGCAGCAGGGGCAGCCGTGCCCATGTGGCTGGTATCTATGGATTCCCGGTTTATCCCGGAATGGGAAAGGCTGAGGAGCTGGAAGGTGAAGGCGCTGGTCACGAACGTAACCACGGTGCCGGTTCCTGCATCAACGAGTGCTCCTGGCATGGTCTCTACCTCCTGAAGGTTGCCGGAATACTATCCGGTCGGTGCCGCCCTTGCATACCAAATCCGAAAATCCATGATGGTCCTGAAAGTCCCGGCTTCGGACCCGTCCTCCGCCGGTTGGAAGTCGTCGATCTGCATGAGAAGATGGGACGCCTGGATGTACTCCCCGGACTGGGAGAAACGGTTCTTTCCATCCAGGACGTTCCGCACGGCCTCGGAAGCAGTCTCGGCCGCCTCCGAAGTCGCCGCCCAAACGTTGATTTGGAACGTCACGCTGGCTATTCCGGAAGCGCCGCCCATGTGCTGTACGCTGGGCTCACTCAATCGGTCAATGGAAATATAGGGCAGGACCGCACTTTCCGGGACAATCTGCGGGAAAATAGAGGGCTGGCCTTGGTGCGCGGAAATCGCGCCCGTTACTTCGGTCCTGGACTTCAAGTAGTTGAACAACGAGGTCTTGATGCTCATGCGGCACCAGTTTTCGCCTTGAAGGCAGCTACAAGACCTTCCCTGATTTTATCCTTAAGCAGTTGCAGTACACGGGGCTGGGCTTCCCTGAAAGCCCGGCGCAGGTATGCCTTGCCAGGGAAAACCCTTTTTCCTCGCTTGTATCCAAGCTCGACATGAGCCGGATAGTACCCCTTGGAATCCCTGGCGATTCCCATTTCAGCCCTGGTTCCGGTGCGGATACTGATTTGAACCCGAGACCGCTTCACTGATACCTTGGTAACTCGGATGGTGCTTCTTAGCTTGCCCGTTTCCACGGGAGCGTTTGCCTGGGCCTTATCCGCAATTGGGGCTGCGGCCTCCTTGAAAGCCTCAACAAGGATCTCTTTTTGAAGATGATCTGAGGCTTCCGAGAAAGCACGGCGCAATTCTTCGGTTCCGACCATGCTTATATCGAATCCGGAAAGCGTTACCGCTCCACCTTTTGGCCGTGCCATGACTAAGCCACCAGTTCCATGCACTTGGCCATGGTGACGCGGTCCCTCTCGTTGATCTGCTTGACCTCGATTATGTTGAAAATCCTGGCGGACGAGACTTCCTGGATTCTTTGCCTTGGCGTCAGGCCCGAGTAGTGGCGCATGATGATGATGTGGGTGATGACCGCTTCCGTGGCATCGGCCCGTATGAACTCGCGCCCGGCCGCGGGTTGGAGATCGGCCCAGCGAGTGGCATCCGTGGCCCAGGTCTGCGGCAGGAACCCGCCGTGGGCCGTCCTGGTATCGGTTGGTGACTGGACGTTGACCCGGACCCGGAGCTTTCCGGCGTGGATGATCGGGGTTTTGACAACGTGGTTGCCCATCAGTGAATCTCCAAGATCCGGTAGATATCGAGAAGGGCCTTGGCCGTCCGGTTCTGCTCCAGGACCAGGTCGGATTGCCATTCGCGGTTCTCATAGAGGTCCCCAACCAGGAAAAGGATCGCCTGTCTTATGGGTTGCGGAACGTCCGCCGCCGAAGTCCCGAATCCGGCCTTGTACCGGATCGTGACCGCCTCGGGTTGATCCCTGGTTTCCGGCCAGACCTTGGTAAAGGCCGGGACGACCCGCCCGGGTTCCCACTTGGTCACCACCTGGTATTCGGCGGCGGCCAGGAGGGTAGTAACCCCGTTCGTGTTCACGTAGTTGATAGAAGTCACGGACCGCAACGGCGGCCTGGGCATGAGCAATGTATCTTGGGCAAGGCTGGATGGAGCCCTGAAATCCCGGCCAAGGTCAAACCGGTTGTACTCGTCGAAGGCGTAGTACCTGTTGGCGGCCGGCGGGAAAAGGTCCAGGACCAGGTCCCATTCGGTTTCAACGAAGGACCGCCTGGTGTAACGCTCGGACCAGACACGGGCCGCTTTTACCAGGTTCACGATGAGCGCGTCATCAGCGGTTATGTCTACCCGGAGGTGGTCCTTGGCCTCGGCCGTGGTGACAGGCTCAACGGTAGGGGCTGTAAACTGGACCAGGGCCACGGCCTACCCTGTTTTTTTTCTTGGCCTGCCGCGCTTCTTGGGTTCATCCTCAAGAGGCTCAACGGCCTGGCCAGGCTCAGGAGCAACCTCGAAAATCTCCGGCTGCTCCTGGACGATGGGGCCTATCTTCCCCATATCCAGCCAGCCCCGCACGTCGTTGTCAGCCGGATCCCGCTCGATGACGTCCCCGGTATTGAAACCAGCGAAGGCTTGGCGGACCTTGAACATTGCCATTGCGTCCCCCTAAAAAGACGGGGGACCCATATGGACCCCCCGCCAAACCCAAACCTGCCCCTAACCGGATCAGGTGATGTTGGTTGCCGTCAAGGCGTTCTGCGGATACCTCGGTTTGCTCCGGATATAGACCACGCTGGCCTCATCCGTCGCCGTTGCCATGGTCATCCTGGCGGCCACGTACCGCAGATCCACGGCCGGGACCTGGTCGTTGCCTTCCTGCTTGACCTCTGCGGCCGAGCATTCCTGGACCACGTAGTCGTCCAGGGCGTCGGCGGCCACGGTTCCCGAGTCCTTGATGACCACCGTGGTCCCGGTGAAGTCGCTGGCGGTGTTCGCCACGATCTCCACCTTGGTCAGGCCTCCGGCCGCCACGATGGTCGGCTTCACGATCACCGCGAAGCACTCGAAGTCCCGGAGATCCACGGCCCGCTTGGTCGTGCCACCGTCCGGGCTGGTGACGATCGCCGTGGTGGCGTTCGGGTCGTGGTCGAACGCCTGGATGGTGTGGTTGGCGAAGGTTTTTCTGAGGTCTTGTGGGCTTGGCATATTTCAACCCTCCTTGGGTATCAGCCGGACTTAGGCCCGCTCGGCCAGGGTCACGAAGGGCGACAGGGTCGCCGCGCCATTCTTGGGGGTGAGAACCGATCTCCACCAGGGGGCCCCGGCGTTTCTCATCCAGAACTTGAAGCTCCGCTCGTGGTTCACGAATCGGACGTGGATGGATTCGGCCGACTGCAGGGGCTGAAGCATGCCTTCCAGGTACTGGCTCCAATTCCCGAGGATGATATCCCCGAGATCCCCGAGCTTTTTGACGTGTTCGGTGAAGATGATCGGCCGCCCGAAAAGCATGTCGGGTACATCCTCACGGGCCGAGATCATGAACGCGGGCATTTCCCCGCCGGAGGTCTCGACCTTGATCCGCATGAGTTGCGGGACCGTGTCATGGTTGGCAAGCCAGATGGCCTTGCCGTAGCCCCAGCACCGGGACCGCATCTTGACGACGTTGTCGAAATTGACGGTGTCGGCCGCCTGACCCGCTTCTTTGGCAACCGAGATTGTCGCGGCCGAGATCAGTACCCCGAGGAATTCCCCGACGCCCGTTCCGCTCACCCGCTCGTCCACGATCTTGCTCGTGAACTCGTCCTGGAACGACTGGGCCAGCAAGGCTGCTACGGAAATCGGGCTGTCGGCCAGAAGTTCCTCGGTCGTGTGGTTCACCCCGAACAGGGTGTGGGCTTCGAGAACCACCTGCTCGTACTCGATCCGGCTTTCCGTGACCGTGTCGGCCTCGGCCCGGCGGTAGACCCGCAGGCCGCCGGACACGCTGGTTGCGTGGTTTTTGTCCACCCTGGACGGAATCCGCAGGGTCGGGGTCGCCATCGGGATCTTCATGGTCAGGGCCCCCATGGGGTCGGCCTCGGGGTCCAGTTTCAGGATGTCCGGGGCGAAAGCCTCGGGGACCAGGAACCCGCCGTGCGGGTCCGAAAAGGTCGAGTTTTCGTCCGCGCCGACGGCCGCATGGATCTCGCCCTGGTCGTTGGTGTGCAGGAACCGGAGCCGGGGGTCCATCTTTCGGCCACGGCCGAATTCCATGACGGCCAGGTAGAAATCCTGGTGCTTGCGGAAGCCCTTTTTGGGGTCCGCATGGGCCATTTCCCTGCCCACGCGGACGGCTTCCAGGCTTCCGTCCTTCGGGGTGGTCCTCGAAGATCCCACCCTGTCCAGGTCGGCCAGGCTCGCTGACAGGCGGTCGGCCAAGGCCAGGCCATCGGCTTCTTTGCCGAGTTTGTCGGCCTGATCGAGCAGGCTTGCGATCTCGGACGCCTCGGTTGGCTCCAGGCCCCGGCTTTCCGAGACGGCACGGTCCCGGATCTTGCCGGCCTTTTCGACCAGGTTTCCCTTTTCCCCGAGGATTTGCGCGGATGTTCTCATGTTTGCGCCTCCGTGTTCGGTCCAAAAAAAAGGGCGAGAAAACCCGGTTGGGTTTGCTTCGCCCGAACTCTGCGGACTTCTATAGTTCAGCCCAGGTAAAGCGAACTCTGCGCTAAACCCAGGCCTCCCAAACGCCGGTAGGGTATCTTCCCGGACCGGCCTGTCAACATGAATTATTATTTTTCCGCGTCCCGGAGCCTTCCAAGCAAAACGGTGGCCTCGGCGGAAGCGGTCATCCGGCGCTTACCAGACTCGTCATCGTAATCGTGCTTGCGGGCTTCCAGGCCGGAAACCCTGGCAAGCTCAAGGTAAGCGTCCTCCAGGGAAGAAATCTCGTCGATCAAGCCCAGGGCAAGGGCCTGCTCGGCCAGGTGGACCCGGCCGTCGGCCAGTTTACGGACCTCGCCCATGCTCATCCCGCGCCCGGCGGAAACGGCGGCCAAAAAATGCTCGTTCATGCCGTCCACGCGCTCCTGCAGGTCGGCCAGCTGGTCCTTTGTCACGGGAGCCCCATCCACGAAACCGCCCTTGTGCTTGCCCGTGCTGATGACATGGACTTTCACCCCGGCAAGTTCGGCGGCCCCGGAGGTATCCTCCACCACGGCCACGGTCCCGATGCTCCCGACTTGGGCCAGGCGGTTGGCGGTAACTTTGGTCGCCTGGGATGCCACCCAGTAGGCGGCCGATGCGGCCATGTCGTCGATGTGGGCATGGACGGGCTTGATTCTGGACGCGGCCGACACCTCGTCGGCAAGCTCGGCGGTCCCCGCAACCATCCCGCCAGGGCTGTCCACATGGAGCATGATGGCCCGGACGTCCGGATTCCTGGCCGCGTCCTTCACGGCCAGCCGGGTCATCACGGTGGACGCGCCCTCGTACTTGCTGGCCCCTTTGGTCATGGGCCCGAAAAGGGGAACCAGGGCCAGGCCGTTTTCATCCGGGCCGGGCTGGAACTCGCCGTTTGATTCCTCTGGAAAGGCGGCCTTCATCGGGAAGGCCCCGGCTTTCACGGCTTCGACGATGCGCCCGAACTCATGGGGCTCGACCATCCATAGGCCCATGTGTGTCGCAAAGCAGCCCGGGGTATGGATACCCTTGGGCGTGGTCTTGGCCTCCGTCCCCGTCGCGGGCTCGAACTCCTGGGGCTTGATCTTGTTGTCCGCAAGCCATTTTCTGGCTTGCGCCTCGGTCCAGTCCTTGGTTGGGAACCGCAGGGCTTGGGCCAAGGGCGGGTCTGCGGGCTCGGCCTTCCCCCGGAGCTTGGCCCAGATGATGTCGATGTTGTCGGGGACCTCGACCGAGACGAAATCCTGCTCGGTCCCTGGGGCGGTGATCCTGCGCCCTCCGGCGGTCCTGCGGAATGAATCCAGGTCCATGTCGTTTGGGTCCCTCAACCTGGCGGCGTGCTCATTCGGGAACGGCATGGATTCCCCCTTTCAAGGCGGCCATGATAGCCGCAGAAGTTTCAACGGCAAGACGGCTTTCCCCGATTTCGGATAGGCGCTTGGCCCTGTAAATTCCGTTGACGTAGAGCCCGCGGACCAGGTCGGACACGGAACCACTTGCACTCGCCGAAATAAAAACGGGAGTTATCTTTTTTTCAGCGTAGACGGCGTGCATTGAATAGAAGTCGTTGATTTCCCGATCAACGTCATCAGACTTTGCTCCCCGGGATTGCTTCTCCAGGATGCGGGCCACGGCCTTGGATTCCCTGCGGACCAGGTCAGCAGCCACCGAAAGGACGACAGGCCCAAGGTCACCACGTACCCGGCCTTTCGGTTCGGGCATCCCAAATGGGATTTCAGATTTTTCCGGCACCGCACTTGGTTTTTCCTGGGCGGCTTGCGTGGTGGACGTGAAATTGAGCGGCACGAAAAGCTGGTCCCCGCCTTCCACCGAGTTCAGGTTTTCAAAGGACCGGATCTCGTTTTGGCTGAGGGACCCGATCCCGAACATGGTCTGGTAGAAGGCCGCCCGCCCGGCCATGTCCCCGCGCAACACGGCGTTGACGGAATGCTCGGCGAAAATTCCTTGGGCGGTTTCCTGGCGGGTGAAAAGTTTTCTCGAAGTCTCGGCTTCCCACCTGCGGAGCCAGCCCATGAGGGTGTCCTGGACGTACTCTATGCTCATCGCCTCGATATTCCCCCAGGTCGCCCGGCCAAGCTCCTGGACCTTGTGCGGCGGCATACGGAACCACCGGCATACTTCGACGACCTCAAAAATACGAAGCTCAAGGAATTGGGCCTCTTTGGGGGGGATGGTGGTGGATTTCCAGTCCATGCCCTCCTCAAGGATCATAGGCGTCCATGCGTTGTCCGCGCCTACGTGGCGCTCGGAAAAGGACTCCTTGAGCCTCCGGTAAGCCTCGTCGTCAAGGACCCCGGGATGGGTCATCATCCCCGAGGACCAGGCTCCGTTGCCGAAAAAGGTTGAGCCGAATTTCTCGGCCGCCAGCCCGAGGCCCACGGTCTCCCGGGCAAGGTGGGAGACCGGGTACCCTACGATCCCGTTCCCGCCCAGGCCGTGGACGTGGAAAATCTGGTCGGCGTTCAGGACCACTTCCTCCCCGACTTCCCCGCCTTCGAACGAGCTAAGCCGGAACTGGTCCTCCTGCATGACTTTTACCCGGTACTTGATCCGGCCCTTTTCCCGGACCACGGCAACCCGGCCAGGATGGATCGGGAACAGGGCCCGGGGCAGGCCACGGCCGTCCCGCACGATCTCGGCGTAGCCGTTGCCCCAGCTGGCGGCATGGTGGGTCAAGGTTTCCCGGAAGGCCAGGGCGGTCATTTCGTCGTTGGGCTCGACGTTCATGAGCCAGTCCACGGGGTGATTCCGGGCCGGCTCTTTCCCATCCGGCGTATTCCTGAAAACGTGAAACGGGAGCTTGGCGACGTCCTGGGCGATCACGTTCAGGCAGGCGTAATAGGCGGAGAGGGTCAAGGACCTGGTCGGCGTCACCTTCTCCCCGGACGCCGTCCTTCGGAACCCGATGGACTCGAAGAACTCCTTGAAAATCCGGGCTTGGGAATCCGAAGCCTTGAGGGTCGGTAGCTTGAACATCGAGCCTAAAATCCCACCCATTTATTTCCCGTCCCTTTCTCCGGCGCTGGACATGAGCAGGTCCATCCAAACTAGGCCGCCCACCACGGCCCAGGCCACGGGGCCCCAGGCTTTCCAACATCCCCACCAGATTGCGGCCAAGGGCAAGGCGTAAATCCCCATCTTCAAGGCCGTCTTTTTCCAGTCCATCAAAGCCTCCTGATCCCCCGGGTTGCGTAGATCGACGCTTTGACCCCGCCCTCGTTGCGCACGGCCCGGCCAAGGGCCATGACCAGCGCCACAATCCCGTCGATCTTATCCCCGGAATTTTCCTTGTCAGGCTTTAAATTGTCCGAAGCATCGCGCCGCACGGCCAGATTGGACGCCATCCAGCGAAGGACCGGATTTCCACCGTGCCTTATTTGCTTGCCCTTGATAAGCCGGAGCAGTTCCTTGGTGGGCTCGTTCATGCTCAAGAACCCCTGGCGAAACTCAACCATTTTCAGGCCGTGCTTTTCCTGCAACTGCTGGCAGATATGCGAGGCGTTGTACGGGTCGAAGGCCACCTCTTTGGCCTTGTGTTCCTGGGCAAGGGCAACGATCCGCTTTTCGATAAAGCCGTAGTCGATCCGGTTTCCTGGCGTAAGCTCGATGTGGCCTTGCTGGCCCCAGGTCAGGTAGGGCACGCGGTGCCGCCGTTCACGCATTTCGGCGTTCTGCCTGGGGCACCAGAACCAGGGCGTCACGTCGAAAGACCCGTCCTCGGCCTGGCAGACCATGACCAGGGCGGCCAGGTCGTTCACGGTCGCAAGGTCCAGGCCCATCCAGATAGGACGGCCCCCCGGGGCCACGGGCGCGGCCGCGCAGGCATCCCATTCTTCCATCGGGATAAGCCGCTCGGCCTGCTCGGTTCTCATGTTCAGGTGGAAACGTTTGAAGGTGTTTTCGTAGGCGGCTTCCTCGGTAGCGCGCTGGAATTCCCTCTCGAAGTAATCCCGGTAGATGCTGACCCCGAGGTTCGGATTTACCCTTGCCCAGGTTGCGGGGTCGTGCCAGTCGTCGCCCTTTTCGGCCTCGTAGATGACGGGCAGGAAGGACGGGTCCTTGAAAATCCCGTCCCTGACCTTTTTGGCGTAGTCGAGCTTGGTGTTGCAGATCGATGGGCGGTCCCAGTCGGCCGTGGTCAGGTAGACGATCATGGGCTGGGCCCGGGCCCCCATGCTGGTCATCAACACCTCCACCAGTTCCGGGGTGCGCTGGGCGTGAAGCTCGTCAACGATCACGCAGTGGGCATGGTATCCATGCTTGGTGTTCGCGTCGGAGCTTATGGCCTTGAGGGTCGAACCTTTGTCCTCTAAGGCGATCGCCCGGACCCCAACCGTGCATCGGCTGGCAAGTTCGGGCTCGGCCAGGACCATGCGCTTGGCGATCCCGAAAACGATGGCCGCTTGCTCTCGGTCTGCGGCCGCCGTGTAGACCTCCGCCCCGGGCTCGTTGTCCAGGAAAAGCATCCGGAGGGACAGCCCGCCCACCATTTCCGACTTCCCGTTTTTCCGGGGTACGTAAATGAGCGCCTCACGGTACCGCCTCTTGCCATCAGCCCGCTTCCAGCCAAACAGGTTGGCGATGACGGCCCGTTGCCAGGGCTGAAGCGCAAAGGGATTACCGGCCAGGTCTCCCTTGGTCAAGGTCAGGCACTCCGTGAAAAAGTCCACGGTGCGGGCGGCCTCGGCGGCATCAAACACCAGCCCGGACCCCGCCGTACCAGCCCACGGGTCGTACCCAGGAATCAGGGCCTGGGCGTCGTCAACCAGCGTTGAAAAATCGGCTTTTTCCAACGTCATCATGGATGTTTGCGGCCCCAACCGAACGCACCCGAGCCCTGGCCGCAGGCGACAGGCCGAAGCGGTCCTCCAACTGGGTCAGCATGCCCGCCAGGTTCCGGGCCTCCCTGGTCTGTGGCCAGGTTGAGACGTGCCGGACGTTCCCGCTCTTGTCCTTGATCGGGTAAACCGTCCCCTTCTCGAAAATGAAGTCCTCCGCCCGACGCCAGTTCGCCCAGACCTTGGCGTACCGCTCAACGGCCATGGCATCCGTCCGCGACAACAAGCCCATGATCCCGAGCTGTTCCGTCAGCCTGGACCAGGCCTCGGCCGCCAGCCGGTCCTTTTCGATCCAGGCGGGCATCTCCGGCCGCCTGGGGTCGCAAGGCGGCTCATGATCGAGCTTTTTTGCCCGCCATGAACCGCGTAACTCTAGGATCTTCTTGGGCATAGGTTGCGGACCTGGCATAAATCACCTCACGTTCGCAAAAAGCCAAAACCCGTGAATGCACGCGCAAGGT
>Ga0247727_10008140_pt1 | contig 19601 bp, 15 predicted proteins | sample WisWelCaveWW1625_FD_202498 | JGI IMG/M metagenome (GOLD analysis project Ga0247727, IMG submission 202498) | Biofilm microbial communities from Wishing Well Cave, Virginia, United States - WW16-25 | ecosystem: Environmental > Aquatic > Deep subsurface > Groundwater > Cave microbial mat | place... | reverse complement strand
GAGGAAGGCCTGGGCCTCGGGTACGGCGGCAATGAGACGACCCGAGGTGGTGGAGCCTCGAGCCTTGCGCTTGGTCTCGAGCAGCGTCTCCTCGTGGCCAGGGTCGTCCACGTACTGCCCGCGGTCGGACGAACGGCGGTGGGAGGAGATCTCGGTCGAGCCGTCGAGGATGCGGACCACGGTGTCGGAGGCCACGAGCGTGAGCGGGCGGCCCACCACCCGGGGCGCGACCGAGTAGTGGTTGAGGTCGAAGGGCACGTAGAGGCCCCTCGCCTTGGCCACGGGGCGGACGAGATCGGCCGCGAAGGGGTTCGCGGGCAGGGACAGCAGCCGAGGGCGCTCTTCCTCCCACACCTGCGCCACCGTCTTGCCGCCGTCGTCGGGCCAGGGCCGCTCGTGCGCGACGCGGTCGCGCCATCTCCAGGCCCTGAGGTTCAAGTCGGCGAGGGTGGTGAAGACGCTGCCCTCGAAGAAGGATTCGCGCACGTAGCGGATCGCCCGCTCCACCTTGCCCTTCTCGTTGCCCCTGCCCGGCGCGCAGGGGCGGGGCTGGAAGTGGTAGTGCGAGACGAGCTCGATCAAGCGGGGATGGAAATGCACGGCGCGGCCCTGCCGTTCGAGCACCGCCGACTTGAGGTTGTCGTACAGGATCACGCGCGGCACCCCGCCGAAGTAGTCGAAGCCGCGCACGTGGCCGCGGAAGAAGCTCTCCTGGGTCTGGTCGAAGAAGAACTCGAGATAGAGCGCGCGAGAGAAGCTGAGCGTCATCACGAAGCACGACAGCCTTCGCTCCGCCCGGCCCACCTTCACTTGCCCGAAGTGCGCCCAGTCCACCTGCGCCTGCTCGCCCGGGAAGCTCACCAGCCGCAGGAATGCCTCCTTGCCCTCCGGTCGCAGCCGCGCCACCACGCAGCGCAGCCGCTGGATCGAGCCCGCGTACCCCCGCTGCCGGATCATCTCCAGTAACCGCGTCGCTCTCAGCCGCGGATGCTGCTCGAGCGTCTCGCGCAGGAATGCCACGTAGGGATCGAGAAGGCTCGGACGAAGCCGACGAGGCCGGCCCAATGGGTCGGTCTCGATCGCCGCACGCACCGTGTCCCGGTGCACGCCGAGCTCCGAGGCGATCGTGCCGATCTTCCAGTGCTCCGCGTAGTACAGCCGGCGAATCGTGGCGAGCCGCTCCGGATCCAGCATCTCCTCACCCCGTGAATGGATCGACGAGCGTGCCTCGACGGCCGCAGAGGCGGCAGAACACCTCGCCGACTCCCGCCTCGAAGGTCCACTCGCTCAGGGGGCGCAGCGTAGAGGAGCAGACTTCGCCGCCGCTACCTTGATCCGTCACGCGCTCCACCTGCCGCACGCGGTACTCCCGCTGGCGGTCCCGATGGTCGAGTCGCCCCTCGTCGCTACGTTGGTGGCGCCGGTTCGCCGCACGACGCTGCTCACGCCGTGACTTGCCGCGGCACCGCTCGGAGCAGTACCGTTGCCCCCGGTCGCACGAGCGGCACAGATAGAACACCGCCCCGCAGCGCTCCGCGCGGCATTGGCGCTGTCGGAGAAGGACTTCCTCGCCGGTCGTCTTCGCCCTCAAAAAGCAGGGCTCGACAACCGACCGCCGTCATGGGAAGCTCATCGCACATCTGCTGTGCGGCTTCCCTGACGGGGGTCACACACAAAGCCCCGGCCGTCGGCCACGACGACCGGGGTTTCGTTTCTCCGCCTGCCGACCGGAAGCTTACCGCCTCACGCCCGACGCGCCTTCGGCGCGGATGATGAACCGTCTCTCCCTTGCCAGCACGAAAACCGCACTTCCCGGCGAGCGCCTACAGATCTAGATCTCTTGGTCTGGGAAGGCCCGGTCCTTCACCAGCCCTAGATCCGGCACTATAGTCCAGCCGCTCGGTCCACAGCAGCCGTACCTAGGCGATGGGCCCTTTTCGGATCCACTGGTCCATTGTGATTAGGCGCGGCGCGACCGATACATCACTCGTGACCCTTGTCCGGTGGCTACTTCGAGGCGCAAATCGTCGGCGGCGCTGCTGCTGGGCGGGTCACGGTTGGCGCCCTATGCAGCTGGACTTCGTCGGTGAGAACCATTCGTCCGAAGTGAGCTGCGGCGCGAGCAAAGGCCCACGCGTCGTCAGGCCCGCAGTATCGCGGGATGGTGTCGCTGAAGCTCATCTCCGGCCGGCGTATTCGCTCCGATTTCCACGAGGAACGTCGGGCAAGCGCTCTATTCAAACTCCTCCATCGACATGTTCGGCCAGTCGGGCTTCGACGCTCCCTCGCGCACGAGGTGACGGTTACCGCGGCTCGGCTCATAACCAGGTCAGAAAGGGTGACATCAGAGGGTTCTTAAGGTTCTTGATAGTCGGAATCCTTTGGCTGCTTGCGACATCGCCTGTGTTCTCGACCGAAATCCCGACGGCTGTGACGGCATTGCTCGGCGAACCATGCAGGGCGGGTACAACGTGGTGATGCGCGAGGCGGTCAGTACGCGCAGAACTTGGCCCAAGCCGGGCAAGAAGCTTCTGCAAGCTGTCGCTCATGACGACCGGCGGCTTGAGCAGCAGGACACCGACAAGATCCTCGAGCGCTACGAGCGTCGCACGGCAATGCCGCTGCCAAATCACGTGCTGCTGATGACCCACGTGCGCGTCGGCTCCCTGGGGCTCTCGCGCGACAAGACCACGCTGATCGGCCGTGCGCTCGCCGGCATGCTCCAGACGATCGCGTCCGTGATCAACCGGCAGCTCGTGCCGACGATCTACCAAGCTCAACGGCTGGCCGACCGACAAGATGTCGGAGTTCAAGCCGGGCGATATCGAGTCGAGCGACCTGAAGACGCTCGGGGCTTTCCTCTCGAACCTCGAACCTTGGTCGCGTCGGGCTCGTGACCTACCACCCTGCATGGAGGCCGCTGCGTGAGATGGCCGGACTCCCGAAGATCGACCCTGAGTGGGAGCGCGGCCGCGAGGACATGCCGTCCGGTCAGGCGTCCGCCGAGGACGACCCAAACGCCGAGGGTCCGGCTGGCAACGAGGACGATGCTGACGAACCGAAGGAGGAGCCGGCGCCGCAGCCGAAGAAAGACGAGCCGAAGCGGCAGCTAGGTCTTAGCACTGGGTGATAGATGAACCAGCTCGTGGATGAGTTCGGCCTTCGAGTTGCGTTGCAGCTCTGCCAAAAATTCGGGGGACGCCAGAGCCTTCACGGTTATTTCCATGCAGTCGATCATGGTTTCGAGCACATGCTCTTCGCGGGTCCGCTGGTAGATCCGTGCGCGGGAGCATGCATCGTGAAGGACCGACAGAAGCGTCTCCTCACGGCTCATCTTTCTATCACTCATAACGAAAAGTATGGCACGTAGGGGGGGGAACCGTCAATGAAGAGAATCTTTCAAGCACTCTGTTTTGCGGCGCTTCTTGTGGCCGGGCTTTTGGCATCGGCTGCGATGGTCCACGCCCAATGCCCTGACCCTCGGGACGAGTTGAAGATGGGGCAGGTACTGTTCAAGCAGGGCGTAAAGAAAGGATCCCAGAACGTCATGAACGCAGGCGCGTACGTCATGGAGGCGGCTAGCGCGAAAAGGGCGGTCCACCCCGACTTCTTTAACTCGCTTTGGAGGGGCGACATCCCTCAAGCGCTTGTCCGATCGAGGATCGTTGCGATTGTTAAGGCTAGCGGGAGCGCTGTCGGGTTCGTTGGCATGCTCGTGACCATCAATAACTCTGACGTGTTCAGCAGGGGCACGGTGTCGGCGGCCGACAGGCCACCGTCCGGTCAGGGGATGGTGATCGACGCACCCGGGGGTGCCTACTGCGAGATCCCGGACGAGCCCGAGGACGATGACGGCGGCGACGGCGGTGACGGAACGGGCGGCGGCGGAGGAGGAGGAGGAGGAGGGGGCGGAGGCGGCGGCGGCGGCGGAGGAGGGGGCGGCGACGGCGGTGGTGGACGAGGCGGTGGGGCTGGCCGCGGCCCGAGCCACCCGCAAGGTCAGCCGCTCCCCGGCCTGACGCCGCTGGAGTACGGCTGTGACTGGGTTACGGTTCCGGGGGTCATTGGCGGAACGCTCACATGTGGGTATCGAGAAAAGACAAGGAGTGGTAACTAACCATGAGAAGAATCGTTGCTCTGGTCGCGATCCTTGCATCGGCGCTTGCGGTCTTCGCACCGACCGTTCAGTCGGCCTCGACATACCGCAGTACCTGCGATGAGCGCGTTTCGCCTCTCTGCGTTGCGCTGGTTCGCTCTACAAGCTCAATGAGGCCTCTGACGCTACCAGGCTCGACGCTTTCAACCTGCTCGACGCGTTCGAGCCGAACGGCGCAAACGTCTCGAACACGACCGGCAAGGACGGCAGCGCACTCTCGCTGTCTTCGGTCTGCTCCGATCTATGTTCCTGAGTACGCTCTGCTGGGCCATGGACAATGGACTGTTGGCCCGTTGCGATTGTTAAGGCTAGCGGGAGCGCTGTCGGGTTCGTTGGCACGCTCGTGACCGTCAATAACTCTGACATGGTTCAGCAGGGCACGGCGTCGGCGGCCGACAGGCCACCGTCCGGTCAGGGGATGGTGATCGACGCGCCCGGGGGTGCCTACTGCGAGATCCCGGACGAGCCCGAGGACGATGACGGCGGCGACGGCGGTGACGGAACGGGCGGCGGCGGCGGCACAGGCGGCGGTACGGGTGGTGGTGGTGGCGGCGGTCGTGGGCGGGGGCCTACTGGCGGCTGGGGCACCACGAACCCGGGGATTCTGGTCGTTCTTCCGTACTACCCGGACCCACAGGCGTGTCTAGAGAACCCTGTCTGCGCCCCCTACTACAAGAAGGACGGGGCTGGCCATTAGGCGGCTTTCTTTTGAGGAAAGGAAGGACAGGACGTGATCAAGAGAGTTTTGGCGCTGTTGGTACTGCTCGTGGCGGGCACAGCATTCGCCGCGGACAAGAAGGCGTGTACGGACTCTGTGCTGTGCCTTGGAGTGGCTGGCCATTTCGATCTGGAAGAGGACAGCGACTACTCGCGCGAGTCGTCGGTGGGCTTGGCGTTCTTCTACGAGCCCGATGGTGCGAACGTTTCTCGGGCAACAGGTAAGCTCGGCACTTACGGGGCCGACTTCGCCGGAACGAGCACGAGCTACCTCACCTCGCGTGACGCTGAACATTTCGGTTCAGTGTTCTACACCGTTTCGTTCTGGATCTACCCGGACACGCTCGGGACGAGTGGCCAGAAGCAGTACGTGCTCTCGAACGACCGCACGAACTCGCCCGGTGAATCGTTCTATCTGGAGAACGTTTCTGGCTCGCTGCGTCCGACGTGGCAGGTAAAGATGGTGGACGGCAACGCCCTGACACTGCAGGCCGCGGCTGGCATCACGACTAGTGCGTGGCACTTTATCGTGATCGAGGCCTATCCGGCATTCAGCGAATCCGCCACGGCGAACAACGCGAGGATCTACATGTCGGTCGATGGTGCGGCGCGTACGTCTGCGACTCTCACATATCCCGTTCGTGTTGGTTGGGGGCCTCTACGTCTTGGTGGGCGACCTCAGTCCGGTGGCGAGAATCCGTACGACGGTAGGCTGGATCACCTGACTTTCTACTTGGGCACGCTGCTCAATGACGAGATCTCGCTGGCCTACAACTCGGGCAGTGGGCGCACGTTCCCATTCAGCACTCCGTAGTCACCAACAGGAAAAGTGGAGGCAGATATGATTAAGAAGGTTCTGTCGGTCGCATTTGCGGCCATGGTCGTTGCGTTGCTGGCGATTCAGCCGGCGACAGCCGTGCAACGTTACGTGTGCGATCCGCAACAGTCCATGCTGTGCGTCGGGCTTGGCAGCGTCTTTCAGATGGAGGAGGCTTCCGACTACAACCGCGATTCCGTGGCGGGCGGCGTCGAGTTGCTCGAAGCGCCCAACACGACCGTCGCGCGCGCTGCCGGAAAGATTGGCAGCTACGCAGCGTCGTTCTCGGGTGTCGACGGCACCTACCTCTACATCCCACGCGGCGGCCAGCTGGGCAACACTTTTACAGTGGCGATGTGGGTCTACCCGACTTCGTCCTCGACCGAACAGATCATTCTCAGCTCGGACGAGGCAACGGCTCATGGGCCCTACCTCTCGCTGGTGCCGAGTAGCGGTGCGTTGAAGTTCAAGGCGGTCGCGTACTACGGCGATGCTGGCGGCGACGTGTCGGTCACGTCGACCTCGACCATGACGCTGAACGCGTGGCATCTCGTCGTGTGGGGCGTGACGCCGTACTTCACAGGCCAACAGTCGATGTTCGTGCAGGTGGACAATGGCGCCCGCTACTCCGTGGCGCTCACCTATTGGCTCACCGGCAACGGCAACGACCTGATTGTCGGGCAGCGCAAGGGCGCCTCGGCTGGTACCGGCTACACGCTGCCGTACAGCGGCCGCATCGACCAGCTCACGTTCTCCAGCACGTACTGGGAAACCGACACCGCCAGCCTCTTCTACAACGCGGGGAGCGGCGCCGCCTACCCGTTTACGCCTTCGAGCTATGCGAGCTTGAACGCTGGCCTCATCGGCTACTGGAGCTTCGACGAGGTCTACGGGACCGGTGGGACGCGGAACGACTCCGTCAACCAGAACAACGCTGCCGACCCGACCACGCAGGTGCCTTCCAGCACCACGGCCAAGTTCGGGAACTCCGCTAGCCGTACCGTCAATGGTTCTCGTTTGAGTGTGACATCGAATTCGCAGCTCGAGTACAACGGCGACTTCTCCGTCGGCGGGTGGGCGTATATCACCTCTTGGTCTGGCGCCACCGGGAACCCATTGGTTGCCAAGGCGGATGGAGCCACCTTTCTTGCTGAGTGGTACATCATCGCGGTAGGCGCAAGCCAAATCGAGATGAACGTTAACCCGTACGGCGGCGGTGCGGCGGTCTGCCATGCGGTTCTTACAGCTCCCACTACAGGTGCATGGCACTTCTTTGTGGCAGATTACACCGCATCCACCAAAACCTGCACTCTTCAAATCGATAACGGAACGGTTGGCTCTGGAACAACCATCACCAACCCGTCAGTGCAGTCTTCGGTTCCGATTTCGTTCGGCGGAGATGCGAATGGCTCCAACGGCCACTCCGCATACTTCGACGAGTGGTTCCTCTATAAGCGCTTGCTCACTACGCAGCAGAAGACGGACCTTTACAACAGCGGAAACGGAAGGACCTATCCGTTCTGACATCCCGTAGGGAGCATCTTGTCCGCGCGGCTCTGGCGGGTCAAGACTACCAGCGGCGGCTCGAATCCGAGGGGCGGCCCCAGGGGGAGATCAAGGAAGGTCTGTCTTGTCCGTCCGAGCCAGTTAGGTGGGGGATCGAGGAAACTCGCGAGGGGCGCGGGATCCTCTACGCGCCCACTGCCATTCGTCGGCGGGCGAAGGGCGAAGCCGATACCGCTCTCATCAAAGCCATGGGCGATGTCGCGGTGGCAGCACTGGCCAGCGCGCGAACCGGCAGGCGCAGGTGCGTGAGATTCGGTGACAGCGTAACCTCGAGGCGATCACCGGTCAGGCAATCCCGTTTTGCATTGACACCGATGGGCCGTGAGCTCGGTCCACAGCTGGCACCGTGCGCAACGAGGAGTAGTTTAGTCGGAGCGTCGTTTGCTTCTGCCCGAACGACCTTGAACTACTGGGTCTGCCGCGTCCTCCTGTGACGACGCGGAACCGTCACACTGCAGCCCAGCGGCGGCGCCCAAGGTCGGAGCTCTAGAGGGAGGCATCGGCAGCTTGACCCCGCGGTCGCGGGCGACGTCGATCGCGCGGTCGTAGCCGGCGTCGGCGTGGCGCATGACGCCGGTGCCGGGGTCGGTGGTGAGGACGCGCTCGAGCCGAACGGCCGCCTCGGGAGTGCCGTCGGCCACTACGACCATGCCGGCGTGGATCGAGTAACCCATGCCGACGCCGCCGCCGTGGTGGACCGAGACCCAGGTGGCGCCGGCCACGGCGTTCAGGAGCGCGTTCAGGATCGGCCAGTCGGCGACCGCGTCCGAGCCGTCGCGCATGGCCTCGGTTTCGCGATTGGGTGACGCTACCGAGCCCGCGTCGAGGTGGTCGCGGCCGATCACGATTGGCGCCTTCACGCGTCCGGTGCGCACGAGCTCGTTGAAGACGAGGCCCAGCTTCGCGCGCTCGCCGTAGCCGAGCCAGCAGATGCGCGCGGGCAGGCCCTGCGGTTTGACGCGCTCGCGGGCCAGCCGGATCCAGCGGGCGAGGGCTACGTCTTTCGGGAAGGTCTCGAGGACGGCCTCGTCCGTCGCGCGCAGATCGTCCAGCTCTCCCGAGAGACAGGCCCATCGGAACGGTCCCTTGCCTTCGCAAAAGAGCGGCCGGATGTAGGCCGGCACGAAGCCGGGGAAGTCGAAGGCATTCGCCACGCCGGCCTTCTTCGCTTCGGCCCGGATGTTGTTGCCGTAGTCGAAGACGATCGAGCCTTTCGCCTTGAGGTCCAGCATGGCCTGCACGTGCTCGCCCATGCTGCGGCGGGCCTCGGCCATGTAGCGCTCGGGGTCTTTTTCCCTGAGCGCGAGGGCCTGCTCGTAGCTCATGCGATTCGGCACGTAGCCGTTCAGCGGGTCGTGGGCGCTCGTCTGGTCGGTGACGAGGTCCGGGACGAGGCCGCGCCTCACGATTTCGGGGAGGACGTCGGCCACATTGCCGCGGAGCCCGATCGAGAGCGGCCGCCGCTCGGCCATCGCCTCGCGCGCCTGAGCCAGCGCTTCGTCGACGCTCGCGACCATCATGTCGAGGTAGCGCGTCTCGAGCCGGCGCTCGATGCGGTGGCGGTCCACCTCGGCGGCGATCAGCACGCCCTCGTTCATCGTCGCGGCGAGCGGCTGCGCACCGCCCATCCCGCCGAGGCCGGCCGTGAACACAAGTCGTCCGGCGAGCGAGCCGCCGAAGTGCTGGCGCGCGGCCTCGGCGAAGGTTTCGTAGGTGCCCTGCAGGATGCCCTGCGTCCCGATGTAGATCCAGGAGCCCGCGGTCATCTGGCCGTACATCATCAGGCCCTTGCGGTCGAGCTCGTAGAAGTGCTCCCAGCTCGCCCACGCGGGCACGAGCATCGAGTTCGAGATCAGCACGCGCGGGGCGTCGCGATGGGTCCGGAAGACGCCCACGGGCTTTCCCGACTGGACGAGCAGCGTCTCGTCGTCGCCCAGCTCGCGCAGCGAACGCACGATCGCATCGAAGCACTCCCAGTTGCGGGCCGCCTTGCCGATGCCGCCATAGACGACCAGGTCCTGCGGGCGCTCGGCCACCTCGGGATCGAGGTTGTTCATCAGCATCCGCAGCGCCGCCTCCTGCTGCCAGGAGCGGCAGGAGAGGGTCGTGCCGCGGGGCGCTCGGACCACGCGAGAGACGGTCGCTGTCGTCACATCACCCAGCGAGGCTTGTCGCCCGAGTCGTCACTCTCGTCCTCCGCGTGCCCGTTGCCCTTCTTGCCACCGGGCAGGATCCGGAAGCGGCGCCGTTGCCCCACGCGGCGTGGGCGGGGGAGCGAGCGCTGCTGCCAGAAGCGCTCCAGTGCGCCGAAGGCGATCAGCAGCAGCGCAACGAGGCCCACCAGGTACGGCCAGCGGGCGGTTCCGAGGACGGCGACGAGCGGTGCGACGAAAGCCACGGCCAGGACCAGCAGCAGCAAGCCGGCAAGCCAGGGTGGGCGGCGCATCAGTGTCATGGCTACTCCAGACTACCGCAGGCCGTCTCTGCGGCGTTCTGAACGGCCCCGGTTCCCACGAGCGCGGCGAGCGCTTCGATCTCCGGGGAGAGCGCCCGATCGTAGCCGTGCGAGGGGACGTGGCTGCGGACGAGCGCAACAACCGCCTCGAGCGGTGGCGACGAGCGCAACGGACGGCGGAAGTCGAGCGCCTCGCAGGCCGCGAGCAGCTCGACGCCCAGGACGCGCGAGGCGTTCTGCACCACGCGCGCGGCTTTCCAGGCTGCCGTCGGGCCCATCGAGACGTGGTCTTCCTTGCCGGCCGAGGTGGGGATCGAGTCGACGCTCGCGGGATGCGCGAGTGTCTTGCACTCCGAGGCGAGCGCCGCCGCGGTCACGTGCGCGATCATCAGCCCCGAGTGCAGGCCGCCCTCGCGGGCGAGGAAAGCCGGCAGGCCCGAGAGCGCCGGGTTGACGAGCCGCTCGGTGCGCCGCTCGCTGATGCCCGCGAGCTGAGTCGCGGCGATCGCGAGCAGGTCGGCCGTGATCGCCACCGGCTGGCCGTGGAAGTTACCGCCCGACAGGATCTCTCCGGTCTCGGCGAACACCATCGGGTTGTCGGTGGCCGCGTTCATCTCGACGACGTACACGCGCGTGACGTAGTCGAGCGCGTCGCGCACGGCGCCGTGGACCTGCGGCATGCAGCGCAGGCTGTAGGCGTCCTGCACCTGCCCGCAGTCGCGGTGCGACTCGCGCAAGGCGCTGCCCGCGAGCAGGCGCTTCAGGTTGCGGGCCGAGGCGCCTTGTCCCGGGTGCGGGCGTGCAGCGTGGATGCGCGGGTCGAACGCGACGTCGGTGCCCTGGAGCGCGTCGAGCGTCAGGGCGCCGATCACGTCGGCGCTCTTCACGAGCCGCGTGGCGTCCGCGAGGGCGAGACCACCCACCGCGGTGATGAGCTGCGTGCCGTTGACGAGCGCCAGGCCTTCCTTCGGCTCGAGGACGAGGGGCGCGAGCCCGGCGGCCTCGAGCGCCTCGGCGGCGGGACTGCGGCGCCCGCCGACGACGCACTCGCCCTCGCCGATCAGCGCGAGCGCCAGGTGGGCGAGCGGAGCGAGGTCGCCGCTGGCGCCGACCGAGCCCTGTGACGGGACCAGTGGGTGGACGCCGCGGTTCAGCAGCGTCACGAGCCGCTCGAGCGTCTCGAGGCGGACGCCCGAAAAGCCCTTCGCGAGGACGTTCGCGCGTAGCAGCATCAGCGCGCGGGTCTCGGCGGTGTCGAGCGGAGCCCCCACGCCCGCGGCGTGCGACCGCACCAGGTTCACCTGCAGCTCGCGGAGCCGATCGAGCGGGATGTGGACGTCGGCGAAGTTGCCGAAGCCGGTCGTCACGCCGTAGACGACGTCGCCGCGCGCGACGGCCGCGTCGACCACGCGGCGGGAGGCCCGAACGCCCGCGCGGGCAGCTTCGCTCAGCACCACCTCGCGGCCGTCGCGAGCCACGGCTTCGAGCCCGGCGAGATCGAGCGTGCCGCCGTCGATCACGAGCGCCGTGGTCTGGGGGGAGAGGCTCATCGGGCGCGACGCAATGCTAGCACCCGCAGGAGCCTTGTTGGCTAAAGCGAACCACGGCTAGAATGGCCAACTCTCCATGCCGAACATCGTGATCGCAGGCGCCCAGTGGGGCGACGAGGGCAAGGGCAAGATCGTCGACCTGCTGGCGGCCCGGGTGCAGGTGGTGGCGCGCTACAACGGCGGCCACAACGCCGGCCACACCGTGATCGTGGGCGAGAAGCGCTTCGTGCTGCACTTGATCCCGTCGGGGATCCTGCACGCCGGCGTCCTGTGCGTGATCGGAAACGGCGTCGTCGTCGACCCGATGGCGCTCGAGAAGGAAGTCCGGGAGCTCAAAGCGCTCGGCGTCGAGATCGGGGACAACCTGCTGCTCTCCGATCGCGCGCACCTGATCCTCCCGCACCACCGCGCCCTGGAAGCGCTCTCCGAGGAAGCGCGCGGCGCCCGCAAGATCGGGACGACGTTACGCGGCATCGGGCCGGCGTACGAGGACAAGGCGGGTCGCCGCGGGGTCACGCTGGGCGACCTGCTGCGCCCAGCATCGCTCGAGGGAAAGCTGGCGGAGGCCCGCCGGCACTACGAGCAGGTGCTGCGCGGTGCGGGCCGCGCGCCCGAAGTGGATTGGGCGCGGGTGATCGCGGACTTCGCGGCTTTCGGGGAGCGCCATCGCTCCCGGATCACCGACGTCTCGCTCGTGCTGCACCGGCAGATGGCGCAGGGCTACTCGGTTCTGTTCGAAGGCGCCCAGGCTGCGATGCTCGACCTCGACCACGGAACCTACCCGTACGTCACGTGCTCGGCAGCCGTCGCGGGCGGCGCGGCCACCGGCACGGGAGTTCCGCCGACGCGGATCGACGGCGTGCTCGGGGTCGCAAAGGCGTACTGCACGCGCGTCGGAACCGGCCCGTTTCCGACCGAGCTGGCGGGCGATCTCGCGCACGCGCTGCGCGAGCGGGGTGGCGAGTACGGCGCCACCACGGGCCGCCCGCGGCGCTGCGGCTTCTTCGACGCGGTGGCCGTGCGCTACGCTGTGCGCCTCAACGGCTTCGACACGCTCGCGATCACGAAGCTCGACGTGCTCGACGAGCTCGAGGAGATCTCGGTCTGCACCGGCTATCGCTTCGAGGGCGCGCTGCTCGACGAGCTGCCGGCCGATTCGGCGGTACTCGAGGCCTGCGAGCCCGTGTACGAGACCCTGGCCGGTTGGCGCACGTCGACGCTGGGGCTGCGCGAGTGGCGCGACCTGCCGGAAAACGCGCGGCGCTACGTGGAGCGGCTGAGCGAGCTGGCGGGCGCCGAGATCGGCGTCGTGTCGACCGGGCCGGATCGCGAGCAGACCATCCTGCGCGGGGAGAGCGCCCTGGCCCGCTGGTTCGACTGAGCGGTCGGCTCGGCCACGCGTGCTACCATCGACGATCGCGATGTCCGCGCCCGTAGCTCAACGGTAGAGCAAGAGCCTTTTAAGCTCGGGGTTCCGGGTTCGAGTCCCGGCGGGCGCACCAGGAACCAGGGAGCCGCGCGCCCCAACGCGAGCGGCGCCGAGGTGGCATCGGTGCACAGCGGCCGGGGCCTCTCAAACCGGAGAAGCCTGATCGACCTAGGAGTCCTACGGCGCGGCGAGACAGGGCGCCGGAGGCGGAGGCACCCCGAAATCGTCTCGCGGGAAGTGTTCGATGAGCGGGGCGAAGTCAGTACCGAATTCCATCTCCCGCCCACGGTATTGGACGGGAGAGCTGATCGTGTAACCCGCTGCGTCGCGGACCTGAGCGTAGTAGAGGAGGTTCTCGGGGTTCACCGCAGGCCCACACGTCGGCGAGGTGCCAATCGGAAGCGTGGCCTGGTACTCGCTACCGACGCGCGTCAGACGCAGGGTCGCGAAGTCGCACGGGGCGTCCTTCGTGGTGTCGAGCTGCGTCGCGTAGTGCAGCTCCGCGGAGACGAGCCGCGCGCTTCCTGCCGGGGCCGTCACGCGGAACCGAAGCTGGCCGGGCTCGGCTTCCAGGCGCACGCCCGGCGTAGCGGGAGGCGTCGGGCCGTTGCGGAAGCAGTAGCGGAACCAGCGGTCGATGTTGGCGAGCACCGGCAAAAGCGTCGGCAGCAGATCGTCCTCGTTCACCACCTCGTGCTTGCCGTTGGCCGTGATCATGAGGCGCTTCTCGAAGCGCGGGTTCGTGCCGGACGACGCCAACCGGGAGAAGGTGGTGTTGATCGCCGGCAGCGTGAAGTACTGGTCGTGGGTGCCGATGATCGTCAGGAGCGGCGCATGCTGCCGGGGGGCGTAGCGGATCGGGTCGAAGTGGCTCAGGAAGGTCTCGAACGTCGGATCGAGGCAGACGTCGGAGATCGTGTTGAGGTCGTCGATACCGCTCTTCAGGCCGTCCCGTGTGTAGTGGTAGAGGCCGTGGTAGAGCCAGGCCCCTTCGTAGCGGATCTGCTTGTCCCAGTCGCCGGCCACCGCGAGAGCGACGGCGCCTTTGACCCGCTCGTCCACGCCGTTGATGTAGTACGTGAACTGGCCTCCCATCGAGGCGCCGATCACTCCGAGCCGATTGCGGTCGATGCGTAGAGGATTGAAGGGAAGCCGTGACAGGCGATCGAGGAGTGTGAGCCCGCGCATTCCGGCGTAGGCGTAGTGATAGAGGTAGCTGACCTCTGGTGAAGGCTCGTTCGCGGCCTCCTCCACCGAGATCCAGCCTTGCTCGGTGTCGCGCGGTCCGGTGGACTTACCCTGTCCGGGGCCGTCGATGGACAGGGCCACGTAACCCAGCGCCGCAAGCGCCAGCGCGAGCTCGCGGCTCCCACGACCCCGATGGCCATGGCCGATGACGATCGCCGGGTAGGGGCCGCCGACGAGGGGTGTCGCCAGGTAGCCGTGAATCCGGATCGTGCGCCCCGTGTGCACCTCGTACGGAGGCTCGCCATCCGCCCACTTCGCGTCGCCTGTCTCCGAGTCGTAGTAGACCTCGAAGTAGCCCGCGTGGGTCACCAGCCGGGGGTCGAGCGTGGAGCGGTCACGGATCCGGCTCATGCGTTCCGGGCTCCAGAGATCCAGGGGTGGCCCCGAAGCGAGAGACGGTGCGGCCTGAGCCGAGAGCACGAAAAAAGCGAGCGCGGCCTGTCGGAGCATGTCTACCTCCCGCGGAATACCCGAGCATTGACGCAGGAAACGAATTCGTTGGTGCGAATGATGGACCAGTTCGCCGCGCCGGCATCCGTTCGGAAGGCAAAATATTCTCGCGCGGGTGCTCGCTCGGATCGTGCCATCCCAGAGGTGGGCGTAATGACGAAACGCCTCAGGGGTGCCGCCCCTCGGACAGGTCAGGCCGGCGGAAAACAGGACAGGAATCGTATAAGTCCAGTCTTTTCAGTGGCGATCAGCCGGGTATGCGCCTTGCGTATCCCTGGGGCGTGATGAAGATTCTGCACCACCGCGCGACGCGCCACTTCATCGCCCTTTTCGTCGGATGCCGTTGCGGGAAGCGTTTCCTGCACCGGCTGGACCGCCCGGTCGTCGCGTGCCTGCATTGTGGTCACGTGGACGACTTGGGGCGAATCTTCGACAAGCTCCGTGAGGCCCGCGAGGCCGAGCGGCAAAGGGCTCCGATGGCGGCGCGTCGCGCGAGAACTCGCGCCGCCTGAGCCCCGAGCGTCCTCGGTAGGCTCCTCTCGAGGCCCGCTTGGGCCCCGCGGTAGAATGCCGCGGTGAAGGGGGCCACCCGGGCCGCGAAGAGGCTTTCCAGAGAGAAGGCCGGGGGTGTGAGCCCCGAGCGCCTGCGGGCCCTGCTGCCCGAGGTGTGGGCGCTCGTGAAGCCCCGCCGGCGCGTGCTGGCGCTCGCCTTCGTGCTCATGGCCGTGAGCCGGGTGGCCGGTCTCGTGCTGCCCGTATCGACGCGCTCGTTCATCGACGACGTGATCGGGAAGGGCCGCGTCGAGTGGCTGCTGCCGCTGGTGCTGGGCGTGCTCGCGGCGACGGCCGTGCAGGGCCTGACCTCCTTCGCGCTCGTCCAGCTGGTATCCAAGGCCGCGCAGCGGCTGATCGCCGAGATGCGGGTCAAGGTCCAGGAGCACGTGGGCCGGCTGCCGATTGCATTCCACGACGCGACGCGCTCGGGCGATCTCGTGTCCCGGATCATGAACGACGTCGAGGGCTTCCGGAACCTGATCGGGACCGGCCTCGTCGAGCTGAGCGGCGGGCTCGTGACCGCGAGCCTGGCGTTCGCGGTGATGCTGCGGCTCAGCGCGCCGGTCACGCTGCTGACGGTCGTGGCGCTCGCCGCCTTCTCGCTCGTCGTCTACCGGGCCGTGAAGCTGCTCGGGCCGATCTTCCGCGAACGGGGCAAGATCTACGCCGAGGTGACCGGCCGGCTCACCGAATCGCTCGCCGGGGTTCGCGTGGTGAAGGCCTACGAGGCCGAGAAGCGCGAAGCCGCCGTCTTCGCGGCCGGGATCGGCCGTATCCTCGACAACGTGTTCCGGACCCTGTCGGGGACGTCGGTGCTCTCGCTCGCCTCGACGCTGCTCTTGGGCGTGGTGGGCGCCGGAGTCCTCTACGTCGGTGCTAGCGAGATCCTGGCCGGCCGCATGACCGTGGGCTCGTTCTTCACCTACACCGTGCTGCTCGGTTTCCTCGTGGCCCCGCTGCTCCAGATCGCTACGATCGGCTCGCAGCTCAGCGAGGCGCTCGCCGGGCTCGAGCGGACGCGTGAGCTGCTGCGCGAGCGCCGCGAGGACGACGATCCCCGCCGGACGGTCGAGCTCGGCAGCCTGGCCGGCAGCGTCGTCTTCGAGGACGTGGGCTTTGCGTATCGCGAGGGTGAGCCTGTGCTCGAAGGGATCTCGCTGCGGGCCGAGCCCGGCATCGTCACCGCCCTCGTCGGGCCCTCGGGCGCGGGCAAGTCGACGCTGATCGGCCTCGTGTGCGCGTTCCACACTCCGACCGCGGGCCGCGTGCTCGTCGACGGCGTCGACCTCAGGGCGGTGATGCTCGACAGCTACCGGCGGAAGCTCGGCGTCGTTCTGCAGGAGACCTTCCTCTTCGACGGGACGATCCGCGCCAACGTCGCGTTCTCGCGCCCGCAGGCGAGCGAGGCCGAGATCCTGAATGCGTGCCGGATCGCGCACGTGGGCGAGTTCGCCGAGGGCTTCCCGCAGGGCTACGACACGCTGGTGGGGGAGCGCGGTGTGCGGCTCTCGGGGGGACAACGCCAGCGCGTGGCGATCGCGCGGGCGATCCTCGCGGCGCCGCGGATCCTGATCCTCGACGAGGCGACCTCGAGTCTCGACTCCGAGTCGGAGGCGCTGATCCAGGAAGGCCTCGCGTGGCTCATGAAGGGGCGGACCACTTTCGTGATCGCGCACCGGCTCTCGACGATCCGCCGCGCCGACCAGATCCTGGTGATCGAGAAGGGTCAGATCGTGGAGCGCGGGACCCACGCCGAGCTGCACGCGGCGGGCGGCCGCTACCGCGAGATGTACGACCGGCAGCAAGGGGTCGAGTCGAACCTGTTCCTGGCACCCGGTGAGGGAGACGACGCGGGCGATTCGCACGAGGGCGAGCCCGCTACCGTGGCAGCGGCGGGCGCGCCTTCATCGAGGCTGGGGCTGATCGACCCGTGAGCGAGTCGTCCCCCTTTCAGGATGCGGTGGTGCTCGCGCCGTTGACGGTGGGAGGCAACCTGCCGTTCCGGCGGCTGTGCGTGGAGCTGGGGGCCCGGGTCACCTTCGGCGAGATGGCCGTGGTGCGCAAGCTGCTCCGCGGCAGCTCCAGCGAGTTCGCGCTGCTCAAGAGCCACTCCGACGAACCGTTCTTCGGCGTCCAACTCGCCGACAACAAGCCTGACAGCCTGGCGGAGGGGGCGCGGCTCGCCGAGTCGCGGGGCGCCCGCTTCGTCGACCTCAACTGCGGCTGCCCGATCCACGAGATCACGCGGCGGGGCCTCGGGGCGAGCCTGCTGCGAAAGCCCTCGCGTCTCGGGCGCCTGGTTGCGGCGATGGCGAAGGCGGTCACGGTGCCCGTCACGGTGAAGCTGCGCGTCGGCTGGCGCGAGGACGAGACGAACGTCTCGCAGGTGGCGCGCGCGTGCGAGGAGAGCGGCGCACGCGCGATCTCGATCCACGGCCGGACGCGCGAACAGCGCTACAGCAAGGCGGCCGATTGGGAGACGGTCGGGCGGGTCGCGGCGGAGCGTACGGTGCCGGTGATCGGCAACGGCGACATCCTGACGCCATACGAGGCCCGCGACCGCATGACCCGCTACGGCGTCCGCTCGGTGATGCTGGCGCGCGGCGCTCTCATCAAGCCGTGGTTGTTCCGCGAGATCCGCGAGGGCCGCACGCTGCTGCCGTCCCCCGAGGAGCGCTTCGCCGTGCTGTGGCGCTTCGTGGAGCTGCTGCGCGAGCACTTCGGCACGGACGAACGCGGCCACAAGCGGACAATGCGCTTCCTGCCCTGGCATCTGAACTTCTTCTGCCGCTACGTGCCGTTGCCGGAAGAGCAATACGGGGAGCAGGCGCGCGAGCATCCGCTGCTGCAGTCGCGCCTGCAGGCGCCTCCTGCGTCCTTGCCGCTCGAACGGCTGCTCGGCGACGCGCGGCCCGAGACGCATTTGTCGTTCTCCGGGGAGCTGCTCGCGTCGGGCACGCGCGACGAGGCGCTGGAGCGGTCGCTGCGTCTCGAGAGTGGACTACCCGACGCTGCCTCGGGGCCCGAGCTCGACGTGGCGCGGTCGGAGGTCGCGGGCTAGAGCTTGCGTCAGTCGACGTAGCGGCTGCGGGTCAGCAGCGTGCCGCGGCGACCCACGAGCGAGAGCCGCACGCGGTGCTCCCCGCGCCAAGTCCTCGGGGGCTCGAAGCCGATCACGTAGTGGCCGCGGAGCGCCGCGGCCACGCGAGCGAGTGCGGCGCCGGGGTTCTCGAACACGCGGAAGTACTGCCCTCCGGTGTCTTCGGCCACCTGCTGCAGGCCGGCCTCGAGCGAGTGCCAGGACGCGTCCGTGACGTCGAGGCAGAACACGGCCGCGCGCGCCCGCTCGAGGGCGCGGCGCGCCTCGTCGTAGTCGGGGCGCGGTCGGAACAGCCCGCCCACGAGCTCGCCCAGGCCCCAGCCGAAGAGCAGGATCGTCTTGGCGCCAGGAATCTCCTGAAGCGCCTTGCCGAGAACGGCGAGCGCCTGCTCGGGGCTTGCGGCGCGCCGTGCCTCGGCTTCGGGCAAGCTGGCCGCCAGCGAGGGCGGGGCTTGCGGCTCGATCGGGGCGGGCCAACGCAGCAGCACGGATTCGTCGAGCGTCCGCCGCGCGGCCGTCGCGTCGCCGGTGAAGTCGAGGTGCAGTCGAAGGCGCGCGTCGAAGCTCAGGATGGCCACGCGGTCGTCGGGCGTGAGAGGCGAGAGCAGCTCCTCGGCTTGCCGGATCGAGCGCAGCAAGCCGCGCAGCCGGCTGCCCTCGAAATCCTTCTGGAACAGCAGCACCACGAGGCGCCCGGGTCGCGCGACGGAGCTGGCGCTCGTCATCGTCGCCCGAGCAGCACCACCGGCGGGCGAGTCTTCGCCCTCGGCGACCCAAGTCACGCTCGATACGGCCACGGGTCTACCGTCCACCTCGAGCCGCAGGTCGGCCGGCGTGAGACCGGGGATGGATCGGCCGGAGCCGTCGACGATGCGGGCCTCGAGCACCACGCGCGCGGTCACGACACCCGGCACGCGGAGGGGCGGCTCCTGGGCCTCGAGCCGGTCGCCGACCGCCAGCCGGGTGACCGCCAGCACGTTGACCGCCAGCACGGCGACCGTCACGCGGGAGAGCAGGCGCATCGGGCTCGTCCCCGGAAGATGATCGGACATACGGAGGGGAGCTCCGCTCGCATGATAGCCTGCGCGTTTCGGAGCGAGAGGGGACGCAACCGTGTGGTGGCGGCAATCGGCCGAGCGAATGTGGGCCGGGCCCGGCGGCGGACGCGAGGTGACACTCCTCGCGTATCCGCTGATCCTCGGTCACCTGTCGTTCACGATCCAGACCTTCGTCGACCGTCTCTTCCTCACCTGGTATTCGGCGGAGGCGGTGGCCGGCGCCGTGACGGGGCTGTTCGCGGTGTGGGCGATCGTGGCGCTGTTCACGGGCACCGGTGAGTACCTCACGACTTTCGTCGCTCAGTATTTCGGGGCGGGGCGGCCCGAGCGGATCGGGCCCGCGATGTGGCAGGGGATCTACTTCTCGGTTGCGGCAGGGGTGCTCATCGCGCTCCTGAGCCCGCTCGCGGGCCCGGGCTTCGATCTGGCGGGCCACAACCCCGTGCTGCGCCGCTACGAGGTCGATTACGCCCGCGTGCTGATGCTGGGCAGCTTCCCCG
>Ga0247727_10008139_pt1 | contig 19602 bp, 15 predicted proteins | sample WisWelCaveWW1625_FD_202498 | JGI IMG/M metagenome (GOLD analysis project Ga0247727, IMG submission 202498) | Biofilm microbial communities from Wishing Well Cave, Virginia, United States - WW16-25 | ecosystem: Environmental > Aquatic > Deep subsurface > Groundwater > Cave microbial mat | place... | reverse complement strand
CCGGCTTTGGCGCCGGTGGCGGCGCGGACGGCGGCAATCAGCCGTTTTTGATCAATCGGTTTTTCAATCCAATCGAGGACCAACACGGCGTCGCCATTCAATTCCGCTTGCCCCTCTTGCGCCTCCAGCGAAACAAAGATGACCGGCAGATTCCGCGTGGCGTCTTGATTTCGCAACTCGCGAAAAAACGCCAAGCCGTTTTGATTCGGCAACGCAATGTCCAGTGTGAGCGCGGCGTACGTGGATTGCGCGAGCAACCCACGCGCCTGCTCGGTGTCGTACGCGACGTCCGCGCCAAAGCCGGCTTGCGCGAGCATCAGCATGATCAAATTCGCAATATCGCGATCATCCTCGCAAATCAAAATGCGCGGGGTTGACATTCCCGCAACGGTAGTCGAAGAAAACGGCGCGTCGCCCGCGTCTTGCCAAATCGGCAGATCAAAATAAAACGTCGTGCCCGCGCCGAGTTCCGTTTCAAAACCGATTTGCCCGCCGTGTTTTTCCACGATGGCTTTGGCAATCGAAAGTCCCAAGCCGGTACCGCCCTTTTGGCGCGTGTCGGACGAATCGGCTTGTTGAAATTTCTGAAAGATGTGCATTCGAAATTCATCCGGAATGCCCGGACCCTTATCACTGACGGCAACGCGCACCGAGTGATCGCGCCGGGTCACCGAGATGCGGACGCGTTCGCCTTGCGGCGAATATTTCGCGGCGTTGGACAATAGATTTGTTAGGACTTGGATCAAGCGATCGCTATCGGCATTCACTTTGAGGTCGTCGGCGCGGGCGTTGATTTCAAACGCGACGCCCAAGCGTTCGCCATAGCCGCGATTCGCTTCCAGCGTCTGCTCGATGATGGGCATCAAGTGTGCCGGCTTGAGATGGAAAATCATTTTGCCGGATTCGATTTTCTCAATGTCCAGAATGTCGTTGATGAGGCGCACCAACCGCTCGCTGTTTTTATGCGCGATCTCGATCATCGCGCGCGCGGGCGCGGAAACCTCGCCTGCCGCGCCACCCATAATCAATCCGAGCGAGCCGAGAATTGAAGTGAGCGGCGTCCGCAATTCGTGGCTGACGGTGGACACAAATTCATTTTTCAAACGCTCCACCGCTTTGCGTTCCGTAATGTCCGCGAGCGATCCAACGACGCTGACAACATTGCCGGCGGCATCCAAAATCGGCGCGGCATTGATTGAAACAATGACCTGCGTGCCGTCGGCGCGGGCAATCACTTGCTCGACGTTGGACACGGGCTTTTTCGTTTGAGTGACGCGCGCGGAAGGATGTTCTTCATCCGGAAAAGGTCTGCCGTCTACCGTGGTGATTTTCCAAGCGGCATCATTGTAGGCGCGATTCGTGAGCACCTCGCGTGGCGCGCCCAAAATTTTTTCCATCGCGCGGTTCGCAAACGACATTTTACCGTCGCGGTCCACGATGTAAATGCCGTCTTCCACCGTTTCGACAACGCGGCGGAGCAATTCCTCTTGTTCTCGTAAAGCATCTTCCGCGAACTTGCGCGCGGTAATATCGCGCGCAATCGCTTGCAAGCCAATGACCTGATCATTTTCCATCAACAACTGGACGTTTTGCCCCAGCCAGATTTCCGTGCCATTTTTGCAAACGGCTTTCAATTCGTAATAGGTGGTCGGGGTCTTGCGAACAAATTGCAGTTCGTGAAAGCGTTTCGCCGCGCGCCGGTGGGCGGGATGAATGATGTCGAGGTAATGGCGACCGATAAGTTCATTAAGCGTATACTGCATAATCCGAAGCGCCGTCGCGTTGGCAAAGACGATATTGCCTTGCGCGTCTGCCCGATAAATAATTTCGACGGCGTGGTCAATGATATGGCGAAGGCGTTCTTCTTTTTCCTGCAACGCTCTTTCCGCGCGTTTGCGTTCCGTCACGTTCGCGGCGACGGTGAGGAGGGCTTGACGTCCTTGAAAAATAATTCGGTGATACGAAACTTCGACCTCAAAATCGTGTCCGTCTTTGGCGCGATGAACGGAAGGAACATTCGTCCCTTGCTCGGACCGCGTCCGTACGCGTTCGAGAAACGCCGGCGCCAGTTCCGGCGGGCGAATATCGGTGGCTTTGATCCCTAGAAATTCCGCGCTCGTGTAGCCGTAATGATTGGTCGCCGCCTGATTGACGACAAGAAATTCCAGCGTGTCGGCATCATAGACCCATGTCGGGAACGGGTTGTTCTCGAACAAAAGACGGAACTGTTCTGCGGATTCGCGGCGCAATTGATCCGCAACTTTTGCTTTGCCTAGCGTGTAAGCAAAAATGCCCAACACGAGCGGCGCGGTATCCACAATCCAAATTACCGGATTGGCAAGGTGGATCAACCAAACGCTTTCCCACGACCAGTGGGCGTTGTCGCGCCGGATGTCAATTGCCCACGCCAAGACCGGAAATATCAATCCAAAAAGTACTCCGCCAAGCATGTACAGGCGGAGGGTCGCACGGCTGGAAAGATTCCGGATCATATTCATATCCTCGCTACTTGATTATACATCATAAAGCCCGATTTGAGATTACAAAATGGATACGAAAAGAGCGCTCGCATCGCGCAGGAACACGCGACGCGGGCGCTCCATTCCTCATCTCTGCTCCTTACCGATAGAGTGTGCCCAATTGCACGACTTCGAAAACACTTCCAGGGACAGTCTTTAATTGATTCAAATCGGCATCGTTCCAGCGCGAATCCGTCGCGCCGGAGATGAACCACGACGAGCCGTTATCCGCGAGAAGCATCCCGTATTTTTTTAGCGCGTTCAAAACGACGCGCGTTTGTCCGGAGTATCGCGAAACATCGAACGACGCTTTGAGGCGGACGCGCAAACCCATCGGCGGATACGACGGATCGGTGATCGAGGACGCGTAATGCGTTGCCGGCTGCACGAACGCGCGTTGCGTGCGCTCGGTCGTGAAACGAAGGGCGTGCCGAATTTCGCCGGCGGCGACTTCATCGAAACGCACGAGACCCGGCAAGATTGGTAACCCCGCCGCGTCGGCTGAAGTCCAGTACTGCGGACGCAAAAGATTCGAACGCAAATCGAAGACCGCGCCCGCCCCGGCGAACCAGCCGGCATTATCCGGAATTTTCGCCGCGTGATACATCTCATAGAGTTTGCATTCGCCGGAATTCAAAACGAGAACGTGATGATCATTTCCGTATTCGACCGGCGCGTTTGCGGGCACCGGATACGGACCGGGATCGCTCTCGTTGCCGTACTCGGTAAAAGTAATGGGCACGCGGGCTTGCGAACCCGGCACGACGACGTACGGAATTCCGTACTCGCGCGGCGATCCGAAATCCGCGTGCAGATATTGCGCGAACTGATTGATGCGCGCGATGTACGCGGCGGAATTCGCGTCCACCGGATCGTTCGAGACATCGCGATTCCACGCGTTGTCCGCCGGAAAAACCGGACAGCCGGCGATATGCGGACTGCCGCCGGTGGCAGGGGGCGGGGTGGCGGTATTTGCGCGCGTTGATGTGGGCGTGAGCGTTGCAGATTTCGTCGCGGTGTGCGTTGCGGCGGTTTTTGTCGCGGTGCGCGTCGGTGCGGCGGTTGTTGTCGTCGCGCGCGCTGTCGCCGGCGGTGTGCCGTTTGACGAATACGTTACGATGAGGCGCGGCTGTTTGGTCGCGTCTAAGTTTTCGCGGCTGAAAAATTTGTGATTGAGCCAGTCGCCATTTTCGGGGCGTACAAGCAAACCAAAATTATTTCCATTCATCTGCCAATATTTCACGGCGGCAGTTACGTTCCAACTGAACCACGCGTTCGGATTCGCGGGCAGAGTGATGCGATCGAGCGGCGTCGCATCGTAATCGCCGCCGGGATTGGTCCACGCGATATTCGGCGCGGCTTGCAACCAGGTAACGCCGAGCGCGCGGCCATCCACGCTGAAATATTGTCCCGTCCCCTCGACCCACGCGCGCGTAACGCGATGCGCCAGCGCGTCCTGCGCGCCATTGTCGTAATCCGCGTTGAACGCGTGCGCTTGGAGCCGCGCGGATTGCACGTTCGCGTTTGGGGGAAGCGCGCTCAGATCGAAACGCAAGAGAAAATGGCGGTGATCGGATTTAGCGGACTGATAGAGCTCGAGATAATCGAGCGCGCCGAAATTCGCGTTCGGACTGCGATTGACGTCGATCATCGCGTCGGCGATCACGGGAAGCGTTAGCGTGGTCGAGCCGGGTAGGGTGGTTGGGGTCGGAGTTGTTGCCGGTGTTTTTGTGCGCCGCGCTTTTTCAAGCGGCGCGGCGTCGAGAGGGAGCGCGGCGGTGAGCAGAACGAGGAAAGAAAATAGCGCGGAAAAAACGAGCGCGGTTTTTTGCGAGCGTGCCATACATCTCCTTCACATTCCCCCTTTCAAATTTGCCGGACGATTGCCGCTAGTGTACGCGCGCGCACACAAGGCGTCGAGAGAGGTATGAGTACTAGCGACGCGCACAAGAGCCTGCCCTGACCGTAGTCGAAGGGCGCGGTGCTACTTGTTCACGCGCAGTACTCCCTCTTTCGTCGCGGCAAAAATATTTTGTGCATCAACCGCGAGCGCATTCGCGCAGATGCCCGGCGCGAGCGTCGCCGCCGCGCCGCCGGCTTTCGGCGCGCGCACGAGCGCGGTGTTTTCAAAATTGAAACGCAAGGTGCCGCAATTCGACCAAAATAAATTCGCGGCATCGAGCGCGAGCGCGGACGGACGCGCTTGTTGATTGGCAATCGGTTTGCTCGCGAGATTCGCTTTATTCAGCGCGAGAATCGAATTGTAATCGTCCGCGTCGCCTTGCGGCTTGCCAGGGTCTTGACGCGTCGTCCAATAAATCATCGCGTCGTCCGCGATAATGTTCTGGGCAACGACCGGATAGCGCGCGAGGGTCGCGATTTTCTCCGCCGCGCCGCCGGTTTTTTTGACGCGATGCAGTTCATCACCGGCGTCGCGGTCGGACGTCGTAAAGTAAATATGAGTCGCGTCCGCCGCGACCACGCGCGGACAGCGCGCGAGTTTTAGAAAATCTTGCGTGCCGCCGGTCGCTTTTGTGACTTGCACAATCGCGCCGCTCGCGCGGCTTTCGCAAACGCTGGCGTAAAGAGCGGCTTCATCAATGACCAGCCCGTTTACAGCGGTGAGCGATCCGACGGCTTGAATTTTTCCTGCATCTTTCGCGACGCGAAATATTTTGCCGAGACTCACCCAATAAAGATGCGTTGCATCCGCGAGGATTGGGCTGGGACAAGTCTGCTCCATCGCGAGGGTTTCGACTTTTCCGGTGGCTCTGGCAATTTTTCCGACAACGTCATTCGGCGTGGCGGGGGACTTGCAGGTGGAAAAATAAAGCGCGACATCGTCCACGTGCAAGTTGGAGATGTCGGCTTGCGCGTGAATTAGCGCGGCGGTTTGCGTTGCAGATGCGCGCGGCGGTGTCGCGGTCGCTTGCGCGGGCGCGCGCAAGCCAGTTGGAGTCGGCGCGGTTGTGGGGGACGCGCAGGCAGTTAGCATCGCGGCAAAAAAAATAGCAGTGAGAACTCGCATTAGAAAATCCTTTGCGAGTTCATCATAGCGGGATTGGGGATTTTTGTAAACCAGACCTTCGAGAGCCAGCCCTGAGCAAAGCGAAGGGTCTAAAAACCTCGAAGGTCTTTGAGTATCCTCTACAAAAACTATCACAACCGAAGATTTTTGAACCGCAAAGACGCAAAGAACGCGAAGGATAAAATTATGAAAACTTTGCGACCTTGGCGTCTTCGCGGTGAGATTTTTGGTTGCGGCAAAGGCGGCTCTATGATTTTTGTTACTTGATTACTGGATTCTCACTCGCGCGGCAACTCGCGCCCGCGCATTTTTTCATTTCCGCGAGCCGCGCGGCGAGAGTCTTGAGCAACTGCGCGTCGGCTTTTGCCGCGAGGTTTTGCAATTCGTACGGATCGGCTTTCAAATCGTACAATTCTTTTTCGCCGGTGACGTACTCGACGTACGTGTAATCTTTGGTGCGCAAGCCGGCAAAAACCGGAATGCCTTGCGCGGTTTTGCCTTGAATCTGCGCGGTCTGCGGGTCGTCCGGTTCATTCACGCCGCCGGGCGCGGTGGGCGTTCCGCGCGGTGTGGCGCGCGGCGGTTGCGCGTTCGCATTGCCGTGCATGAGCAAATAAATTTGCCGCCATTCGGTCGGCGGATTTTTGCCCCAGCGCGCGACGAGCGAGCGTCCATCCACAAAATCCGGAATTTTTGCGCCGGCGATTTCAGCAAACGTCGGCGCGAAATCAATGTTACCGGCGAAATAATCGAGTGTGATGCCGGCGGGAATATTCGGTCCGCGTATAAACAGCGGCAAATGAATGTCTTCTTCGTAAGCGGTCTGCTTGCCTTGTTGCAAACGATGCTCGCCCATATGATAGCCGTTGTCGGACGTGAAAACGATGTACGTGTTTTCGAGTTGTCCGTTTTGTTTGAGCGCGGTGACGAGTGTTTCCATCGCGTCGTCAACGGCTTGGAGGGAACGCAGGCGATTGCGATAGTCGTCGTCGAGGCGCGTTTGTTCGCGCGTTGAGAGCGCGGCAAGACTCTTGATGTAATTGGGTTTGTCGCTCACATCGGCTTCGTTGTAACTCGGCGAGCGCGGGGCTTTCACGTCGGCAAACAATTTTTCGTGGCGCGGCGCGGGCGTTGCCGGGCTGTGCGGCGCGTAATAGCCAAGATAAACGAAAAACGGTTTGCTTTCCCGCGTCGCGCGTTGAATGAAATCAACCGCTTTGCGCGTGTAAACATCGGTGCCGTAATCTTCAGATTTCTTCCCGTACCGAACCAGCTTGCCGTTCTCATTCAAGGTGTAATCGAATTCGGCGTACGGATTGCCTTGCACGGCACTGTACCATTCGCTCCAGCCGGGCGGAATGTAAGTATCACCGCCGGATTTGCTCGGGTAGCCGTTCATATATTTTCCGGCGAGCATCGTTTTGTACCCCGCGCTCTGCAATAAGGTTGCGATGGTTGATTTTTCCGCGCCGGAAGAAACGAATTTTTCAAAGCCGCCATCGGGCAAGTTATTACCATAGACGCCGGTGTTGTGCGCGTACTGCCCGCGCAAAATCGTCGCGCGCGAGGGACAGCAGAGCGAGACGCTGACAAAATAATTTGAAAACGAAACACCATGATCGGTCAATTGCGTTTTGAGTTTCGGCATAAATGCCGTGTCGGCTAATGCCAAATCATCCGTGAGAATGAAAATAATGTTGGGTTGCTTAGCCGCCGGCGTCGGGCTAATCGGTGCGGCGGAGGGTGCGGGTTGCGCGATCGGCGCGGGTGCGGGCGTCGCGCTCGCTTGCGGCGCGCTCGCATCCGGCGCGACGGAGGGAGATGACGCGGAGCACGCGGCGAGCGCGAGGAGCGCGAAACAAAGCAGGGTAGATGAACTTTGTAAAGACATTTTTTCTCCAGACGCAAAAGACTCGAAAAAGTTTTCGTGTCTCTTTGTGTCCTTCGTGGATTTTTATTCCTTACCGCGCGAATTTTTCCAACGCGGCGGAATGATGACGGCAAAGACCATCACGCCAAAACTGTACGCGAGTTCGTACGTAAATACGGATTCCTTTGCGTTTGGCAAAAGCGACAGCGGCGCGACCAAGCCCGCGAAGATGATGGTCCAGACAAGAATGTTATGCGAAAATTGGTACTCGAGAGGGGCGGCGCGAATCGCGGCGGCAATGCCGCCAAAAAACAAGCCGAGCGCGATTGGCGGCGCGTACGCGCGCGCGATTTCGAATCGTTCGAGCGCGAGATTGGCAAGCAACAGCACGGGAATGAGCGCGGACATGACGCCGATGTAAAGTTCGGGACGTTTGATTCGCATGCCGTAGAGTATAAAGTTTTCTTTTTCCATCTTGCCTCCGCAGAATACACCCAAGAAATTAGTCGGGAATAAGCGGGCGACAAAATAATTGTAAAAAGTCCACGCCGCGAAAAGAACGTGGGTTGTTTTGGACCGCATTGGTATGCGCGGACTGACAAAAAGTTCTTGCTGGCACTGCGCCGTCACTTGAACATGCTGATTATAAACCGAGTCATTGAACGATACAACCTCTGGACAAGCAAGGTCTGTAACCTGTACAATACCTTGACCAACGTCTACCATTTGGCTACAATGCGCCGCATGACGTTGGATGCGGTTCGCCGCGCGCTCGCACTGCCGCGTCCCGGCAAAAACGCGCAAGCAAAAATGTCGCCGCGCCCGCGCGCCGGCGAAGGATTTCCGGTGTCGTCGGAACCGCCGCGCAAAAATGCCGGTGTGCTCATTCTGCTTTATCCACACAAAGGCAAACTGAATTTCATTCTAACCAAGCGCACCGAAAAAGTAGAATCGCACAAAGGGCAGGTCTCCTTGCCCGGCGGCGCGCAGGAAGACGGCGAATCCTTGCGCGAGACCGCCTTGCGCGAGACGCGCGAAGAACTGAGTTTGGATCGCGCGCGAATTGAAATACTTGGCGAGCCCCTGTCGCCGCTTTTTATTCCGGTGAGTGGGTTTATGGTGACGCCATTTGTGGGCTACACGCCGACGCGCCCGCGCGTTTCTGCCGCGCCCGCCGAAGTGATGGAAGTCATCGAGACGCCGCTCGCTTGGATCGTGGACGATGCGCGCATCGCCCAAGAGTTTTGGGAGATGCCGCGCTATGCCGCGACCGTGCCATTTTTTTCGATCAACGGGCATAAAGTTTGGGGCGCGACCGCGATGATGCTGAGCGAATTTCGGGAAATGTTGTTGAGCGTAATCTAACCCTGCGCGGTCTGCGAGACCGCGCAGGGTTTGTAGAGGGATCCGATGCCATTCACACTTGTACGCGGCTCTTTTCATCTAACGAATCTGAATTCCGCGGGAAAGCCGGTTGGCTTTGAGCCGGACGGCGACTCGATCCAGTTCAAGCCGGACAATCCGGAATTGTTGAAACGCCTAAAAGTTTTGCGCGCATCGCCGCGTCTCACCAAAATCGGTTCCGTGCAATTGCGCTTTGAAGGCATGGACGCGCTCGAATTGCATTACAGCCCGCCCGGCGGCGCCATCACGCATCAGCCGCGCCCGCTCGCGGATGCCGCGCGCGATTTTCTGATCAAGCAATTGCATCTCGCGCCGGTGCAATATGCGCCGCCGGATTATTTGCGCGTCCAGCCGCCCGCGCAAAAAGACGGCGCGCGCGGATATATTCTCGCGCGCAGTCTCGAAGTGTACGGCAGGCCAGTGTCATTTGCTTTCGCCGGCAAGCCGCCGGCGGCGGACGGCGCGCGGGTCGCGCTCAATGTCACCCTCTTGAAAAAAAGCGTCAATTACAAATCATTGTTGAACGGGCAGGCGTATCCCCTCTTTTACGATTCGCTCTTTCGAGAATTGCGCGCCGCGCTCGCGGCGGCAGCGCGCGCGGCGCGCCAAGCCAAGCGCGGCTTGTGGAAAAAAGACGTTACGCAAACCGGCATCGCGTTGAATGATCAAAGCGATCTCGAAGCGCGCGGCGTCATTTTCCCAAAACTCTTTCGCCGCTTGAGCGAGTATCTCGCGACCGGGACGACGCGTCTCGCCGGCTTTACGGATTTTCTCGAAATGAAAAACGAGCAAGTGCTGAATCTCGATCCAAAGTCGCGCGAGTTCACCAACTTTACGCATTTCGACAATCTCGTCAGCGTCAAGCGCGGCAAAGTCGCATTGAAACTCGCGCCGGAAAATATCTTGTTTGTGAGCGAAAAATGATCCGTAACTGCTCGCCTCTCATTGCGTAGAGGCGTCCCGAGCGAAGCAATTCCGGCGAAAAGGACGTGAGATTGCTTCGCACACGCCTTCGGCGGGTCGCAATGATCGGCTTCAACCACAAACGGAAATAATAGTGTAGATTCGCGGCTGAAATTTGCAGGAGTGAAATGCAATTCAAAAACCTCGGTCGTACGGGACTCAAAGTTTCCGAACTGTGCCTCGGTACGATGACCTTCGGTTGGACTTCGGATGAGAAAAATGCGTACGCCGTGTTTGACGCGGCGTATGACGCCGGCATCAATTTCATTGACACCGCCGACGTGTACACGCGCTGGGCGCAAGGCAATCCCGGCGGCGTCGCCGAAACCTATCTTGGTAATTGGCTGACCGCTTCGAAAAAGCCGCGCGATCAAATTATCCTCGCGACCAAAGTGCGCGGCAAAATGGGCGACGGTCCGAACGACGAAGGGCTGGGGCGCGTGCATATATTGCAAGCGGTCGAAGCGAGTTTGCGGCGTTTGCAAACGGATTACATTGATCTCTATCAATCGCATTCCCCGGATGACGGCGTGCCAATTGAAGAGACGCTGCGCGCGTACGATGATCTTGTGCGGCAGGGCAAAGTGCGTTACATTGGCGCTTCGAACTATAACGCCTCGCGATTGATGAAAGCGTTGTGGACGAGCGACAAAAATAATCTCGCGCGCTATGATTGCCTTCAGCCGCGTTACAATCTCGTTTGGCGCGCGGAATTCGAACGCGAGCTGATGGACGTTTGCCGCGCGGAAGGCATCGGCGTGATTCCGTACAGCCCGATTCAAGGCGGCTTTCTTTCCGGCAAATACCGGCGCGGCCAGCCCGCGCCAAAAGGCTCGCGCGGCGCGGAGAGCGCGCGGATTAAGGAATTGCTGAACGATGAGCGCGCGTTCAAAATTCTCGATTGCGCCGAAGAAATCGCGAAAAAGAATGGCAAGACGATCGCGCAGACGGCGCTCGCGTGGTTGCTCGCCAAGCCGGTCATCACGAGCCCGATTATTGGCGTGAATAATGTCGAGCAGTTGAAGGAATTTTTGGGCGCGGTCGAATTCAAGCTGGGCGCAGAAGACAAGAAAAAGTTGGATGACGCAAGCGCGTGGCAGTGAGGAAATTCGTAATTCGTAATTCGTAATTCGTAATTCGTAATTCGTAATTCGTAATTCGTTTTTCTCTGTGCCCTCTGTGGCTAATCCCAATGACAATTCTACTTCTCATCCGACACGCGACGAACGATTACGTGAAAGAAGGCCGCCTTGCCGGCTGGACGCCCGGCGTTCACCTCAACGCGGACGGTCAGCGTCAAGCGGACGCGCTCGCGCGCCGGCTCGCGCATCTGCCTCTGCGCGCGATTTATGCCAGCCCGCTCGAGCGCGCGCAAGAAACCGCGCAAGCCGTCGCGGCATGCCACCGGCTCGACGTGCATACGCGCGCAGAATTGGGCGAAACGCAAATGGGCGAGTGGACGGGCAAGTTGATCAAAGAGGTGCAAGACTCGGAGACGTGGAAAAATATCCAAAACCAGCCGTCCGACGCGCGCATTCCCGGCGGCGAAAGTTTTAGCGAATTGCAAACGCGGCTGGTGCAGGCGATTGACGCGATTGTCGCCGCGCATCCGGACGAAATCGTTGCAGTCGTTTCGCACGCCGATCCAATCAAAGCCGCGCTGTCGCATTACCTCGCGCAAGACTTGAACCATTTTCAACGCCTCGCGATTGATCCGGCGTCGGTGAGCATCGTGATATTCGGCAAGGATAAACCTGTTTTGTATCGAATGAATGACCAAAGTGAAATCCCCCGACTCGATCCTCACGCTGACAAAAAGAAAGATGATCCGAAAGAAGGCGAACGGAAGGAAGAGAAGAAAATGCCAGAGATGAATATTGTGCACGATCTAAACCCCGTAACGCATATTACCGCCGGCGCGATTGGTGAGCCCGGCAAGCGCACATTTTTCTTGCAAGGGCGGCAGGGCGCGCAAATTGTCACGCTGACCACCGAGAAAGAACAAATGGCGGCATTGGCGCGCGGGATTGACGAACTGTTGGAACGACTGGGCGAAAAAAATGAAAAGATCCAAGTGTCGGCTTTTGAAATGGAGTTGTCGCATCCGGTCGAGCCATCGTTTCGGATCGGGCAATTAGGTTTGGGTTACGACGCGGAGAGCGAACGCGTCGTGATTGTCGCGTACGCATTGCCGACAGAAGAAAATCCGGTGACGGTGGAGGTCGTGCGTTTTTGGGCAACGCCGAAGCAAGTGCGTACGCTGGCGCGGCACGTCGCGGGATTGGTCGCCGCCGGCAGACCGAATTGTGTTTTGTGTGGTCGTCCGATTGATCCCGAAGGACATTTCTGTCCAAAACGTAACGGGCATGGCGCGAAGGCGACGTTGGAATAAATGACAAAATCGCGGAGGAAGGACGGCGTGCCCTTTGATGCCGGGAAATTTCTACCGATTTTGCAGAACGGCGAAATGGAATTGCAAAGCCGCGTGCCGTGGAGTTCGAATAACGCGTTCTTGGTAAAATTAAATGCCGGCGCCGACGAATGTCTCGCGATCTATAAACCGGCGCGCGGCGAACGCCCGCTGTGGGATTTCGATGCCGGCACGCTGGTCAAACGCGAAGTCGCGGCGCACGTCGTCAGCCGAATGCTCGGCTTTCCGAATATCCCGCCGACGATTCTGCGCGACGGACCGTACGGCATCGGCTCGGTACAACTCTATATCGAATTTGAAGACGAGCAACATTTTTTCACGCTCCGTGCCGCGCATCGCGCGGCGATGTTGCCGATTGCGGCATTCGATGCGCTCGCGAATAATACCGATCGCAAAGGCGGACACATTTTGCTCGGCACCGACGGACGCATTTGGTGCATAGATCACGGCTTGACGTTTCACGAGGATTATAAATTGCGGACGGTCGTTTGGGATTTCGTGAATCAACCCCTGCCGCGCGATTTGCTCCGCGCGCTCAAAAACTTTCGCGATTGCCTCGAGACGGCGGATGCCGCGACGCGCGAATTGCGCGAGTTGCTCTCGCGCCGCGAAGCGCGCGCGCTGATCGCACGCGCAGATGAATTGATCGCGACCGGCGTTTACCCAGCGCCGCCCGCCGATTGGCCGCATATTCCCTGGCCGCCGGTGTAGATTCAACATGTCATTGCGAGACGCGCCCTCTGCGCCGAAGCATTCTCCCATTTAAATGGTACCTGATGCTACGCCGTTTCAACTGTCACCCCGAGCGGAGCGAGGGGTCTCGTTATTGGAACAACGAAATTTCTCGCAGAGTTTACACTGAGCGAAGCGAATGTGCTCGAAATGACAGTACGTAAGGTGGAATGATAATTGGTGATTGGCTTTTGGATTTTGGAGTCTGAATGATCCTCGCGAACATCGAACGCTTTTCCGGTTTTGCCGACGTTTACGATCGCTATCGCCCACAACCGCCGCGCGTCTTGATTGAAATTCTCACGCAACTTGCCGAGGTAGAGCGTCCGCGGCTTGTCGTTGATGTGGGGAGCGGCACAGGGCTTTCCACTATGCTGTGGGCGAATGACGCGCGCGAAATTATCGGCATCGAGCCGAGCGCGGATATGCGCGCGCAAGCCGACGCGCGCCTCGCCGCGACGAATTTCAAAAATATTCGTTTCGTGCCCGGCAGTTCAATCGAAACGAAATTGCCGGCTGCACGCGCGGACATTGTTACGTGCTCACAATCCTTGCATTGGATGGAGCCCGCGCCGACGTTTGCGGAAAGCGCGCGTATTTTGCGCGCGGGCGGCGTCTTTGCCGCGTACGATTGCGATTGGCCCCCGACCGTGAATGAGCCAGCCGAGCGCGCCTATATTGATTTCATCGCGGGCGCTGAAGCGATTGGGCATGCGCGCGGCTGGTATCGCGGCGTTCAACGCTCGGACAAAGAGGGACATCTGGCGCGGATGCAAGCCAGCGGAAAATTTCGGCACGTGAAAGAAATTGTTGTGCATCATGCGGAGCCGGGTGACGCGGATCGTTTAATTGGAATTGCTTTGAGTCAGGGCAGCGTTGCGACGCTTTTGAAACGCGGGTTGAGCGAAAATGAAATTGGCTTGCCGCAATTTCGCGCGCGCGTGGAAAGAGCGGTGGGTCATCACGCCCTTTCATTTTATTTCGGTTATCGCGTGAGGTTGGGAATAATCTAATGCCAGCCGGCGAACTGCCGGATCGCCGATGAACACTATTTGACATTCCCGCTTCTTTCGATAGAATGCAACGCGTTGTTTTACCGCCCCCATCGTCTAGTGGACTAGGACGTGGCCCTTTCAAGGCCAAGACACGGATTCGAATTCCGTTGGGGGCATTTGATCGTCCGAGTTTCTTTGCAAATTCTTGGAGGTTATATGAGGGTCGTTGCGTCTGCGCTTGGACTTGTAACATTAGCGCTCTTTCTTCTTTTGCCTTCCGCGGCGTCCGGCGCGTGTGAACCGCCGGCGTTTTCGGATTCGACGTGGGCTCAGATGGAAGAGATCGAAAGATGCTATGTGCCTCTCACGCGTTCCCAGATTCCCAGACCGTCGCCGACGCGCGCGCTGATCGTTGCGCGGACGCCGACGCCGCTCGCCAAAGTGGTTTTGCCCTCCGGCAAAAGCCCGGACACCGCGATCGAAGCCAACGACGAATCTCATTGGCTCGCGGCAAAAACCAGCGCGTGGTACCGCTTTTCGTACAGTAATAATCCGCGCCAATTGGAAGTGTGGGTGAGCGCGCACGGACAAGGCGGAATGGCAATGTCCATTTTCTCGCCCATTCAAGAGCGCGGTCTCTCCGCTGATTCAAAACCAATCGGGCGCGGCGCGTTCAACAAATTCGAGCCGCAATATGATCTGCGTTGGACGGGCGACTCGAACGAAGGCGGAACGTGGCACGCCTATGTGACGAACAATAATAATTTTCCGATTGAATACCGCGTGGGCTATATCCAATCCGAGTATGGGCGCGCGGGTTGTAACACCATATGGATTACAACCTATAAAGCCGGACCGGCATTTTGGACGAAATGCGATAAAGAGCGGTGATCGCTCCCTCTGTTTGAGCCGCCTGTGAGTGAGGCGGCTCTTTTGTTTTGTGCGCGGAGGATCCCAACGAAATTCTGAAAACACATTTGGCGATTCCGGTGACGGACCAAATTTCGATTCAAGAGAGCGACCTCCAAGAGCATTTTGTGCGCTCGTCCGGTCCCGGCGGGCAAAACGTGAACAAAGTGGCGACGGCGGTGCAACTTTTCTTTGATCTACGCCGCGCGGCTTTGCCGGATGCGGTGCGCGCGCGGCTGATGCAAATCGCGCGTCGGCGCATCAATGCGGATGACGTTCTCGTGCTCGAAGCCAAACGCTTTCGCGCGCAAGAGCAAAATCGCGCCGATGCGCGCGCGCGTTTGCTCGCGCTGATCCGCCAAGCCGCCACGCCGCCCAAGCCGCGTCGCCAAACCCAACCCACGCGCGGGTCGAAAGAACGACGGCTGCAAAACAAAAAACGGCGCGGCGCGATCAAACAAACGCGCGGCGCCGCGCGCGCGTTCGATTAAGCCGGAAAAAATATTTTGCGATTGATTTTTATCGCTCGTTCAGGTATATTCGAGAAAACGGATAGCCAATGCCCAATCGCTTGATTCAGGAAACAAGCCCGTATCTTTTGCAACACGCTCACAATCCGGTGGATTGGTACGCGTGGGGCGACGACGCGTTGCAAAAAGCCAAACGCGAAGACAAGCCGATTTTTTTGAGCATTGGCTACGCGGCATGTCATTGGTGTCACGTGATGGAGCATGAATCATTTGAGGACGACGAGACCGCCGCGCTCCTCAATCGCGATTTCGTTGCGATCAAAGTGGATCGCGAGGAGCGTCCTGATCTCGATTCGATTTATATGAGCGCGGTCGTTGCGATGACGGGGCAGGGCGGCTGGCCGATGAGCGTTTTTCTGATGCCGGACGGCACACCCTTTTATGGCGGGACGTATTTTCCAAATGCGCCGCGGCATGGCTTGCCGTCATTTCAACAACTCTTGAATTCGATTGCCGATGCATGGAAAAATCGGCGCGAGCAAGTGCAGAGCGGCGGCGCGCGGATTCTGCAAGCCGTTCAGCAAAACGATGTGGCGCGCGCGGATGAACGCGCGCCGCTCGCGCGCGCCACGCTTGACCGCGCGCTTGCCGGTATTCAGCGCGGCTTTGATTGGACGCAGGGCGGCTGGGGCAACGCGCCGAAATTTCCGCAACCGATGACGCTGGAATTTCTCATCCGCGCGTATACGCAAAATCATGATGAATTGATTTTGAAAATGCTTCGGCTGACGCTGAACAAAATGGCGCGCGGCGGAATGTATGATCAACTCGGCGGCGGCTTTCACCGCTATGCGACCGACGCGATCTGGCTAGTGCCGCATTTCGAAAAAATGTTGTACGACAACGCGCAACTCGCGCGCATCTATCTGCACGCGTGGCAGATCACGCGCGACGATTTCTTTCGCCGCATTACCGAAGAGACGCTTGATTACGTCGCGCGCGAAATGTTGCACGCGCAAGGCGGATTTTTTTCAACGCAAGACGCGGACTCGGAAGGCGATGAAGGCAAATTCTTTGTCTGGACGCTGGACGAAATGCGCGCCGCGCTGGGAGCGGACGCGGCACTAGTGATGGATGCGTACGGGGTAAGCGGCGGCGCGAACTTTGAAGGCAAAAACATTCTCTTCGCCGCGCGCGAATTGGACGTGCTCGCCGCGTTACACAAGACCACGCAGAGCGAAATCGAAACGCGCCTCGCCGCGGCGCGGCAAAAACTCTTGGCATTGCGCGCGCAACGCGTGAAACCCGCGCGCGATGAAAAAATTCTCGCGGGGTGGAACGGGCTGATGCTCGCGGCATTTGCGGAAGCCGCGCGCGTTTTCAAACGCGACGATTATCGCGCGATTGCGGAGCGGAACGCGGAATTTATCATGCGCGAAATGCGTCCTTCGACTGCGCTTCGCTCCGCTCAGGACGCGCGATTGCTTCGCTCATGGAAAGACGGTGTCGCGAAATTGAACGGTTATCTCGAAGATTACGCGAATCTTGCCGAAGGTCTGCTCGCGCTGTACGAAACGACTTTTGAACCGCGCTGGTTCATCGCCGCGCGCGAACTCGCGGACACAATGCTCGCGCATTTCGCCGACCCTTCGGCTGGCTCGGGGCAAGTTCCGCGCGGCGGATTTTTCGACACGAGCGACGATCACGAAACGCTCATCACGCGCCCAAAAGATTTGCAAGACAATGCGACGCCCTCCGGCAGTGCGATGGCGGTGACGGTTCTGTTGAAACTCGCGGCGTATACGGGCGACGCGCGTTACGCGGATGCCGCCAGCCGCGCGCTCGAAATGCTTCAGCCCGCGCTCGCGCAACATCCGACCGCGTTCGCGCAATGGCTCTGCGCGCTCGATTTCGCGCTCGGCGTGCCAAAAGAAATCGCGATTGTCGGCGCGCGCGCGGACGCGCAAAAATTTCTCGACGTTGTGTTCGCGGAATATCGTCCGCATCAAGTTGTCGCGTTCGGCGATGACGGCGCGGCAATTCCGCTCTTGCGCGACCGCGTGGAAATCGGCGGCAAGGCGACCGCGTACGTCTGCCAAAATTTCGCGTGCCAATTGCCAGTGACGGAGGCGGACGCGTTGGCGGGATTATTGTAGGGGCGAGGCATTCGCCAGCACAGAGTAATCGAGCGGAATTTTTCTGAATGAGCGAGCCAAGATTTCACAGAATTATGATCGTGCGAATGCCTCGCCCTTTCGCGGATCTGCAGATGAAAATTCGCGAAGCCATCTGCGCCGACGCCGCCGGTATCGCGCGGGTGCACGTGGATTCGTGGCGCACGTCGTACAAAAATATTTTGCCGGACGCCGCGCTCACGGGTTTATCGTACGAACAGCGCGAGCAAATGTGGCGGCGCGAGTTGTGCGACGCGGAATCGCAGGCATTCGCGTTTGTGCTGGAAGATGACGCGGCGCCTGCTGAAGGTGCTCGCAGCATCGTCGGCTTTGCATCGGGCGGAAACGCGCGCTCGGATAATCCGCCGTATGACGGCGAGTTGTACGCGATTTATCTTTTGCAATCCGCGCAGAGGCGCGGCGATGGCGCGCGATTGTTTCATGCAGTCGTGAATCGCTTGAAAGAAAAAGGCAAACGCGCGATGCTGGTGTGGGTGCTCGCGGAGAATCCAGCGCGGAAATTTTACGAAAAACTTGGCGGCGTGTTCATCCGCGCGCAGGAAATCGAAATTGCCGGCGCGCGCGTGGAAGAAGTCGCGTTCGGTTGGCATCTGTCATTCTGAGCACATTCACTTCGCTCAGTGTAAACTCCGCGAAGAATCTCGTTATTCATATATAGATGCTAGCTGTCATTTGGAACATCAAGACCCTTCGCTTTGCTCAGGGTGACAGATAACATGGATGAACGCAAAGAGGAATGGTTGCGGCAATTGCACAGCGTCAATCCCGAAATCCGCGCCGCGGCGACGGAGAAATTATGGCGGCGCTGGTTCGGCGCGGCGGGCGCGAAAAACGAGCGCGCGCTTTTCCGCGCGGAGCGATTGATGCAGTCCGGCGACGCGGAGGGCGCGGAAAATATTTTGAACGCGGTGATCGAAGAACAGCCGGAATTTGCCGAGGCGTGGAATCGCCGCGCGACGTTACGGTTCATTCGGCATCAATACGACACGTCGAGCGCGGATTGCAAAATGGTCGTGCAACTCGAGCCGAATCATTTCGGCGCGTGGCATGGCTTGGGATTGGGTCTGATGAATGTGGGAAAATATGCGGAAGCGATTCGCGCGTTTCGCCGCGCGCTCGCGATCCAGCCGTTCGCGCAGACGAATTGGGATATGATTGGGGAGTGTTTGGGAAAAATAAATTGACAACAGGAGACAACAATGAAAGCAATTCGCGTTCATCAATTTGGCAGTCCCGACGTGATGCAGTTCGAAGACGTGCCTGTGCCCGAACCCCAAGCGGGCGAAGCGCGCGTTAAAATCGAAGCGATCGGCATCAATTTTATTGATACGTATCGCCGCACCGGCTTGTACAAAATGACCACGCCGTTTATTGTGGGCGAAGAAGCCGCGGGCGTGGTGGAGGCGGTCGGCGCGGGAGTGACGGAAGTTAAAGTCGGTGAGCGTGTCGTCTATTGCACCGCGCCAGGATCGTACGCGGAGTACGCTTGCGTGCCCGCGTGGCGTCTGGTGCAAATTCCAAAAAATATTTCGCCGCGCGAGGCGTTGGCGGCTTATTTGCAAGGATTGACCGCGCATTATCTCGCGCTCGATACCTTTCCGCTCAAAGCCGGCGATACCGCGCTGATTCAGGCGGCGGCAAGCGGCGCGGGGCAATTGCTCGTTCAGATCGCGAAAATGCGCGGCGCGCGCGTGATCGGCACGACGTCTTCAGAAGAAAAGGCGCGCGTCGCGCGGGCAGCCGGCGCGGACGAAGTCATTCTTTATACGCAAGTGGATTTTGAAGTAGAGACAAAACGTTTGACCAACGGCAAGGGCGTAGATGTGGTGTACGATTCGGTCGCGAAAACAACCGCGGAGAAAAGCATCAATGTATTGCGGCCGCGCGGCATGTTAGTGTTGTGGGGCAATGCCAGCGGTCCGGCGCCCGCCGTTGATCCGCTGACGTTGATGGCAAAGGGTTCTCTCTATTTGACGCGTCCAACGCTGGGGCACTATACACGCGATCGCGCGGAATTGTTATCGCGCGCAAATGATTTGTTCAATTGGATGGCGGCGGGGAAACTCAAAGTGCGCATTGACAAAAC
>Ga0247727_10008138_pt1 | contig 19602 bp, 13 predicted proteins | sample WisWelCaveWW1625_FD_202498 | JGI IMG/M metagenome (GOLD analysis project Ga0247727, IMG submission 202498) | Biofilm microbial communities from Wishing Well Cave, Virginia, United States - WW16-25 | ecosystem: Environmental > Aquatic > Deep subsurface > Groundwater > Cave microbial mat | place... | reverse complement strand
CGCAAAAGTGTCCCGCGCCGCAAGAATGGTATTCACGTGGATGCGCACTGTGTCCGCGATCCGCCGCGCGTATCCCCCGGCCAGCGTGATGGCCACGGGGATGCCTCGCTGCCGGGCGTGTTCATAGACCAGGCGGTCGCGCCGCGCCAGGCCGTCCACAGTCAATGCCAGCCCGCCGAGCTGGTCTTCGGCGTACGGGTCTGCACCCCCCACGTAAAACAGCAGGTCGGGATGAAAATGCTCCAGCGACTGGATCAGGTGTTTCTCCAGGATGGCCAGATAATCCTCATCGCCTGTTCCATCTTCCAGGCCGATGTCCACGCTCGAAGGCGGCTTGGGCATGGGGTAATTATTTTCCTGGTGGATGGAAAGCGTGAACACGCTATCGTCCCCGGCAAAGATCGCCGCGGTCCCGTTCCCCTGGTGCACATCCGTATCCACGGTCATCGCCGTGGAGATGGCGCCCTCGGCCTGCATTGCCCGCAGGGCGACAGCCACGTCGTGGATGACGCAGAACCCCTCCCCGTGTCCGGGATAGGCGTGGTGGAAGCCTCCGCCGATATTGGCGCCGCATCCATCGCTCAGCGCGTGTCGCGCCGCAAGGATCGAGCCGCCCGCCGCCAGCCAGCACGCTTCGACCAACTGTTTTGACCACGGGATTTCCATCCGCAGCTTCTCCAGCACGCTCAACGTCCCGGTCTTCACCTTCTGGACGTACTCAGGCGTATGCACGCGCAGGATGTCTTCGTCAGAGGCGGCCTGCGGCGCCAGGAAATCGTCCACGTGAACAAGTCCGTCCCGCAGCAGCGCCTCACGGACCAGCCGGTATTTCTGAGAGGGAAAAACGTGCGCGCCGAGGTTCAGGTCGTAACGGTCGTCGTAGATCAGCTTGAAGGGGAGTTGCGGCATTCCGGCACGGCCGCCGATCTGGTGGACTCAGTTTTCGCGCGCGAGGATAAACTCCGGCACGGTCAACAGTGCGCGGCAGTATTCGGCGTCCCCATTTCCATTGATGCAGGCTTGCGCGCGCCGGGCGTATTCGTTTGCCATCTGCCGGGCTCGCTCCAATGCGCCGGACTTTTTCACCAGCGCGGTCAGCTCCTCCGGCCGGACGCTGGTGAATCCTTTCTCCTCCAGCACCGTGGCCGCCATTTTTCTGGCCGTGCCGTCGCCGTTCTGCATGGCCAATATCAGGGGCAGCGTGACCTTGCCCTCTTTCAAATCGCTGAGCACGGGCTTGCCGAGCTGTTCCGGTGATGCGGTGAAGTCCAGCAAATCGTCCACCAGCTGAAACGCCAGCCCTGCGCAGCGGCCGTATTCCGCCAGCGCCTCTTCGAGGCTAGCTTCGGCTCCGGCCAGCACCGCGCCCAGCCGCATACAGCCGCTGAACAGGCACGCCGTCTTGCGAAAGGCGAGGTCGGTGGCCTCTTCTTCGGTCAGGTCCAGGCGCCCCAGGCGGGTCCATTGCAGTAGCTCGCCTTCGACCATACTCTGCGTAAGGCTGATGAGGATGTCCAGGACACGGAAATTGCTCTCGCGCAATGCCATCTCGAACGCCTGCATGTACAACCAGTCGCCCGCCAGCACACTGCGGTGATTCCCGAAGCGCGAATTCGCCGACGGCCGCCCGCGCCGCGTGTCCGCGCCGTCAATCACGTCGTCGTGGATGAGGGTGGCGCTGTGGATCATTTCCACCACCGCGCCTAACCGGATGGCGGCGTCCCCCCGGTATCCGCAACAGCGCGCGGAGAGCAGCAGCAGGGCCGGCCGCAGGCGCTTCCCTCCCCCGCCCAGCAGATAGCGGCTGATTTCGGCCACCGGTTCGATGGCCGCGTCATTCTGGGCCGCGATTTCCCGCTCCACCAGGGCCAGGTCGTCGCGCACCAGCTCGAAAATCTCTTTGGCTGTCAACAGCGTGATGGCGTTTCTCCGGACGGCACTCCACCCCTCGCGCCCGTCTCCCCCAGCCCGAAAAATCTCCGGAAATTTGCGGCCGTGGCTCCGGCGCACTCGTCAGCCGTTAAGTTTCTCACATTCGCCAGTGCCTGCGCTACTTCCGCCAGGTAGGCCGGCTCGTTGCGTTTTCCGCGGCGGCCCTGCGGCGCGAGAAACGGAGAATCGGTCTCCACCAGCAGGGCCTCCAGGGGAAGCTGGCGGGCCACGTCGCGCAGCCCCTGCGTCTTCGGGTAGGTCACGTTTCCCGCGAACGACACCAGGAATCCCATCCCGATTCCCTCTTTCGCCTCCCCCGCCGTGCCGGTGTAGCAGTGCAGGATGCCGCCCAGTCCCGCGCTCTTCCACTCCTCGCGCAGGATGCGAAGGCAGTCGGCCCAGGCGTCCCGGCAGTGAATCACAACCGGCAGCTTTGCCGCGCGCGCCTGCGCCAGTTGACGCCGGAACACCTGCTGCTGTGTCTCTTTTGGCGAATGGTCGTAAAAATAGTCCAGACCAATTTCTCCCCACGCAATCACTCGCGGGTGCCGCGCCAGGCTCTCCAGCCGGACAAAGTGTTCTTCGCTGGCCAGTTTGGCCTCGTGGGGATGAATTCCAACGGTCGCGTAAATCCATCGATGCTGTTCGGCAAAGGGAATGGCCGCGTCCAGCTTCGAGGGCCCGCTCCCGCTGCCGATGGCCAGCAGTGTGGTCACCCCGGCGGCCTGCGCACGATGGAGCATCTCCGCGCGGTCCTCATCGAACTGCGGAAATTCCAGGTGCGCGTGCGAGTCAATCAGATCCATAAGGATTCAAGAACCGCGGATGAACGCAGATGACCACAGAAAAAGAACCGGTTGGGTTAGACCCCAACGCCACAATCCGGGCGATGGCTCTATCCACGCTTTTTGCGAGCGGGCGCGACATCCGCCGCGTTCTCACATGACTCCATCGGAAACCATTTGCGTTCATCTGAATTTATTTGCGTCCATCTGCGCTTAAGTTCTGCTTACTTCAGCCGTGCCCCGGCGGGAACATCCTCCAAAAAGCCCGCCAGCACGGGCTTGCCCTCCGGCCCCGCCGATGCCGCGACAATCATCCCGTTGGACTCCACGCCGCGCAGCTTGCGGGGCTGCATGTTTGTGACCACGATGACTTTTCGCCCCACCAGCTGCTCCGGCGCGTACTGTTGCGAAATTCCTGCTACGATTTGCCGCACTTCCTCGCCGATGTCCACCATCAGCTTCAGCAGCTTATCGGCGCCGGCCACGCGTTCCGCGGATTTCACTTCGCCCACGCGCATCTCCACTTTGGCAAAGTCTTCGATGCCGATCTTCCCGCCCGGCGCGGGGGCAGCCGCCGGAGCTGCGCTTGTTTTAACAGGTTTTCCCTCCGCCTGCGCGCGTTGTTCCTGTTCCATGTTTTCGATCCTTTCAATCGTTTCGTCTTTTTGCATTCTGGGAAAAATGGCCTGCACCTCATCAATGCGCACGCCCTCGCGGAGCTGCCCCCATTCGAGCTGGTCCAGCCGCGCGGCCGCAGGGCTTCCGGCCAGCCCCATCTGCCGCCAGATTTTCTCCGCCGCGTGCGGCATCACCGGAAATACCAGCGCGGTCACGATGCGCAGCGCCTCCGCTGCGGTGTAGAGCGTGGCGCCCAGGCTGGCGCGGGCGGCGGGGTCCGCCGCCTGGCTCCACGGCTTCCTCTCCACGATGTACTTGTCCACCTCGGCGATGATTACCCAGATGCTTTCGAGCGCGCGAGAAAACTCGAAGCGCTCGTAGCCATCGCGCGCCGCGCGGATTCCGGCTCGAGCGGCATCGGCCACGCTGCGCTCGCGTTCCCCGGAGACGCCGGCGGAGGGGATTTCTCCCCCGCAATATTTGTCCACCATGGTGAGTGTGCGGCTGGCCAGGTTTCCCAGTCCGTTGGCCAGGTCGCTGTTGTAGCGGTCCACCAGGGCCGCGTGACTGAAATTGCCGTCTTGCCCGAAGACCATCTCGCGCAGCAGGAAATACCGCAGGGCGTCGATCCCCAGCACGCGGACAATGGGCTGCGCCAGCGCTATGTTGCCGCGCGATTTGCTCATCTTTTCCTGTTCGAACAGCCACCACCCGTGCGCGAACACCGTCTTCGGCAGCGGCTCATCGGCGGCCATCAGGAACGCCGGCCAGTACACGGCGTGGAAGCGCAGGATTTCCTTGCCGATCAAGTGCAGGTCGGCGGGCCAGTATTTTTCCCATTGCAGCTCGTCGTCGCCGTAGCCGATGCCGCTCATGTAGCTGGTCAGCGCGTCGCCCCACACGTAGAAGACATGCCGGTCGTCGTCTGGCCAGGGGATGCCCCACTTCAGGGTGGTACGGCTGATGCTCAGGTCGCGCAGCCCGCCGCGCACAAAGGCCTTCACTTCATTGCGGCGTGTTTCCGGCTGCACGAATTCCGGGTGCTCCTCGTAGTGCTTCAGGAGCCTGTCCTGGAAGGCGGACAACTTGAAATAGTAGTTCTCTTCGCGGATGCGCTCCGTGGGACGCTTGCACTCCGGGCACAGGCCGCCCTCCAGCGGCTCCTCCACATACATCTCGTCGGAGACGCAATACTGCCCTTCGTAGTGGCCCTTGAAAACGTAGCCGGCGTCGCGGGCCTTCAGGAACAGGCGGTGCACGGCATGTTCGTGGCGGTCCTCGGTGGTGCGGACAAAGCGGTCGTATTTCAAGTCCAGCTCGTTCCAAAGTGCCCGGTATTCCGCGGAAATAGTATCGGCAAACCGCTGGGGCTCGAGGCCCGCGCCTCGCGCCGAGCGCTCCACCTTCTGCCCGTGCTCGTCCGTCCCGGTCAGCAGCACCACGTCGAAGCCCAGCATCCGCTTATAGCGCGCAATGGTGTCCGCAACGATGGTGGTGTAGGTATGCCCGATGTGGGGACGCGCGTTGACGTAGTAAATGGGCGTGGTCAGATAGAACTTTTCAGCCATGGGTCAGGATGGGACCCGCGTCTTTTTTTCGAAACAGTATGCGGCTTCGGCCAGCACCTGCTTGAGCGGGATGCCCTGCGCGTCGGCGATTTTCTTGCAGTCGTCAAACTCCGGCGAAGCCGTGCGCACGTGGCCGTTCAGCCGCGAGACCTTCATCCGCACCGTCCCCAGCGGCGTTTCCACAGGGACCACTTCCCTTTCCAGCTTGCGCCTCCGCGCCTCGTACGTCCGCACGCCGATGCTGGTGGTTTCGCGGAACACCAGGTCCACCATCTGCTCCACCGCCTCCGGCGCGCACAGGATGGTCAGCAGTTGTCCGGGACGGTTTTTCTTCATCTGTACCGGAGCGGCGAAGACGTCGAGCGCTCCCGCGGCCAGCGCCCTCTCCGCGAAGTGGCCGTAAATTTGCGGGTTCATATCGTCCACGTTGGTTTCGATCACGGCAATCGTCTCTTCCCGCTGCCCCGGCCGCGTCTCCGCGGCGTCGCCGGCAAACAGTCGCAGCACGTTGGGCTGCTCGACCAGCTCCGCCGTCCCCGCGCCGTAGCCAATGGCGTGGACCGTCATGGCGGGCATCGCGCCGAACCGCGTGGCCAGCGTCGCAGCGACGGCTGCCCCCGTGGGTGTCACCAGCTCCTTCTCAATCCCGCTGGAATACGTCGGCGCGCCGCGCAGCAGCGCCGCTGTCGCCGGCGCGGGAACCGGCAGGAGTCCGTGCGCGGTCTGCACTCGTCCGCCGCCCACATTCAGCGCCGAGCAGGCAAATTCTTCGATACCGAGCAACTCCATTCCCACACACGTCCCCACGATGTCCACAATGGCATCGAGAGCTCCGACTTCGTGGAAATGGACCTTCTCCACCGGCACGCCATGTACCGCAGCCTCGGCTTCACCCAGCCGCCGGAAGATATCCGTCGCCCGCTGCGCCGCCCGCGGCCCCAGGCCTGCCCCGCCAATCATTTCAAGAATCTTCGAGAGGTGCCGGTGGTGATGCGTTTCCGTCGTAGACACCCGCACCTGCGTCGCGCAGATCGCGCCGCGCTTGACCTTATCTGCGGCGATGGTCCATCCGGAGGCTGGGAGCTTCCGCAGCTCGGACTCTAACGCGGCCAGAGGCACGCCGGCATCCACCAGCGCGCCCAGCAACATGTCGCCGCTGATGCCGGAAAAACAGTCGAAATAGGCAATTTTCGTCATCGGCGGCACGAGTGAGCGATACTAGTCTGGCCGCCGAGGGGTGTCAAACCGCCACAGGGGGATACGCTCTACCCAGTCAGCCCTAACCAAGTACCACAGCCCCCGAAGAATCGGTCCCGAATCTTCGGGACTGGCTGTGCCATTGCCGCATTGTGGAGTGAGCGACAACCACACTCGTCACTTGCCGCCAGCCACGGCTCCATCCTGCCCCACAATGGCCAGGATTTCCGGCAAGACCTATCCCGCCTTACTGCGCAGCGAGATGTCGGCCAGCGCAGTCCGTTCCGTGCTCTCCGCATTGACTTCCACCACCCGCGCGCCATGCCCCCGCGCCTCCCGAATCTTCGGGACGGGGCAGCGCCGCAAAGCGCATCATTGCGCGACGTCCATCCTGATCGAATGCAGAGCCGCGGTTCCTCCGGCGCCCTGCGGTTTTGACGAAACTCTATCCATCTCTCTATAATTCACCCTTCGCCGGAGACATCGCTCGCCGGGCGCCCTCCCGAAACTTCGGGACCCGGCGCACCCCGCCCAGCACATTCGGTTCGGAGCGTTGTGTACCACATGGTCGAAAGCCGGGTCCGGGAAGCGCTGCGCGGATTCATCCGCGCTGAATATGGCGCCGGGGTGCGCGTCGTTACGGAACGCTCGCCACGGCTGGAGATGGGCGAAATTGCTTCTCCCGTCTGCTTTGAGCTGGCCCGCACGCTGAAGCGCGCGCCGCGCCAGATTGCGCAGGAGATGGTCTCGCGGATTCCGCCCATCGAGGGCGTCGCGCGCTGGGAAGTTGCCGGCGGCGGATACCTCAACGCCTTCTTTGACCGCGCCAAATTCTTCTCCCAGGCTCTGGAGCAGTCCGCGCGTAGCCTGGTGGCGCCTCCGCGTCCCGCCCCCGGCGCGCCCAAGTACATCGTCGAGCACACCAATATCAACCCCAACAAGGCCGCTCACATCGGGCACCTGCGCAATGCCGCGCTGGGCGACACCCTGGTCCGGCTGCTGCGTCTCAGCGGCAAGCCGGTGGAGGTGCAGAACTACATCGACAATACCGGTGTGCAGGTGGCCGACGTGGTCGTGGCATTCCTCCACCTGGAGAAAAAGACCCCCGCCGAGGTGAGCGCCCTGGCCGCGCTGCCCCGTTTTGACTACTACTGCTGGGACCTCTACGCCCGCGTGACCCGCTTTTTCGAGGAAGACAATACCCGCCTGACTCTCCGCGCGGACACGCTCAAAGCCATCGAAGAAAACCACGGCGATGCCGCCGAGATGGCCCGCCTCATCTCCACCGCCATCGTCCGCTGCCATCTGCGCACCATGGAGCGCCTCGGTGTTGAATACGATCTCCTGCCCGCGGAAAGCGAGATCCTTCACCTCAAGTTCTGGGACGCCGCCTTTGCCCTGCTCCAGCAGCGCGGCGCCATCGAGCTGGCCGCAACCGGAAAAAACGCCGGCTGCTGGGTGATGCGGCTGCCGTCCTCGTCGAACCAGGCCAGGACTGGAGAGGAAGACGCCGCGGGGGTCGAAGACGTCAGCACGAAAATTATCGTCCGCTCGAACGGCACGGTCACCTACGTCGGAAAGGACATCGCGTATCACCTGTGGAAATTCGGCCTACTGGACCGTGATTTCCACTACCGCCGCTTCCACACGCATCCGCGCGGAAATGTCGTCTGGGCCACCGCTTCCGGCGCGGGCGAACCGGGCGCGCCGGCTTTTGGACGCGCCGCTCACGTTTGCAACGTAATTGACACCCGGCAGTCTTACGTGCAGGAAGTGGTCTTCGCCGGGCTGCGAGCGCTTGGATTCCATGAGCAGGCAGACCGCTGTTCCCACTTTGCCTACGAAGTGGTGGCGCTTTCGCCGCGCTGCGCACTCGAGATGGGCTACGCGTTGACGCCCGCGGATGCCAGACGACCCCACGTGGAAGTCAGCGGGCGCAAAGGTCTGGGCGTCAAGGCCGACGACCTGCTGGACCGGCTGGAGACCGGGGCCCGCGCCGAAGTGGACCAGCGTCACCCCTCGGCGCCGGATGCGGAGCGCGCCGCCATTGCCCACACCATCGCCGTCGGTGCGCTGCGTTATTTCCTGCTCAAGTACGCCCGCAATACCATCATCGCCTTCGATTTCAAAGACGCACTCAGCTTCGAAGGCGAGACCGGCCCCTACTGCCAGTACTCCTGCGTGCGCATCCGGAATATCTTCCGCAAGCGCGCGGAACAAGATGGCTCGGAACTCCCGGACATGGGTTCGGAGTCGCCGGCTCCGTTCCTGGCCGCGCCATCCGGAGATGACCTATGGGAGCTTGTGGTGCTGGCCGGATCGTTGGGCAGCAGCGCCGAAGCGGCCCTGGCCGCGCAGGAGCCCGCGTTTGTGGCCAAGTATGCCTTCCAACTGGCGCAGGCCTTCAGCGGTTTCTATCACACCCACCACATCCTGTCGGAACCGGACCCGGCGCGCAAAGCGTTTCTGCTGGCCCTGTGCGGCCTGGTGCAGACGCAGCTGGTGTCGGCGCTGACCCTGTTGGGCATTGAGGTTCCGGAGAAAATGTAGAGGCGGGACTGCGCCGTGGGTAGGTTCACTGATTTGCCCCTGCTCACCGCGTACCCATCAGCATTCTGCGCAGGTCGGTCTCGGTGTCGAGTTGGGTCAGCACATACACCTGGTCGCCCGCGGCGAACAGCGTGTCGCCGCGGGGCACCACGGCGCTGCCGTTGCGGAAGATGGTGACAATGTTGCACGCCGCGGGGAAAACCACCTCGCGGAGATGCTTCCCCACCACCGGCGAATCGGCATCCAGACGGTACTCCATCATCTCCAGATTTCCGGCGTGAAGGTTGAGCACCTGGCGGAAGCGCGTCTGCGGCAGCTCGCTCAGAATCGCCGAAGCGATGATGGACGTGGAGCTGACCGTGATGTCCACTCCCAGGCTTTGCATCAGCGTTTCGTTCTTGGGATTTTTTACGCGGGCAATCGTCCGCGGCACCCCGAATTCCTGTTTGGCGATCTGGCAGGCAATCAGGTTGTCCTGGTCGTGGTTACTGACCGCCACAAACACGTTGCACCGCCCGGCCTGCGCCTTTTCCAGTACCGCGGTGGAAGACCCGTCGCCCAGCAGCACTGGACATTCCACCTGCCCGGACACGAGATTGTAGATTTCCTTGTTGGACTCGATGATGCACACTTCGATGTTGTTCTCGACGAGACCCCGCGTGAGGAAGTAGCCGACGCGCCCCCCTCCCACCACGATCACGTACACCTGGCCACTGCGTTCCATCCGCGGCGCGGGGGCGGCCACTTCCGCGGCGCGTCCCTGGGCCCGCTTCCACACTTCGGAAAATGATTGCGGCTTTTCCTGGAGCTGTCCGATCAGGAACTCGGCTCCGGCCACGGTCAGGGCCATGGTCTGGATGCCCGCGGCCCGGTAGCTGGGCTCCCGCGCGGGGTCGTACACGACGGCCATCACCCGGGGAATGCGGAACACGGACTTGGCCAGCTGGGCCACCATCAGGTTGGTGTTTTCGTCCCGGGTCAGGGCGAACAGCGCTCCCGCTCCCGGCGCACCGGCGGCCTGGAGCAAATCGGGGTCAATGGCATTGCCTCCCAGGAAGCGCACCCCGGCGCTGCGGCCGGTCCGCTCGCCCAGCGCGCGCTGCTTGTCGATCACCACGACTTCGTGTTCGCTGGTGTCCAACTGGCGCACCACCTGGGTACCCAGCCGTCCGTAACCCACAACGATGATTCGCATATTCCCTGTTCTTCTTTCTTTCTCTGCGCTGTCTGCGCCTCTGCGCCCTCTGTGCCTCTGCGTCCTCTGTGTATTCTTTTTCTTCTCTGGCAGTTTTCTCGGCCTTGTTCCGCTCAAGATGGATACTTCATCACAAAATCAATAAGCGTCCGCACTCCGATCCCCGTCGGCCCCTTGGCCGCGAAGGGTTTGGCCTCATCGAACCATGTCACCCCCGCAATGTCCAGATGGATCCACGGCAGTTCCTCCGTGAATTCCTTCAGGAACATGGCTGCCGTCACCGCCCCTCCGCCTTTTCCGCTCCCCACGTTCTGGATATCCGCGATATTGCTCTTGATCATCTCGCGGTACTCGTCGTCCAACGGCATCGGCCACATCTTTTCGCCCGCTACCCTTGCGCTGGCCAGCAGCCGGTCTGTAAATTCCTGGTGCGAGCCGAACACACCCATGTTTACGTTGGCCAGGGCGACCACGATGGCTCCGGTCAGGGTGGCCGCATCCACCAGGTGTGTACACCCCAGCTTTCTGGCATAGGCCAGTCCATCAGCGAGGATCAGCCGTCCTTCGGCGTCCGTGTTGATCACTTCGATGGACTTCCCGGACATTGCGATCTGCACGTCCCCGGGTTTTTGCGCCCGCCCGCCGGGCATATTCTCCGTCGCCGGCACCACGCAAATCACGCGGATGGCCGGCTGCAGTTGCGCCAGCGCTTTCATCACGCCGAGCATCGTGGCGCCGCCGGCCATATCGTATTTCATCTTCTCCATTCCGTCTGCCGGCTTGATGGAAATGCCTCCGGTGTCGAAGGTCACTGCCTTTCCCACGAGGCCGAGCACTGGCGCGCCGGCCTTTTCCTTCCCCGGGGTGTAGCTGATTACAATCATCCGGGGCGGTTCCGCGCTGCCCTGGGCCACGCTCAGCAGCGCGCCCATTTTCAGCTCGGCGATGCGTTTTTCATCGAGGATATCCACCCCCAGCCCCGCCTCCCGAGCCATCGCCGCAGCTCGGTCGGCCAGGACACGCGGGGTTAGCTTGTTGGAGGGTTCGTTCACCAGGGCCCGCGTGAAATTCTGTGCGTCACTGGTGATGCGGCCCGTGGCCACGCCGCGTTCCGCCTTCGCGAAGGATCCCCCGTCGAACCCGGCCAGCGCCGCGGTCTCCACCTGCTGGTCGTCCTTCTTGTCAGTCTTGTAGGTGTCGGACTCAAAATCCGCGAGCAGGAGGCCCTCGGTGATGGCCTGCGCGGAGGCCGCGTCGCGGTTCATTTCTCGCGCCAGGACAGCCAGGTTCCGCACCTTGCGGCTTTTCAGGTGGCGCAGGGCCGCGCCGGTAGCCCGCCGCAGCTCTCGGCCTCCCCATTTCTCCGGTTTTCCCGCCCCCACCAAAAGCAGCCGGCGCGCAGTCATCCCGGGCGCCTGATGCAGCAGGGTCATCTCCGCGTATTTCCCGGTGAGTTCCCCGCTATCGCACAACGCTTTGATCTGGCCGCCCGTGGCCTGGTCCAGTTCCGCCACCAGGTTTTCCACGCGGCCGTCCTTTTCGAATACAAACGTCACCAGCGCCTCGGTCTCGATGTGCGCCGCGGCCCTGCTCTCCATCCGGATATTCATATTCCCTCGTCAGCGTCGTTTCGACCGGTGCAGGGCTTCCCGCGCCTCGTGCCTCGCTTCCTTTTCGCGCTCGGCCTGCCGCCGGTCGTGGTATTTTCTTCCCCGGGCCAAAGCAACCTCGCACTTGGCCCGGCCATCTCTAAAATAGATCCGGAGGGGCACCAGGGTTAGCCCTTTCTCATTGGTCTTGCCCGTCAGCTTGTCAATTTCCCGGCGGCGCAGCAATAGCTTCCGCGGGCGCAGGGGCTGATGGTTGAAGGGGCCTCCCGGCTGGTACTCGGGGATGTGGCAATTCAGCAGCCACACTTCCCCGTTCCGGACTGTGCCATAGGCTTCGCGCAGGCTGGCCTTGCCGTCGCGCAGGGGTTTGATTTCCGTGCCAACCAGGACCAGACCGGCTTCGAATTTCTCCAGCAGGTGGTAGTTGTAAGTGGCCGACCGGTTCTGGGAGACAGTTTTCTCGGCCTGCTTGGCTGCCTTTTTCTCGTGCTTCTGCAAGCGGCTATCATAGCCGCCGCGCTCGTACCGGCGCAAGGCGGCTTCCCGGCCCTTCGGGATTGCTGCACGGTAGGGCAGGTGCTAGACTGAGCGTGTCTCGCATGCGCTCGCGGGGGGAATATGCGTTTTCGGTTTGCGATGGCTGTGCTGCTGTCCGCCTCGGTGCTGTTGCTGTCCGGATGCCCGAAGGGGAACGCGGACTACAAGCAAGGGCGACAGGCGGAGGCCATCCGCGATTTCGACACCGCTTTGCAGTATTACGAGCGGGCGCTGAAATCCGATCCCCTCAACGTGGAGTACAAGCTCAAGGCCCAGCGCATGCGCTTTGAGGCCGCGCAGGGCCACGTGGACCAGGGCCAGAAGCTCCGCGAAAAAGGCGAACTCACACTGGCTCTGGCGGACTTCGAAAAGGCCATGGCCATTGACCCCGCAAGCGCCGTGGCCGAACAGGAAGCGCGGGCCACACTGGACCTGATGGCTCGGCGCCAGCCGCCCGCGGCCCCGGCCCTCCAGCCCACACCGGACGAGCCGCGGTTGCAGGACAAGCCCGCCGAGTTGATGCCCATCTCCCGCGAGCCCATCAACCTGAAGCTCACCAACGAGGCCCGCATTATTTACGAAACGATTGGCAAGCTCGCCGGCCTCACGGTTATTTTCGATCCCGACTTCCAGGGCCGCCGCATCCCCACCGATCTCTCCAATGTCACCCTCGAGCAGGCCCTCGACGTCGTGGCCCTGCAGAGCAAGTCGTTCTGGAAGCCTGTGGCCAGCAACATCATTCTGGTTGCCCAGGACCAGGCCCAGAAGCGCAAGGATTTTGAAGAATACGTCGTCCGCACGTTTTATCTCTCCAACACGCTGGCCGCCTCGGACCTGACCGAAGTGGTCACCAGCCTGCGCCAGCTCTTGAATATGCGCTATGTGCAGTCCATCAACTCGCAAAACGCTATCGTCGTGCGCGACACGCAGGATAAAATCCTGATCGCCGAAAAAATCATCCGCGACATCGACAAAGCCAAGCCCGAAGTGGTGATCCAGTTTGCCGTTTTGCAGGCTCGGCGCGACCGCGCCCGTGACCTGGGCATTACTCCCGGCGCCAGCTCCGTGCTGAGTTTCACTCCGCGCAACCTCACCGGCGCGGCCCCGGGAGCGGGCGCGACCCCCAGCGCGCCCAGTCAGCTTCGCCTCAGCGATCTGCAGCGGCTTGCCAGCGCCGATTACAGCGTCACGCTCCCGGGCGCGTCGGCCATGGCCCTCATCAGCGACAGCACCACAAAGATTATCCAAAACCCTGAAATCCGCGTCGTGGATGGCCAGTCGGCAAAGCTCCGCGTCGGTGACCGCGTGCCCATTGCCACCGGCAGCTTCCAGGCGGGTCTCGGATTGGGCGGCATCGCCGCCGGAGGGGCGGGGGGCATCGGCCAGGGCGCTGGCCTGGTCAACCCGCTGGTGAACACGCAATTCCAGTACATCGAGGTGGGCGTCAATATTGACGTCACTCCCCGCATCCATCCCTCGCGGGACATCAGCATGAAGGCCGTGATCGAGGTTTCTTCTGTGGCCGGAACGCGGTCCATCGGCGGCATCGAGCAGCCGGTCATCAGCCAGCGCAAGATTGAGCACGACATCCGCTTGCGCGAAGGCGAAGTCAACATTCTCGGCGGCCTGGTGGAGCGCAGCGAAACGAAAAGCATCAGCGGGTGGCCCGGCCTTTCCAAGATTCCCTTCCTCCGCTATTTCTTCTCCGGCGAAACCGTGGATACCGCGGAAAGCGAAATCTTTATCGTCCTGATTCCGCGCATCGTTCGTCTGCCGGAAATTACGGAGATGAATCTCCGTGGGATCAGCGCCGGCACAGACACAAATATTCAGGTGCGCCACGTGCATGCGCCAGCCGCCGCGCCGGCGGCTGCTCCTCCGGTCTACGATACCCGGCAGCCTGCGGCCCAGCCTGCCTCGGCTCAGCCTGCGGCTCCTCCGGCCCCGGCCCCCGCTGCCGGGCAGCCTCCGGCGCCCAAGCCAGTCGCGCCGCCGCGGATTACCTTTGAACCCCCGTCCATAAGCCTCAAGGCGGGTGAGACCACCACCATCGCCATGGTAGTCGAGAACGTGAAAGACCTCTTTTCCATCCCGGTGCTGGTGCAGTACGACCCCAAGATCGTCTCGCTCGAAGAGGTCCGGCATGGCGGGTTCCTTTCCGGCGGAGAGCAGGAGATTGCCATCGTCCACCGCATTGACCCGGAGCGCGGTCAGGCCATCATCTCCGCCACCCGCCAGCCCAACACGCTCGGCGTCAGCGGTACGGGCACGCTTCTGGCGCTGGTGGTCAAGGGCATTGCCCCGGGCACTTCCGCGATGGGCGTGGTGCAGGTCAACGCGCGCGATTCCCAGCAGCGGGCCATTCCCATGGTCTCCGGCGAAGTCCAGATCCGGGTCCCCTGATGATTCGCCGCATCTCTTGCCGCCATCCGCAAGCGGGCATGACCCTGCTGGAGCTGATTATTGCCTCCAGCCTGCTGCTCATCCTCGCGTCGGCTGCGCTGCCCATGGCCCGCGTCACGGTCAAGAGACAGAAAGAGGTCGAACTCCACCGTGCCCTGCGGGAAATCCGCGACGCCGTGGACCGCTACAAAGACACCGCCGACCGCAATCTAATCCAGGTGGAAGTCGGCACGGAAGGCTATCCGCCGGACCTGGAGACCCTGGTCAGCGGCGTGGACCTGGCCGGCGCCCCCGGGCGCCGCATTCGTTTCCTCCGGCGCATCCCCGTGGACCCCATGACGGGCCGCGCGGAGTGGGGCCTGCGCTCCGTCCAGGACGACCCTGATTCCAATTCGTGGGGCGGCCAAAACGTATTTGATGTCTATTCCAAGTCCCAGGGTCAGGCCCTGGACAACTCCATGTACAAGGATTGGTAGCGGAGATGATGGCGCGCCTGCATCGGCCAGGCCGTGGCCAACGAGGATTCACCATCCTCGAGCTGATGATTGTCGTTACCATTCTGCTGATCCTGATGTCTCTCGGCGCCGCCAACTACCGCGGCTCCGTCCTGCTGGCCAAAGAGGCCGTCCTGGCGCAAGACCTGATGACCCTCCGCAAGGCCATTGACCAGTACACCCTGGATAAGCAACAGGCCCCGGCCTCGCTCGACGAATTGGTCTCCGCCGGCTACCTGCGCGAAATTCCCGTGGACCCTTTCACCCGGCGCAAGGATTGGGTCCCGGAGTTTGAAGACGTCCTGTTGACTCCCGAGCAGACTTCCGTGGGCATCACCAATGTTCATTCTGCTGCGGAGCAGACTTCCTCACGCGGCAGTTCCTACAGCTCCTGGTAGATTGGCTGGGACTTTCGCCGTAGGGGCCAGCCGTAGGGGCCAGCTTTAGCTGGCCCTCCGTCATTCTGCGTTCCCTTCTGCGCCGCCAGTGGTAGGATACCGCCGCATCTCCCCAATGACCGAGAAGCCCAAGATTTCCGCCGGTGACATCTGGGGCGGCCTTTCGGCCATGCTGGTCGCCCTGCCATCGGCGATCGCCTTCGGTGTCACCATCTTCGCCCCGCTGGGGTCAACCTATGCGGCCCAGGGGGCCATCGCGGGCATCCTCGGCGCCACAGCCCTGGGCGTGCTGGCGCCCATCTTCGGGAAGACCAACCGGCTCATCACCGCTCCCTGCGCCCCCGCCGCCGCCGTGCTGGCCGCCTTCGCCATTGACCTCGCGCAGAGAAGCGTCTCCCCGGAGTCGGCGGTTGTGATTCTGGCGCTGGTGGGTTTGATTTGCGGCGCCGTGCAGGTCCTGTTCGGCGTTGTCCGCCTGGGGCGGCTGATCAAATATATGCCCTATCCGGTGGTCAGCGGATATCTGAGTGCCGTCGGCTTGACCATCCTGGCCAGCCAGGTGCCCAAGTTCCTTGGCGTCCCCAAAGGGAATCACTTCTGGGAGCCACTGCTGTCTGCCGGGAACTGGCAATGGCAGGGCATCGCCGTCGGCGCAGTCACCATCGGAGTGATGGTCGCCGCGCCCCGGCTGACCAAAATCGTACCCGCCGCCATTCTGGCCCTGGCCGCAGCTGTGGCCGGCTATTTTGCCCTCGCCCTCGCCGACCGCACGCTGCTCACGCTCGAAGGGAACAAACTGATCGTGGGACCGCTCGGTGGTTCCGGCGGCTTCTTCGATGCCATCCTCGGCCGCTGGCAGTCCGCGGGTGCGCTCACCTTCGCGGAGATCCAGATCCTCTTCATCCCGGCACTGACACTGGCCGTGCTGCTCTCGATTGATACCCTGAAGACCTGCGTGGTCCTGGACGCCCTCACGCGTACGCGGCACGATTCCAACCGCGAGCTGATTGGCCAGGGAATCGGCAACCTGGGCGCTTCCTTCCTCGGCGGGGTTCCCGGAGCAGGCACTATGGGAGCAACGCTGGTCAATATTTCCAGCGGCGCACAGACTCGCTTCTCCGGTCTGGTCGAAGGCGCGCTGGCCCTGGTGGCCTTCCTCTTGCTTCGCAACCTGATTGCCTGGGTGCCCATCGCCGCGCTGGCCGGCATCTTGATGGTCATCGGCGTCCGCATGCTGGACCGCAACAGCCTGCACCTGCTGCGCTCGCGCTCCACGATGCTGGACTTTGCAGTCATCCTCGCTGTGGTCATTGTGGCTGTGACCTTCAGCCTGGTGGCAGCTTCCGCGGTGGGCATCGCCCTGGCCATCATCCTTTTCATACGCGAGCAGATTGGCGGCTCCGTGGTCCGCCGCAAGGTGTACGGCAACCAGATGTTCTCCAAGCAGGTGCGCTTGCCGGAAGAGATGGAAATCCTGGAAAAACAGGGCGACCAGACAGCCATCTTCGAGCTGCAAGGCAGCCTGTTCTTCGGCACCACTGATCAGCTCTTCACCGCTCTCGAGGCCGACCTCAAAGTAAGCCGTTACGTCATCCTGGATATGCGCCGCGTCCAATCGGTGGACTTCACCGCCGCGCACATGCTCGAGCTGATCCAGGACACCTTGGCGGAGCGCGGCGGCTTCCTCATTTTCAGCCATTTCCCGCACCACGTGCCCAGCGGCCGCGACCTGGTCGAGTACTTCGATCAAGTCGGCCTGGTCCGGCCGGACCGCCACATCCGCATCTTCGATTCACGCAACGACGCACTGGAATGGGTTGAAAACCGCATCCTGGGTGAGGTGGGACATGTGCGCGCGGAAGAAAAGCCGCTTGTGCTTTCCGACTTCGGCCTCTTCAAGGGCCGCAAGGAAGAAACCCTGGCGGCTCTGGAAGCCTGTATGGAACTCAGGTCGTACCCCGCCGGGGAACGCATTTTCTCGCGTGGCGATGACGGCGACCAGCTCTACTTCATCCGGCGCGGCGCCGTGCGCATTGTGCTGCCCGTGGCGGGCAAACTGGCCTACCACCTGGCTACATTCGGGCGAGGCGACTTTTTTGGCGAGGTTGCTTTTCTCGACCGGGAACCACGCTCTGCCGACGCCATGGCCCATACTGCCGTGGATCTGTTCATCCTCTCCCGGCAGCGCTTCGACACACTGGCTACCGAGCACAAGAAGCTGGCCATTCAGCTCCTCGACGGCGTGGCTACGTCGCTGGCCCACCGCTTGCGCCACGCCAACAAAGAACTTCGCGCCTTGCAAGAAGGCTGATGCCAGCTCAGTTGGCAGGTCACCGATACGGTCCAAAACTGCAATAGCCTGCACATTCGGGGAGTTTCACATCTCCTACGGTGCAAAGCCCATGCAGGCCCCATTCTATTTGTTTTCTCCTACTTGCGGGTCATTAGCCAACTATGTTACTGATGGTTCCTTGCTTGCTGGACATTTACCTGTCGGGCCTCAAGCGCCAGTCGAAACGCCTGGCCCCTCTGGCGGCAGTGTGGAGGAATGAATGCAATCTCAGCTCGCCCGGCCCATGTATAAGTCTGCCCGAATACCCACCCTTGTCCGCCCGTCGTGGGTCATCGCTCTTGCCCTCAGTCTCGGCTGTACGCAGTCTTGGGCGCAAACACCCACGCCAGGGCAGAACATCAATATGGTTTCGGGTACGACATTGCCGGGTGGAGACCCCTTCCTCCAGCGCCAGAATGAGCCTTCGGTGGCAGTTTCCTCTCGCAGCAACGGGCATTTGCTGGCTGGGGCCAATGACTATCGCACCGTAGACCTGCCAACTTCGCCTCACGACCAGGTTCCCGGCACTCTGGCAGGCGATGCGTGGCTAAGTTATTTCATTTCGCTGGACGGGGCGCAGACGTGGCAAAGCACGTTGCTGCCCGGCTTTCCCCAGGACAATTCAGCCAGAGGCCTGGCTTCCCCTCTGAAGGGCTTCGCCGCGGCCGCCGACCCGACGGTGCGGGCCGGAACACACGGGATGTTCTATTACAGCGGGATTGTCTTCGACCGCAACCTCAACCGGGGCGCAATCTTCGTGGCGCGATTCATTGATTTGAACAACAAAGAGAATGGGAACGCAGAAAGCTCACCGATTCAGTACATCGATACCAGGGTGGTGGACAACGGGAATGCCGGCCAGTTCCTGGATAAGCCCTGGATTGCCGTGGATATCCCCCGTCCGGGAGGGCCGAACTGCTCCATCCCGGTCACTCCTACCCAGAACATTCCTGCCGGAACCGTGTACATCGTGTGGAGCCGGTTCACCGGCGCCAACAGTACCAAGATCATGATCTCGCGCTCCACCAATTGCGGCGCGAGCTGGAGCAACCCGTCTAAGCTCAGCGAGAGCAATTCCATCAACCAGGGCACAAACGTAGTCGTGGATCCGGTCTCCGGAGCCGTGTACGTGGTGTGGCGCCGCTTTGCCACCCGCAGCCAGGGCGATTCCATCCTCTTCGCGCGATCCGATGATTTCGGTCAGCGTTTTTCGAAGGCGCGCGAAGTGTCTTCCCTTGTACCCTTCGACCAGGGCACCACGACGGGGTCGTTCCGCACCAATGCCCTGCCCACACTCGCCGTTTCCGTTGACACCAACGGTCTGAGCCGAATCCATGTGGCCTGGGCCGATCGCATCGTTCCCGGCGGCGATGCGCGCATTGTCATCTCCTCTTCCCTGGAAGGAACCAGTTGGTCCGGGAAAGTCCCCGTGGACGACATCCCCATTGACTCCGAATTCCCTGCCTCGTTTAATCCCGGAAACCGCGGCCATCAATTTATGCCCCAGCTTACCTTCTCCGCGGGACAGTTGCTGGCCTTGTACTATGATTCGCGGCTGGACCACACCACGGGTGTGTTTGAACCTGTGGGCCAATCCAACGGTATGTTTGGCCAGGACCCGGTCACGGGAGAATTCTACGCCCACGCGCGCGATCCTCGCGGCGAGCTGCCGGGCAATCCGGGCGCGGTGTTCACCCCCTTGCTGGACGACACCGGCCTGCTGCTGCGCCGGCACACCCTGGACTTGCGCCTGGCCCAGGCCCCTGCGGGCCCGGCGTTGAATTTCACCCATGCCCTGGTGTCGCGCTACGATTTCGGCACGCGCGGCGATTTAGAAGACATCACCAACAGCAACACCATCACCGCCATGCAGCAGTTGCAGTTCAACCCTCCCAACCTGCCGCTGTTCCAGCAGGGTTCGGTGCCCTTTATCGGGGATTACATTGATATCGCCGGCCAAACCTTTTTGCCCCCTGACACTCC
>Ga0247727_10008137_pt1 | contig 19603 bp, 24 predicted proteins | sample WisWelCaveWW1625_FD_202498 | JGI IMG/M metagenome (GOLD analysis project Ga0247727, IMG submission 202498) | Biofilm microbial communities from Wishing Well Cave, Virginia, United States - WW16-25 | ecosystem: Environmental > Aquatic > Deep subsurface > Groundwater > Cave microbial mat | place... | reverse complement strand
GCGACTGAAGTTCGTCGAGCGCGGCTACAGGAATAATGAGGTCCGTGTTCTTGATCTCGCCCTTCTGGATGAGCTCAGTTATCTTCCCGTCGATGATTATCGACGTGTCGCAAATTATCTTGTCTACCTTGTCTGCCATGCCGACTATTAGTTGTCTCCTTATAAAAATAACGTTACTGCGCCGACTTGAACATACTCACTATCGCGTCGATCCCGAGCTCCTTCTGCGTATTCGCCTTCATATCGCGCAGCTTGAACCTCTTCATCTTGATCTCCTCCTTCCCGACGATCACGACGTACTGGATGCCCTGCGAGTTCGCGAACTCGAGCTGCTTCGACAGATAGCGGTCCGTTAGATTCGTCTGGCAGGAGATTCCCTCGGACCTGAGCCTCTGCGCGACCCCGATCACCTCGCTCCTCACACTGTCGTCGACATTAGCAACAAAAATCTTGGTTCCCGAAACGTTCCCGGAGAATATCTTCTGCTCCTTCATCGCCTCCATTATCCTGTCTATCCCGAGGGAGATTCCGACGGCGTCCGTCGGCTGGCCGCCGATCTTTCCGATCAGGTTGTCGTATCTCCCTCCTCCGCCGCATGAGACCTTCGACCCGAGGAAGACCTCGAACACCAGTCCCGTGTAGTAGTCGAGGCCGCGCACGAGCGACGCATCCACCCTCACCCTCTTCTCAAAACCGAAATCCTTCAGGCAGTCCAGGAGCTCCTGTATCTCCTCGTCCTTCTCCGCGATCTCCTTGTTGTCTATCACGTCGAGGACGTCCTTCGTGTCGCACCCTATCTTCTTCAGCTCCGCGACGACTTCCTTCTCGCCGATTTTGTCGAGCTTGTCGAGGATCCTGAACACCTGCGGGATCTTCTCCTTCGGCACGCTGCGCCCAATCTTGTCGTCGAGGAACTTCCTGCTGTTCACGCGGATGTAGTAGTCCTTGAAGCCGAGCCTCTCGAGGCACTCGCACGCGGCCGAGATGATCTCCGCGTCCGCCGTCCTCGACTTCGATCCGACCGTGTCTATGTCGGCCTGCCAGAACTCCCTCCACCTCATCGCCTGCGGATTGTCATAGCGCCAGACCCTATCAATCGTGTAGCGCTTGAACGGCTTCGGCATCTGCGGGTTCGACGCCACCACCCTCGCGAACGGCATCGTCAAATCGAACCTGAGTCCGAGCTCCCTGTCGCTCTTGTCGCGGAAATAATAGACCTCCTCCTTCACCGCCTCGCCGAGGCCGCCCTTCGCCATGAGCAGGTCCAGGCTCTCGAACGCCGGCGTGTACAGCGGCCTGAACCCGTAGCGCTCGAAGACGTCCGCGACGACCGACCAGACGCCCTGGAACCTTGCCGCGTCCTCCGGCATGAAATCGCGCGTGCCCTTAGGCGGCTGGAACTTCATGCGAATAGTTTCGTTTTTCGGGTAAATAGAATTATCAGTAAGCGAAGTGAACCTGTCCGCCCTTCTTCTCTTGTGTCACTTGTTCCACCAGCAACTACCTCGCCCGGGAGTTATAAAAGCTTTTCTCTTTCCGAAAGGAATTTCATTTAGATTACATGGGCGGCCTCATACACCACACGATCGCAGGTGCCATATCCGCGGCCATCGTGTTTCTGATATTCAGGAGGAGGGACTATGCCATCGCGGTCTTCGCCGGCAACCTGCTGCCGGACTTCGTGGGGGCCGCGTACGCTGCAGTCCTCGTCAGATCAATCGACCCGAACGTCATCCTGAAGTCCGACCCGTGGTTTTCGGGGCAGAAGGACGAGGTCACCCAGTTCTTCTGGATATTCGTGCAGGCCAGCATGGTCCTCGCGTACCTTTTCTTCCACACCTACATCAGGAAGAAGAAGCCGCACCACGAGATGGAGGGCAACATAGCGATGCTGCTGCTCGGCTTCATGACCCACATGGGTATGGACATCCTGATAGTCGAGAAGGGCGCTCTTTACTGAAGGTTTTTAATTTAACAATCACAACCTTCTTTCGATGCTCAGCGGCGAACAGGACGTAATCAAGTTCTGGGAGAAGAACAAGATCTACCAGAAGACGAAGCTCGCGAGGAAGAACGGAAAGAAGTTCTACTTTTTGGACGGCCCCCCATACGCCACCGGAAAGATCCACGTGGGCACTGCACTGAACCAAGTGCTGAAAGACTGCTATCACAGATATTTCAGAATGCGCGGGTTCAACGTGTGGGACCGTCCGGGCTTCGACACGCACGGCCTGCCGATCGAGAACAAGGTCGAGAGGAAGTTCGGGTTCAAGACGAAGAAGGACATTGAAACTTTTGGTGTGGACAAGTTCGCGCTCGAGTGCAGGAAGTTCGCGACCGAGCACATCGGAATAATGACGCAGCAGTTCAAGGACCTCGGCGTGTGGATGGACTGGGACAACCCGTACCTCACTCTCGACAACGAATATATCGAGGGCGCGTGGTTCACCTTCAAGAAGGGCTTCGAGAAGGGCCTGCTGTACAAGGGGAACTATCCTGTCCACATCTGCCCCCACTGCGAGACCGCCGTCGCGTACAACGAGATCGAGCACAGCAAGGTGAAGGACCCGTCTCTGTACGTGAAGTTCAAGGTGAAGGGGAAGAAGGACGAGTACCTCCTGATCTGGACGACGACTCCGTGGACGCTGCCCGCGAACACTGGCGTCATGGCGAAGCCGAGCGCGGACTACGTCAAAGTGAAGGTCGGTGATGAGATTCTTATTTTGTCTAACCACCTCCTGATCAAGGCGATGCAGGAGGCCGGCGTAAAAGATTATCACATCGTTGAGGAGATGAAGGGAGAAAAGCTGGACGGCCTCCAATACGAGCACCCGCTCGCGGACATGTTCTCTTATCAGAAGGGACTGAAGAACGCCCACAGGGTCGTCATGAACGAGCAGTACGTCACGCTCGAGGACGGTACCGGACTCGTGCACACGGCGCCTGGTCACGGCCAGGAGGACTACAAGATCGGAATCGAGAACAAGCTCCCGTCGTTGTCGCCGGTGAACATGGACGGTACCTTCGATAAAAATTCCGGGAAGGTCGCCGGGATGTATGTCAGAGATGCGAATCCTGTAATTGTCGAGGAATTGAAAAATCGGGGACTCCTTTTCAAGGAGGGCGTCATCGAGCACGAGTACCCGTTCTGCTGGAGGTGCAACACTGCGCTGATTTTGATCTCCGTGCCGCAGTGGTTCTTCAAGGTGACCGAGATAAGGACGAAGCTGCTCGAGGAGAACGCGAAGGTTATCTGGAACCCGCCGTGGGCCGGGGACAGGTTCAAGAACTGGCTCGACAGCCTCGGCGACTGGCCGGTGTCGAGGCAGAGGTACTGGGGGATCCCGCTCCCGATATGGACGTGCAAGAAGTGCGGCAACGTGAAGGTCATCGGCTCGAGGAAGGAGCTGCCGAACCCGCCGAAGGACCTGCACAAGCCCCACATAGACAAGGTGATTTTGAAGTGCTCCAAGTGCAAGTCGGAGATGAGGCGCGTGCCCGACGTGATGGACGTCTGGTTCGACTCTGGCGTCGCCGCGTGGGCGAGCCTGGGATATCCGAACGATAAGAAACTTTTCAAGAAGATGTGGCCCGTCGACCTCGTGATGGAGGGCCCGGACCAGATACGCGGCTGGTGGAACTCGATGATGATCACCGGCGTGATCACATTCTGGAGGAGCCCGTTCGAGAAGGTCCTGTTCCACGGGTTCATGCTGGACTCGCACGGCGTGAAGATGGCGAAGAGCAAGGGGAACATCGTGTCGCCCGAGGACGTCATCGCCAAGCACGGACGCGACGTGCTGAGGTTCCACTACCTGTCGCACGTGCCGTGGGAGGATTCTTATTTCAAGTGGGAGGACCTGGGGGACATATCGAAGTCGTTCACTGTCCTGAAGAACGTCTTCAACTTCGTGAGGACGTACGTCCCGAAGACCGGCAAGGCGACCGGCATGAAGGTCGAGGACAAGTGGATACTGTCGAAGCTCAACTCGCTGATAGAGGGCTCGACGAGGAACTTCGACTCGCTGAACGCGCAGAAGGCCGCGCGCGACGTCGTGGACTTCGTGCTCAACGACTTCTCGAGGTGGTACATAAAAATTATCCGCGACAGGGTCTGGGTCGGGTACAAAGGCAAGGACAGGGACGCGGCGTTCCACACACTCTACACGGTAACCAGAGAGGTGACAAAGTTGCTGGCGCCCTTCGCGCCGTTCATGTCGGAGGAGCTCTACCAAAACGTGATCGTCCCGCTCAAGAAGGGCAAGCTGTCGGTCCACATGGAGGACTGGCCCGTCGCCAACAAGAAACTGATCGACGTCAAGCTCGAGAAGGAGATGGAGATCGTGAAGCAGATATTCGAGACGAGCCTCGCGGCGAGGCAGCAGGCCGGGATAAAGCTGAGGTGGCCCGTGAGGGGCATAGTGGTCGCGGCCGACAAGAAGGAGTTGCTGAAGCCGGCGACTGACGCCGTGAAGCACATGAATGAGATACTCAGGAACATGTGCAACTCGAAGATAGTCGCGGCGTCCGGGAAGAAGCCGAAGGGAGATTTCATCGGCAACGACTTCCACTATGGCGTCCTCTTCCTCGACAAGAGCCAAGACGAATGGACAAAGAAGGAGGCGATGTTCAGGGAGCTCGTGAGGTACATACAGGAGATGAGGAAGAGCAACAAGTTCAACGTCAACGACTCCATAAAACTCTCGGTGAGCTCGGACCCGAAGACCAGCAAGAGGCTCGAGGAATACAAGGAGAAACTTCTGCACGAGGTCGGCGCCAAGAAGGTCTCTTTCGGAAAGGTCTCCGGCAAGTTCGTGGGCCAGATGAAGTTTGGGGACGTTTCTATTGAAGTGGCGTTCGATAAAATTTAGAGGAAATTATTTTGCAAGGCCCATCATGACCGTGTCTCTCTTCGCCAAATATTCTTTTTCAAGACCTGTCGTATCATCCATTATCGATCCGCTGTAATACTCGACTTCCCATCGCCTGACACTGGGAACATTTCTTGCGACCACTTTCTGCCTGCCCCTCTCAAAAACCGCAATTTTGTCGTTAATCTTGACCTTGGACCAGCCGAACTGCCGCATCGCAATCCCGACCTCTTCCCACGTGGGCTCCTTTTTTCCGTTGGTCTTCATGACAGTTAGATAATATTTGGGACATATAAAATTTTAGAACCACTGTGAGTGGTCGCAAAACGATTTCATCCATGCAAAGTCCGGAACAATTATGAACTACATAGTCGTCGGGTCCCTCGCGATGTCGGTCGCCGGCCTCTTCCTGATCTACGTCGCGGCCGCCAACATCGAGCCTGAGAACATGGAGCTCGCGTCTATAACCGGGGACCTCGTCGGGAGGACCGTGACGACGGAGGGCAGCATAAAATCGGAGTGGCTGCACAAGGACGGCCACATGTTCCTGACAGTGACCGACGGCAAGAAGGACATACAGGTGCCGGTCTTCTCTAACGTGATGCAGCACCTGAACGAGAACGACTTCAAGCCGAAGACGAGAATCAAAGTGACCGGGATAGTCGACGACTACAAGAAACAGATACAGATCGTGCCACGCAAGCCGGGCGACATAGATTTAGGCGGCGGCTAGGTCCATCGGAACCTTTGCCTCCAGGGAAGCCTTGTAGAACTTTTCGGAAAGCCCCCTCATCATGATTTTCACGAGCCTCTCGTCCCTCTCCAGTTTCAGATCTTTCAGATCGTCGCGTATCCCGGTCTTCCTTGAGGGAAACAGATCGCACATCCCATCCAAGTAGACTAACGTGTCCCTCACCGTCTTGTCCCTCCTGTAAAACAGCTCGTAACCGGATTTTAACTGCGCCTCCACGTAGTCGTCCATGATGTCGTGCGCCAGATTGACAAGCTTGTTGTACTTGTTCTCTCCGATCAGCGCGATGACCCGGCGGCCGCGCTCGAGCTGCTTTATCGTCCTGGGGACTTCCATAAGGTCTTTCCGCGCTTTCTTGTTGACCACGCTCACGTTGTTGTGGATTTCTGGAGCATCGTCTAGCCAGATGTTCGCGTCCGGGAAACCCGCCTTCACGCCCGTCACCGGGTTGTCGTCGATTATTATGTCGAGGCCGTTCTTCGTGAGCTGGAATCTCTCGAGCAGTCTGTCTCTGCCGGCCACGCGGGTCTCGCCCAGGTTCATGTCCATGCCCTGGAAGATACCGTGAGAGTCGAAATGAAAGCGCGTCGCCTCGACGTAGCCCGACCTGATGCCCAGCCTGTCCTCGCAGTCTGCTATCAAATCCTCAGGTGACGCCGAGAGGAACAGCAGCCTGTAGCCCATCTTCTTCAGCGCGTTCAGGGCCGGCCTGTAGTTCGAGACGATAGAAAAATTGTCGGCCGCATGTCTGCATGCCCTCTTATGAAGCTCCTTCGTCAGGCTGCAGACTCTGAAAATTTCGGATATTTCGTCCGCGTTGGATTTCACGTCCTCTCCTCTCTGCAGGTTGTTGATCCTGTAAAATACGCTGTCCTGCCTCCGTTCCAGATCGTGGTTCTCCCCGAATATGTAATCTAGGTACAGACGCATCGGATCTGGCGTCTTGTACCTGTTGACGACGCCGTCGAAGTCCGATATGGCGACGTTCCCAGAAACCGCCGAGTACCTGGGTCTCAGGTCCGTGCTCGGGTCGAAGGGATACGAGCCGTGCGCGCGGAGGATCCTGACCCTCGCCTCTTCCATCTGCACGATTTTTATTTTATTCGACCAAGGCTTAAGTAAGTCGGTGTCGAAGAGGTTTTATGGAAGAGGACGTGTTGAAGAAGTACAGGCTCGCGCACGACATATCTGACGAGGTCATAGACTTCGCGAGGCCGCTCGTGAAGGAAGGCGCTAGGATACTCGACGTCGCCGAGGAGATCGAGGACAGAATATTCGAGATGAAGGCTATGCCGTCGTGGCCCGTGAACTTCTCAATAAACGAGTTCGCCGCCCACGTCACGCCCGGGATAGACGATCAGACCATTTTGAAAGAGGGGGACCTCGTGAAGGTGGACATAGGCTGCCAGGTGGACGGCTACATCTCCGACAGGGCGTTCACGGTCTTCGTCGGGCACAAGACGCACCCGCTGATTGAGACGTCCGAGAAGGCGACGAAGGCCGCGCTCGACGCCCTGAAACCGGGGGTGAAGGTGAGCGAGATCTCCGCCATCATCGAGGACATCGTCGTGGGCGCGGGCTTCAACCCGATAAGGAACCTGGCCGGCCACAGCATGGCGCAGAACAGCCAGCACGAGCCGCCGTCCATCCCGAACGGCAGGACGAACGACCAGACGGAAATTTTGGAAGGAACTCCGTTGGCCATAGAGGTTTTCACCACGGACGGATCGGGTTGGGTGAAGGAGTCCAGCCCGACGACCATCTACAAATTTTTGCAGAACAAGCCTGTGAGGCTGACAGAAGGCAGGAGGATACTCGAGATGGCGAAGAACGAGTTCGACATGCTGCCGTTCGCGACGAGGTGGCTCGAGGGAATCTCGCCCGTGAAGCTCGGGATGGCGCTCAGGCAGCTCGTCGAGGCAGAGGCGCTCGAGTGCTTCCCGCCGCTGAAGGAGGAGTCCGGCGGAATGGTCGCGGTCTACGAGGACACGAGGATTGTCCTGTAAAGCTTTAAGAACGCTGGAAACGAAACTTCTGTAATGGGATACGAACACACGAACAGCAAGGGTCAGAAGTACTACCTTCACCAGAAGGTGACCGCGAAGGGCGCGAAGCTCTCGTTCTTCAGCAAGGACCCAACTGGTTCCGTCGACTTGCCTGACATCTACATGGTGATAGAGGGGCCCACGGGTCTTCCTATGATAAAGAAGAAAGCCGTTTGATTTTAGCCATGGTTTAAGTTCTCGGGAAATAAAATCTAATCGTGCATATCGTCTGCGACAACTGTAAGAAGTCTGTTAAGGCGGTCGGAAAACTTTTCAAGGTAAAGTTCATGTACCTCTGCAAGGTCTGCAGGAAGAAACTCTCTAGACGCTGAGCGCCGCGTCGAGCGCCGACTTCGGCATCGAGACGAAGCTCGTTATCGCGCCGGCGATCTTGTATCCGCAGTTGTTGCACTTCCCGTGTGTCGCCAGCATCACGCGCTTCATGATATTCTTGCTGCATCTGGGACATTTTATCTTGGAAGTAGAAAGCATCTGGAAGGTAATTTCTCGGAGATACTTAAATCAAAATTGAACGTGCGAAATATATTTTCCAAGATACTGGTCTGTAGTCACTCCGCTGTGAATTTCACTTGAAAATCATCCCCGTCTCTTCCGACCACAGCAGAAGATCGAGCTCGTCGAACGGAATCCCGATTTTCTCCGCGAACCCCTTCATCTTCCCCTCTATCTCGAGGTATTTTTTCCCCGTGAGGGACTTCGGGGCCTCATCTATCACGCCGTACCTCTGCAGGTTCTTGAGGATGTGGGAGTCGAGGATCGCGAGGGACTCGCCGAACCCGACGTTGCGCAGGAAATGCGACGCCTCCTTCGGCCCGAAGCCCTTGACGTTCTTGATCAGCCACTCGCGCATTCTCTCGGGATCGCCGAGCGACAGAAGTTTTTCCTTTATCAGGATCTTCTTGCCGCTCGAAAAAATGTTCCTCGCCCCGACTATGTAGTTCGACTTGTTCTCGTTGAACCTCACCGCGTTCAGGAACGGCTTGATCTGCTCCTTCGACCCCGTGTAGAGCATGCCGTTCTTCGTGAGCGACTCTATCGCCTTCCAGCAACTGGTCGCGCGCGACTGCGGAGTGCATAAACAGAAAGCTAGTTCCGCAAAAATTCTCTCGTCCGGCTGCTCGATTACCTTCTTGAACTCGGCGAGCCTCCGCCTTATGTCGGCCTTCCTCGAGTTGTAGCTGGAAACGAGATCATCCAAAGACACGCTTCAACCTCTTCGTCTTAAGGACTCTCTCCCTCAGATAAACCAGCTTCGCCTTCCACTTCCACCAGACGACTATCAGCGCGAGGCCCACCGCCTCCATCGCTATCTCGAAGTTTCCAGGCTGGAACTGCACGGGTCCGCACTCGCCGAAGTCGTACTGCATTAGAGGGTACAGGTAGGGGACGAAGTGTGCAGAGTCCTGGGCGAGGTGGAGCAGGACTCCGAGAAGGATTGCGAGAGCTATCCCCCTGTTCCTCGTAGCCAGGAACGCGACCGCCCCCGCGCCGAGCGCGAAGAAAATATTATGACCTGCTGATCTTCCGCACTCCAGGACGCCGAGCAGCGCGAGACCCTTGTCGAAGATGTCCGGGAGGAGGACGCCGACGACGAGCGCGGCCGCCGGTATGAAAAACAGGGAAGAGAGTACGAGCGCGATCCCGACGTGGCCGAGCGGATACATCTCAATTCTCCTACTGGATGCACGCCTTGACGAAGCCGTCGAACAGCGGGTTGGGCCTCAGTGGTCGCGATGTGAACTCTGGGTGGAACTGCGTGCCGAGGAAGAACCTGTGCTTCGTTATCTCCCCGATCTGCATTATGTTCTCCTTCTCGCTCATCCCCGAGAACGTGAAACCGTTGCGCTCGAGCTCGGTGACGAAGTTCGGATTCACTTCGTACCTGTGCCTGAACCTCTCCACAACTGTCCCGGACTTGTAGAGCTTGTGCGCGAGCGTGTTGGGCATGATGCTGACCCTCTGGTCGCCCAGCCTCATCGTCGCACCGTAGCTCGACGTCTCCATTATTTTTTTCTGCGACGGCAGCAGGTCTATGACGGGGTACTTCGTTCCCTTGTCGATCTCTGTCGTGTTCGCTCCGTCCATTCCGCAGACGTTCCTCGCGAACTCGACGACGGCGAGCTGAAGGCCGTAGCACAGCCCCAAAAACGGAATCCTGCTCTCGCGCGCGAACCTTATCGCGGATATCTTCCCCTCGATGCCCGTGTCGCCGTATCCGCCCGGCACGATTATCCCGTCGAGCTTCTGCAGCATGTGAAGCTTGTGCAGATCCTTCTCGAACAAAGTGGCGTCGATCCAGTGCAGGTCCGCCTTCCTGTCGTTGGCCCACGCCGCGTGCTTGACGGACTCGACGACGGAGACGTAGGAGTCCGGGAGCTCGAAGTCGCCCGTGCCGAAATACTTCCCGACTATGCCGACCTTCACCGGCTTCTCCGTGCGCTTGATCTTGTCCACGAAGTCCTTCCACTCCCCCATCTGCGGGGGCGCGGGCGTCATCATCATCTTCTGGCAGAGCCTGTCGCCGAGCCCCTGCTTCTCGAGCTCGATCGGCAGCTCGTATATCGACTTCACGTCGTGGTCGGAGAACACGTCCTGCTCGTCCACGTTGCAGAAGAGCGCGATCTTCTTCTTCCTCACCTGGTCTATCGGCCTCTCGGACCTGCCGATGATTATCGTCGGCTGTATCCCCATCCCGAGCAGCTCCCTTACGGACGTCTGCGTCGGCTTGGTCTTAGGCTCGCCGGTCGCCCCGGGAATCGGAAGGTAGCTCAGGTGAGCGAACAGGACCCAGCTGCCGTCGTACCTCATCTGCCTCGCGGCCTCGAAGAACATCGCGTTCTCGTAGTCGCCGACAGTCCCGCCGATCTCGACGAGCACGACGTCCGGCTCGCCGAGCCTCCCGACGAACTCTATCCTCCTCTTGATCTCGTCGGTCACGTGCGGTATGAGCTGCACGGTCTTGCCAAGATATTTTCCCTCGCGCTCGTTCTTAATCACCTGAAAGTAGACCTGCCCAGACGTCAGGTTGTTGATCTTCGACAGCTTCGTGTCGAGGAACCTCTCGTAGTGTCCGAGGTCCTCGTCGATCTCGCCGCCGTCGCTGGTGACCCAGACCTCGCCGTGCTCAGTCGGCCTCAGCGTGCCCGCGTCAAAATTGAGATAGCCGTCCAGCTTTATCGCGGAGACCTTCAGGCCGCGCCACTGCAGGATCTTTCCGATCGAGGACGCGACTATGCCCTTGCCGAGACCGGACATCACACCGCCGGTCACGAAAATGTAGACTGGTTTGGGCATAAGTTATTATTCAGAGCTAGAAATAAATGCTTTAACCCTGCAGCTTGATCTCGACGTGGAGTCCCTGCGGGATGTTGACCCTCATTATCTGCCTGAGCGCGCGGTCGTCCGCCTGGACCTCGATGAGCCTCTTGTGGATCCTCATCTCCCACTTGTCGAACGTTGCGTTCCCGTGGCCGCATCCGTCGCCGCACGGCGTCTTCAGGGTGGTGACCTTCATGATCTTCGTCGGGAGGGGTATCGGCCCCCTGTGACCGACGCCGAACTTCTTCGCGACGTCGATTATCTCGGCACTGATCGTGTCGAGCGCCTTCGAGTCCTTCCCGGAAAGCTTGATCCTCGCGACCTGTGTCATACCAAGTGTATTGAGAAGGGAGTATTTAAATTCTTTTTCAGACCGACCCAACGGCTGTGCTTAAATCTTTTCGAGCCTTCTAATCCTTCATGAAGATTTATTTTATGGGGTCTATACGCGGCGGCAGGGAAGACCAGAAAATATACGAGAAGATGATCGCCCACATCAAAAAATACGGCCACGAGGTACTGACCGAGCACGTCGCGGACGGGAAGCTGAAGGCGTACGGGGAGATCGGACCGTCTGACAAGAAGATACACGATAGGGACCTGGAGTGGCTCTACGAGTCGGACGCGTTCATAGCCGACATGTCCCAACCGTCGAACGGCGTGGGATACGAGCAGAGAGTTGCGGAGGAGCGCATGATGCCGAACATCAGCCTCTTCAGAACGAGGAAGGGAAGGAGGGCGTCGCCGATGATAGCCGGCAGCGACAGGCTGAACGTGGTGGAGTACCGCGACCTGAAGGAGGCCCTGAAGATCATAGACGGCTTCCTGATCGGGCTGAAGAAGCTCACGGATTGAAAAAAGTGTAGGTCTTAAATTCTTTCGAATCGTTTTCTTGGTATGGCATCCGAAAAAGAGGCGCTCAGGATAGACAGGAAGTTCCACTTCGTCGGGTTCCACAGACCCGAAGAGTTCATCAGGGCGTACGGAATAGAAATGGAGAAGCCGAAGGTCAACATGTACGAGGAGGCGCTCGTGAAGCTGTTCTCCAACGAGGGCTACAGCCTCGCGCAGGAGATACAGCCGCGGAAGAAGGTGCCCGGCGGGAAAGATTCCTCTGGAGAGGGGTCTGAAATAAAATATCTGGAATTCAGCAAGAACGGAACGTACATATCGCTGAGGGCCGACATCCTTCCGCCGCGCGACGGCGGCGACAAAAACGCGGAAAACGGCAGCGTCTTCTGGTTCACCGTGTCGGGTAAATATTCCATGGAGCTCAACGGCAACTCCAGGGAGGGGATGGAGAAATTTTACAACGACTTTGACAAGACGGGCGACGGCATAACTTCCGTGCTCACGAAGAAGTTCATCCCGAAGTCCGCACCGTCCAAAGGCGACGATCAATGGAGAAAATAAAAAGTCTCTTGCTGTCCGTCAGAAAATGCGGGATTACTTCGCCTTGACGTAGTCGAGGACGACGCCGGCGGCGACCGTCTGTCCCATGTCCCTGATCGCGAACCTCGCGAGCTCAGGGAAATCGGCCTGCTTCTCCATGACCATCGGCCTGAGGGGCTTCACCCTGATCCTCGCGGCGTCGCCGGCCTTGATGAAGTCCGGCTTCTCCTGCAGGACCGCGCCCGTCTTCGGGTCGATCTTGGCGATTATCTCCTCGATGGTGCACGCGACCGAGGCCGTGTGGGCGTGGAACACCGGGGTGTATCCCGCCGTGATGACGCTCGGGTGGTTCAAAATGACTACCTGTGCCGTGAACTCCTTGACGACAGTCGGGGGGTTGCTTGCGGGGCCGACTACGGTTCCCCTGCCGATCTCCTTCTTGTCGACTCCCTTGACGGCGAAACCGACGTTGTCGCCCGGGACCGCCTGCTGGATCTGCTGGTGGTGGACCTCGATGGTCTTGACCTCGCCAGATATTCCGGCAGGCTCGAAAATTACCTTGTCGCCAATCTTCATCACGCCGGTCTCGACCCTGCCGACTGGGACCGTGCCGATTCCGGTGATGTTGTAGACGTCCTGCAGCGGCAGCCTGAGAGCCTTCTCGGTCGACTTGTGCGGCTCCACGATGTAGGAGTCGAACGTCTCGAGCAGGGACTTGCCAGTGTACCACGGCATCTTCTCGGACTTCTTCGCGATGTTGTCGCCCTGGTAGGCGGAGACCGGTATGAACGGGATCTCGTCTGTCTTGTAGCCGATCGGCTTGAGGAGGTTGATTGCCTCCTGCTTGATCTCGTTGAACCTCTTCTCGTCGTAGTTCGCTGCGTCCATCTTGTTCAAAACGACCATGATCTGCCCGATCCCGAGGACCCTCAAGAGCCACGCGTGCTCCTTCGTCTGGTCCTGGATGCCCTCACCCTGCTTTGCCGATATGACGATCATCGCGACGTCGGCCTGAGCGGCACCAGTGATCATGTTCTTGACGAAGTCCCTGTGCCCCGGGGCGTCGATAATGGTCATGTACCACTTTGCCGTGTTGAACGGTCTGTGCATGATGTCGATCGTGACCCCGCGCTCACGCTCCTCCTTGACCGTGTCCATCACAAAAGCGAACTCGAACGTCTCCTTTTTCAGCTCGGCGGCGATGTCCTTGAGCTTCCTCATCTCGGTCTCCTGGATTGCGCCCGTGTCGAACAGGAGCCTTCCGATCAGCGTAGACTTTCCAGCGTCCACGTGGCCTGCTGTCATTATGTTGATGTGCGGTTTGTCTGCCATTTTCCCAACCCAATGTAATTGACAGCAGGCATTTAAATATCTTTACGCTCCGGCTCGTATCCGGGCTGCGACTTCTTCTTCACGCCCTCGAGGAAGCCGATCGTCTTGTCGATGTACTTGTCGACCTTCAGGTTCTGCCTCGTCGTGTAGTACGCTATCGCGTACCCGACCGCCGTCCCTATCACGTTCGACAGGACCAGCTCCCAGAAGTAGTGCTTGCTGCCGTTTTTGCTCTCTTCCATGCTCTCACCTCCTGCGGAAAGGCGCGCTGACCTTCTCGAGGACCTTCCCGCCTACGAAGTGCCCGATGCAGTAGGAGAACGGGACCTGCTTCCAGCCCGCGTCGATTGCCTCGGCGACGGAGCCCCTGTACGACTCGCGCATGTAGTCGACCGACCCCTGGATGTCCGTCCCGTTAGACACGTACGCTGGGATCTGCGGGACGCTGTGCGCGAGGAAGTTAAGGCCGTCCGCGTACAGGACCCCGGCGGCGACTATCCCGATACCGACCGTGCTGAAGACCAGCCCCGTGCCGATCTGGACCGGGTGGCAGTACCTGTGCATGAACCTCCTGCACCTGTCAATCGTGCCGTCGTCGTCCCTCCCTCTCACCGGGAAGATGTTCCTCATGAAAAATTCCGTGTGAAAGGGACGTTAATCTGGATTTAGAACTGCGGCGGGTGGTCGCGACTAGTTGGGAACGTCCAGCTTGTTGACGGAGTCCCTCTCGCTCTGCCAGAACAGCAGGTTCGCGGCCTGCTCCTTCGGGATCCACCCTGCGTCTATTATCTCGTCCGTCTGCACCTTCAGCGGCACGTTGGTCATGACCTTCACCGCGTACGACGACACCTGGTGCAGCGTGCCGTCCGCGTCGAACTCGTACTCGTTGATCTTCTTCTCGACAAGTACGTCGCGCAGCCCGACCTCCTCGAAGATCTCCCGCTTGAGGGCGTCGATCTCCTTCTCCCCCTCCTCGACACCGCCCTTCAGCAGCCTCCAGCGATAATTGTAGTTTTTCAGATCCAGTTTCTTCACGAGCAGAATCCTCGTCTCCTTCCCGAAGCGGTTGTACAAAACTGCCTGGATCTCGCGTCGGATTTGCATACGTTATATATGCGTTTTGGGATACTAATTGTATTGCATCATAGCGGGGTGGAGCAGCTTGGAGTGCTCGTCGAGGTCTTGAATGACTGCGAAAGGCTCATAACTCCAACTGTGTGGGAGACCCGGAGGTCGTCAGTTCAAATCTGACCCCCGCTACTTCAATTTTTCTAGAACATCAAGAATTTCCTTAAATTTTTGAATGTTAAAATCTCCCGACTCATGACCCTGATAAGAAATAGTCTTGATTTTGAGTTTCTTTGCCCCAACCAACTCATCTTCATCATGAGCTACAAAAACTGCTTCATCCGACCTAAGTCCAAAGTGATCTAGCACGGCGAAATAAGCTTCCTTGTCTGGTTTCATATGTCCTATCTCAGATGAGACGAAAATCTCGTCGAACAAATCCCCCACACCAATAACTTCCATCATAAACTTCTTTGTCTTCTTATTTTGCGGTGTGTCCGACAGGACGGCGACTTTGTAACCTTTCTCTTTTATCTTGAGTATCACTTCTCTAATTTCTGGGTCCTTGGACTCAAGCTTCTTCATCGATTCGATGTCTATCTGGTTGTATTCATCTAAAAGTTCCTCTGACATACCAAAGGCCCTTAGTTGCTTTCTTCTTGCCTCATCAATAGAAATTTTTCCAATAGAAGCCGCCCAACCAATATCTTCCGTTTCCCAGAGATCGTTGCCTTTTTCGAAAGCTACTCCGTGTTTCTCCCAAAGCTTCTCTAGGTTTTTAAAAAATTCCTTGAAGCTCTTCCTGTAATCATATAGTATGTCGCCTGCATCGAATATCACCAGCTTGATTCTCGGCATGAGTGGGCCCAAGGAGAATCGAACTCCTATCCCGACGTTGTAAGCGTCGTGTCCTAGCCATTAGACTATGAGCCCTGGTCTAATTTGTATGGTAGTTTGTAATCTTTAAATTGTGGATAAAACTTCAACAAATCTTTATTTTTAATGTAATGTTCACGTTTGATCATGAACATTTTATTAAATCTTATGATGTTTTTCAAATTGGATGATCCCACTCTTCTAAAATAATCTCTTACTTTGTTGAAGTCTCCCGTACCTACTTGAAAATCATTATACATCGTGAATAAATTCTCTCTTTTAGAGAATTCTGATATTTGGCGCATCAAAATCGGATTTTTCGAGAAGAAAAAAATTCCGTTACCCACATTCCCGTCTGTATCTACAAGGCCTCTAAGGCAACTTATCATAAGCTTTTTATTTTTTATTATTTTTTGTGGTATCTTGGCTCGATTTCTAATTTTATCCCCATATACCAAACCAAGTTCATATTTCATAAAATTACAAATTCTGATGGAATGAAACTTAACATTGGTTACATTCTTTCCCTTCTCTTTTTTTACCGAGGGTGTTATTCCGAAAAGTCTTAACCCCAATTTAGAAACATATTCTACGTAAGGTGCGTCTATGTTAGAGTCTAAAGATATTCTGAGAAAATACTTGGTGAGAGTACCATCGCCTATGCAGATCCCTAAGAACTCTGATAAATTCTCGCCTAATCTGGGTGTGTATATTTTTTTCTTATTGCTATAGTTGCCGAACTTTGATTTTCTATATCCTCTCATTCTCCATTCATTTAGTTTTTTTGAATATAGATTGTACATTCTTTTCTGACCTCTTTTCCCGGCCTTTGAACGACCCCAACCATCTTTCAACATATCCTTTACTCTGAAGCCTTTCCATTCTACGCTAGATATTTTGGTGAGTGTGTCCGCTACTTCTGATGGTATAACCAGCTTTCCTCTAGAATATTTCTTTAGGGTGGAATATGTCACAGTGAATTTATCCCTGTTCTTTTTGTGTATTTTCAGAAGACTTTGATTTAGTTTTATTTTAACCGCTCTTAAAAATTTTATCTGCTCCCCCTCTTCAAACAATATCCTCATTGTTTCATATTCTGGATTATACTATTTAAAACTAACTGCTAGACTATGGATCCATAAACAGAGGTTGTGGCTTGTATTTAAAAATCTACAGCTTCCTTCTGGCGAAGAAGAATATAGCGGACGACGCGAACAGTATGAAGACGAAGACGAAGACGTTATATTCCGGCAGGCTCGCCACGCCGGCGTTAATCGTGATGTCGAGCCTCTTCCAGCATTTGCCCACGACGCACTGCCCCGTGAACGGCCCGTTGTCGAGGTAGCCACACTGCGGGCTCGACGAGCACGGCGTCGGGTCGACCGAGCTGTGCGACAGGATGGAGAACGGCACGCTAGACGCCGACAGGAACTCGATGTTCGGGAACGTCCTCACGACGTCGCCGCAGAGCGCTTGGTCGGTGTTCGCGTAGCTGTTCGTTATGTAGACGAGCTGCGACCCCTGAAGCGCCGTGATGTTGTTGGTGAAGAAGTTCTCGAGTATGCCGAACGACTTGACGTCTATCGGGACGGTCACCGGCGACCCGACCGTCACGGTGATCGGCGGTGTGTCAACTTCATAATCGACCGTTCTGAACGTCCTGTTCTCGACGACCAGGTCGAGGCTCGGCAGGATCGGGTCGAAGAACCTGCAGATGACGCCGTTGTCAGAATTGAAGTTGTAGTTGGGTCCGGGAATGGCGCACGTCCCTATGCCCGTCGGCCCCCTGTAGCTGCACGCCTGGTACCCGGCGCAGTTGTTCTTCGGGTCGGCCGTCGCCGGGCAGTTCAGCCAGCAGTCGACCCCGATCTGCCTCTCGATCCCCCCCGGGTCCTTCGCGCTCCACCTGATGTTGAGGTTGTCCGGGTCGGAGTTTAGGCCGAGCCTGAAGTTCTGCGTCGGCGGCGCCGACGGGTTGCCGCAGTAGTCGCCCTCCGCGAGCGGGACGTCGAAGAGCACTATCGGGTTGACCGTGAACTGGCCCGAACCCGAGCCCAGCTGCGTGTCAGCGAGGGCGAGCGAGCTGAGGGACAGGACCGACGCTAGCAAAACTGTGATGGCGATTAGTTTCATGTTGCTCCTACAATATTTCGTTTTTGCCTGAAATAAAACGCTAGGTACCGGTCGGACCGCGCGAAATCGTGAGCCTCGTCAGCAGAGTGATCAGTCTGCCAGACGGCTCCTGTATCGCAGACGGGATCTCTAGCACGAACCTGCTCGCCGACCCGGTTGGCTTCTCGCCGTATGACGGCCTGACACTCAGTGTCAAGTCGTCGACCGTCGATCCGACGGCGACCGAGAGGTTGTAGTCCCCGACCGACTGTGGACCGATGAAATTGCAGTTCCAGTTCCCGGATGCCGCGGTGGTCGTCGCGCACGCGGTCACGCCATTGACCCTCGCCGTCACCGCTACGGCCGCGCCCCCGGTGCCGGTGAGGTTGACCGTGTCGTTCCACCAGATGACCGTGGTATTGCACGCGGGCGAGCACACCGAAAAGTGGCTCGCGTCGACCATGCCGACAATCGCGACGAGCGCCAGGAACAGAACGACGGCGCAAGCCAGATATTTAACTTCCGCGTCCATATCAATATTCTAGATTTCATGACGCAAAAAGATTCTCAGGAGAAGATGATGCAGTTCAGGATGGTCGAGGCCAGGCTGGACGGCATGATCAAGCACAGGGAGTTCGTCGCCAACAGAATCGCCGAGATCGAGGGCACGGTCGCCAGCATCGACGAAATATCAAAGGCGAAGGGCGAGGTCATGTTCCACGTCGGCGGCGAGGCGTTCATGCAGGCGAGGCCGAGCGAGGGAGGCAAGGTTCTCGTCACCATAGGCGCGGACGTCGCCCTTGAGAAGACTGTCGAAGAGGCGAAGAAGCTCCTCCAGTCAAGGAGGAAGGAGGCCGAGGACGCGATGGGAGACATCCAGAAGGAGATCGAGAACCTCACGAGGACGCTCGAGGGCATGATGCCAGAGATGGAAGCGCTGAACGGGCGCTGAATTCATAAGCTTCGCGGACAAATGCGATTATATGTTCGGGTTCCTGAAGAAGAAGCTCTCCGAGGTCGTCGACTCGATCTCGGGCAGGGTCAAGAAGAAGGCCGAGGAAGAGGCGAAGCAGGAACAGATAGTCGAGCAGGAAAACATTTCTGACCGTGTCGAAATTGAAGAGCCGTCTCCCGCTATTGAGGATGCGGAACCCGTCCCTGAAATCGAGGAAAGACTGCCGGAACATGAGAACGAGGAAATAAAATCTGAGCCATTATTGGAAAAGGAAATTATACCAGACGTCGAGGAGCCTGAAGCCGAGACCGTCCTGGAAGAAGAGTTCGTCCCGAAAAAAATAAAGGAACCCGAGCCGGAGAAGAAACCGGAAAAGAAATCTTTCCTCCGCAAGATAACCGAGAGGGTAGTGAAGAAGGTAACGGAGAAGAGGCTCTCGGCGGACGACGTCGAGCCGATGCTCATCGACCTCCAGGGATCGCTGATAGAGGCGGACGTGGCCGTCGAGGTCGCTGAGAAGATAGGGAGGGACCTGAGGGACGCCCTCATAGACAAGGAGATCAAGAGGGGGAAGGAGAAGGACCTGATCATCGACGCGTTCAGGAAGAGCATGATGGACATTTTGGACGTCCCCAGGATCGACTTCGGCTCCATGCTCGGCGGCAAGAAGCCGGTGGTGGTGGTCTTCTGGGGATTCAATGGCGCTGGAAAGACGACCTCCCTCGCGAAGACCGCGAAGTGGCTGATGAGGAAGGGTCATACCTGCGTCTTCGCCGCGGCCGACACGTTCAGGGCGGGCGCCGAGGAGCAGCTCGAGGTCCACGCGGACAAGATCGGCGTCAAGCTGATCAAGCACCAGTAC
>Ga0247727_10008136_pt1 | contig 19603 bp, 13 predicted proteins | sample WisWelCaveWW1625_FD_202498 | JGI IMG/M metagenome (GOLD analysis project Ga0247727, IMG submission 202498) | Biofilm microbial communities from Wishing Well Cave, Virginia, United States - WW16-25 | ecosystem: Environmental > Aquatic > Deep subsurface > Groundwater > Cave microbial mat | place... | reverse complement strand
GGGGAGCGTCGGCGGATCGCCCGGAGAACACCCTGGCCGCGTTCGACGAGGCGATTCGGCAGGGCGCCGGCGGCATCGAGCTCGATGTGCAGTTGTCGCGGGACGACGTCCCGGTCGTGTATCACGACCGATCGCTGCGTCGGGCCGCAGGCGGGCTGCGGCGAGTGGCCGCGCTCGATGCCGCGGCGCTCGCGCGCCTCGACGCCGGCCGCTGGTTCGACTCGCGCTACCGCGGCCAGCGGATCCCGACGCTTGCGCAGGTCCTCGATCGGTACGCGACGAGCGTCCTCCTGCTGATCGAGATGAAGCTGCGCGGCCCGGAGGACGCCCGGCTCCACCTCGCCCGCACGGTGGCCGGACTGCTGCGCGAGCGACGCCTCGAGCGGCGCACGCTGCTCCTGTGCTTCGACGACAAGGGGCTGCGCGAAGCCGTTCGCGTCGCCCCACGCTGCCGTCCCGTCCTCAACCTCGACCCACCGCCCCGGATGACGACGGCCGTGCGTGCCCGGCTGGAGGGCCTCCACGCGCTCGCGGTGGACGTGCGCGGCCTGACTCCAAGCTTCGCCGCGGACGTCCACACCGCCGGGCTCCCGCTCTACACCTACACGTGCAATACCGAGAGCTCCGTTAGGCGGTCGCTCGCCGCGGGCGCGAGCGGCATCCTGTCGGACCGACCCGGCTGGCTGCGCGAGCGGATCGCGGCTCTCGGGGAAGCACGGTGAGCCCGAGCCCGCTCGCCGTCGCGATCGATCTCGGCAGCACGCTCTTCAAGTCCGCGATCCTCGAGGCCGATGAGCGGCTCGTCGCGCGCCGCTCTATCCCGGTGCCCCCACTCGTCGGCGAGGGGGCGATCCGCGAGGGCGACGCGGACGCCTACGCCCACTCGTCCGACCGGCTGCTCGACGACCTGGCGCGCGCCGTCCCGTGCGGGACGCCGCTCGGCCTCGCGTCGCAGCGATCGAGCTTCGTGCTGTGGGACCGGGTCACGGGCGAGCCCCTGACCCCGCTCATCTCCTGGCAAGATCGGCGCGCCGCCGCCTGGTGCGCCCGGCACGCCGACGCCTCGGCCGAGGTCACCCGTCGTACCGGACTCGTTATGACGGCGCACTACGTGGGGCCGAAACTCGGCGCGCTCATCGAGACCGATCGCGAATGGCGCGACCTTCTATCCCGAGCCGCCACGCTCCTCGGGACGCTCGACTGCTGGCTCGTGTGGCGGCGCACGAGCGGTCGCGTGCACGAGGTCGACCGGACGATGGCAGCGCGCACCGCGATGCTCGATCTCGCGACCGGCGACTGGTCCGATGAGCTGCTCGCACTCTACGGCGTCTCGCGCCGCATCCTGCCGCGCGTGCGATCGACCAACGGGTTCGACACGCCACTCGACGACGGTTTGATCCTGCGCGCGAGCATCGCCGATCAGGCTGCGGGCATCCTGCCCCTCGTCGACGAGCACGAGGACACGATCGTCATCATCGTGGGAACCGGTGGCTTCGTCCTTCGCCCCCGGAGCCGCGGCGAGGCCGCGCCACCGGGATATCTGCTCGCCCCGATCCTGTCGCGGGCGAACGGCGACTCGCTGTGGGCACACGAGGGCACGGTGAACGGTGCCGGTGCTGCGGTCGATCGGTACGGACCGGGGCCGACGGAGTTGCCAGCGACCGATCCGACCCCCGAGGCACTGTGCCTGCCCGATGTCGCCGGCCTCGGCGCGCCGTGGTGGCGGGCGGACGTGGGTCTCACTTTTTCCGATGGCACGCCGGAGCTAGACGTTCCGTCGAAGCGTCGTGTCGTGCTCGAGGGGCTGCTGTTTCGCCTGCGCCAGATCGTCGACGACTTCGGCGGCGGGCCGCCGTCGAGGCGCGTGCTGCTGGCTGGCGGCCTGGCCCGGGAGCCGTTCGTCGCCTCGGGGCTCGCGGCGCTCCTCGACTGCCCGATCGAGGTGGTCGACGTGCCCGACGCCGGGCTCATCGGCGCCGGGCGCCTGGCCTCCGGGCTCGCTCCGTACGGCGCGCCGCGAACGATCGGAGTGCTCCCGACGGTCCACGGACGCTACCTGCCGGCGAAATACCGGCGCTGGCACGCCTGGGCCCGCGACCTTCTAGCCCACCCCAGGGGGGGCAGCCAAGACGGGGTTCGGCGGTAGGGCCGCGGGCAAGGCGTCCGACGAGAAGAACCGCTCCCGTTGGGCCATTCTCGGCGCATGCTGCCGCCAGGTTGATGAAACCAAGAGGAGGGAAACGAATGAGAAAGCCACACAAGTGGCTCGTATCGTGTTGTTCCATCGCCATGATCGGCCTGCAGGGTCCGTGACCTGCAGCGGCGGTGGGAGCTACCAGATCTGCCAGACCGGAGCCACCTTCACGGCGTGTAGCGAAGCGGGCGCGGTGATCGACGGCTCGGTGATTCTCACCGACCCGTTTACTTTGGCCGTGGCGTTCGACCTCGACATCGACGGAACCACGCTCGTGGGCCCGGCCAATCTGCTTCCATTCGTAACGTGCGGGCCGGGAGTGGCGTTCGACGCCGTCACGGGAACATCCGAAGACGTGATCGCGAGCGTGGACGATACGCTCGAAGTGTGCGAAGCTCCGTACCCACAGGGACTCCTCGACGCGACCTCCATGTCATCGAGCGCCGCACTCGACGTCGCTCTGACCTTCGACGGCTCGGCCGTCGCGAGCACCGTGTGCACCGATCCGTCGAACGGGAACGTCGTGGCCACGTGCCGTGAACCTATTTCCGTCCGTGGCCACGCAGTGTAGTTGACGAGTGGGGGGAGGCTGCTCCGGGGCTTCCCCCCTGCCCTTCACGCCCCGGCGAGAGACCGATACAGGAACGGCAGCGACCGGTCCATCCGGTAGTCGATTCCCGAATGGACGTCGTCGAACTCCTCGCGCACGTGCGCGATGCCCGAGCGATCGAGCCGGCGCCCGAGCGCGCGGGCGCCGTAGTGCAGGGTATACGGGTCTCGCGTGCCGCAGTCGATGAACAGGCCGCGTAACTGCCGCAAGCCGTCCTGACACGCGAGATCCTCCACGAGGCGAACGGGATCGTGCCGGAGCCAAGCGGCCCAGCGATCCTCGATGAGCTCCCCGGTGTACGGATCGACGGGCAAGCGCACGCCGAACGGCGCGCCAGGATCGGGGTCGTACGTCGCGGCGAGCGCCAGGACCATCAGCGCCGTCGTCTCGTCGGGAGCGATCCTTGCCGCCTCGCGCACGTGCTCGAGGAATGCGGGAACGCTCCCGCCGTGTCGCGCGAGAACGTCGAGCGCACGCGGAAGCTCGGGCCGATAGACGAGGTCGAACGCCATGTCGCCCGAGTGGCACGCGACCGCACCCCAGCGATCTCCGTGACGCATCCCCTGGACCATCGCACCGTACCCGCCGCTCGACCGGCCGAGCACGGCGCGCCCCGCGGCGTCGCGGCGCACGCGGAAGCGCGTTTCGATCGCCGGGATCATCTCGTCGACGAGAAACGTCTCCCACCGGCCGACGGCGATCGAGTCGACGTACTGGTTCCCGCCGAGCGACGTGTAACAATCGGGGAGCGCGACGACGACTGGGCCCATCTCGCCTCGCCCGACGAGGCGGTCGATGCGCTGCGGCACGCTCTCGCCGAACGCCCGCCAGCCGAGGAGCCCGAGCCCGCTGCCGGTGAACGAGGCCAGCACGACGAACAGCGGCAGCTCCCCGCCCCTCTCGTCGTATTCCACCGGGAGGTACACCGCCACGTTGCGCCGCGGCGGGTCGCCGAGGAGGTTCCCGACGAGCGCGCGGGACTCGATCGTCAGGACCTCGGTTCGTCCGCGAGGCGGTTCGAACGGATGGACCGGCATCGTCCGAGCTAGGCCAGCGCGCGGAGCCGCACCGGCGTGTCGTGGTACGCGGCGCCCTCGCCGGCGTCGGTCGTCCGGGCGGGGACGAGCACGTTCGCGCACCTCCCGTCCCGCAGCCAGCCGCCCTTGGCCATGAGCGCCACGTCGTGCCGCTGGCGGGCATCGAAGCGCAGCCGCACGACGAGCGTCGAAACGGCGGAGTCGAGGCGCGCGAGGTCTCCGTCCCGGAATCCGTTCGCCGCCTCCGGGTGCACGGTGACCGTCGCCGGACCGTCGAGGCGCGCGGCCCACTGCGAGCTCTGGGCCTTCTCGGTCGAGACGGCCATCAGGAGGAGCGGCCGCTCGGCGGTCGGCCGGGGCGGCTCGGGATCGACGTCGTGGATCAGGTTGACCCTTCCGCTGGCCGTGGGGAACTTGCGCTCCGCGAACAGGACGCGCGGCGCGAGCGGGTTGCGCATCGCCCCGCGCTCGAGGCCGTCGAGCGTGAGACCCTGCCCCTCGACACGCGAGAGCAGCCGCTCGCGCCACGTCCGCGCATCGATGGAAAACTCGTCCCCGAGACCCGTGCGCCGGGCCAGCTCCTGCACGATCCCGTAGTCGGTCAGAACGCCGGCCGGTGGCGCGACGACAGGGCGTACGGCGCCGATCCAGTGATGGCCGTACGCGCCGACGAGGTCCTCGTCCTCGAGCATCGTCGTCGCCGGCAGCACGATGTGCGCGGTGCGCGCCGTGTCGGTCAGGAACGCGTCGACGACCACGGTCAATTCGCGCGAGGCGAGCGCGTGGGCGACGGTCTCTGACTCGGGCAGCATGGCAACCGGGTTGCCGCAGGTCACCCATACCATGCGGATCTCGGGATCGCGTGCGGCCAGGATGCCCGGGCCCAACAGGGGCTCGGGGATCGCGCGGGGAGCGATGGCGAGGCCACGGGTGAACGACAGGTCGAATGGGCCGCGGCGCTTGAAGTAGAACGACACGCCGCCGCCCGAACGCCCGAGGTTGCCCGAGATCGCCCCGAGCGCATCGAGCACCCGCACGACGGCCGAGCCGTTGCCGCGCCGCTGCATGCCCCACCCGACGAGGATCGCGAGCGGCCCGTCACCGAAGGCGGCTGCGACAGCTTCGATCTCGTCGACGCGCACGTCGGCGAGCGCGGCCCACTCGTCGGTCGCGCGGGAGAAGCAGGTGGTCCTCAGCCGATCGAAATGGTCGCAGTAGTCCGGCGCGGCGGGGTCGGTCAGATCACGCTCGAACAGCCGCCGCGCGACACCGAGGCCGAGCGCCACATCCCCCCCGGGTCGCGGCTGGACGACGAGGTCGCACAGGTCCGCACCGCGGTGACGTACGGGATCGATCCCGATGAGCCGTGCGCCACGCGTCCTGGCTTCGCGCAGCACGGGCAGCAGGTGCACGTTGCTCACGTAGGGGTTCTTGCCCCACAGCACGATCGTCCGGCTGTTGTACAGATCGAACAGGTCGTGGCTGTCCTCTTCTCCGAAGTCCTCGATCTGGGCCGCGTCTCCCGCGCCCGAGCAGATGTCCCCTGACTTGATCGTGACCGGGCCGAATCGCTCGAAGAAGGCGTCGGTCACGTGCTTCATCAGTCCGAGCGAGCCGCCGCTGCGGTATCCGAGGATCGCCGCCGCACCGGACTCGCCACGGATCCGCAGCATCGTCTCGGCGATGCGATCGAAGGCCTCGTCCCACGATACGGGAAGGAATTCGGTGCCCGTCCGCACGAGAGGCGACGTGACCCGTTCCGGATCGTACTGGCGCTCGAGGAACCGGCTGGTCCGATAGCACAGGAACCCGCGAGTCACGGGGTGATCCGGGTCGCCCTGGATCTTCGTGACCCGGCCGTCCTCGACCGTGGCGACGATGCCGCACGCATCGGGACAGTCCCGGTTGCAGGTCGTGAGCACGCGCATCGCCCTAGTCCAACCCCCTCCGCTCTCCGGCTAGATCGTCGCTCCGTCCGGGATCACCGCGTTCTTCGCGATGACGACGATTCCCTCGCGGATCGCCCAGCCGGGACCGTCGCCCTCCTGTTGGGACTGCTTGTTGACGATCCGTACCTCGCGACCGATGCGCGCATTGAGATCGACGATCGCGTCCTGGATCAGCGTCCCCTCGCCGATCCCGACCGGCGGCGACCCCGGAGGGCCGTGCGGCGGAAAATCCTCCGCGCCCATGAGCAGGGTGCGGCGAATCGTGGCCTTGTGGATCTTCTGCCGCACGCCGACGATCGACTCCTCGACGACCGACTCGCGGACGATCGCGCCGTCGGCCAGGATCGAGTTGTTGAACCGGCACCCGGAGAGCCACGACGCCGGCAGGTACCGCGGGTGGGTGAAGAACGGCCACTCCGGATCGTAGAAGTGGAACGGCGGGGCGGGTCCCACCATGTCCATGTGCGCCTCGTAGAACGAGCGGATCGAGCCGATGTCCCGCCAGTATCCCTTGAACAAGTGAGCCTGGACCCGGAACCGCTCGACGCAGCGCGGGATGACATGGTGCCCGAAGTCGGCCAGGTCGTTGTCGAGCGCCTCGCACAGCACGGACTGGTCGAACAGGTAGACGCCCATCGATGCCAAGTAGGGTCGCTCCGCCGAGAGTCCGTTGCGCTCGAGCAGCGCCGGCGAGACCTCCATCCCTGCGCGCGCCGTCTCGTCCTGTGGCTTCTCGCGGAACTCGACGATCCGCCCCTGCTCGTCCACACGCACCGCACCGAACGAGCCGATCGCCGCGGCCGAGCACGGCAGGACGCTGATCGTCACCTCGGCATTGCTCTCCAGGTGCTCGCGCAGCATCGCTCGGTAGTCCATCCGGTACAGGTGATCGCCCGACACGATCAGGACGAGATCCGAGCGGCTCGACGTCAGCACGTGCAAGTTGCGGCGCACGGCGTCGGCCGTTCCCTGGAACCAGCGGTCGTCGGTCGGCGTCTGCTGCGCAGCGAGGATCTGGACCGACCCCTGGGAGAAGATGTCGAACTTGTACGTGCGGCCGATGTGGCGGTGGAGCGACATCGAGTTGTACTGCGTGAGGACGTACATCCGCTCCATGCCGGAGTGGATCGCGTTGCTGATCGTGACGTCGATCAAGCGATACTTGCCGGCGATCGGCACCGCCGGCTTGCTGCGTAGGCGGGTCAACGGGTCGAGACGCGTTCCGCGTCCTCCGCCCAGAATGACGACGCTGACGTCCCGCGCCCGGTTGTTCCAAGATTCCACGGGTGCCTCCGCTGGCCCGCAAGTGTACGCGCACTCGATGCCGCTCGGGTGTCCGCTGGCCTCAGAACCTGACCGTACCCTTGAACAGGCGCTGGAGGCAGGCGCGGCACGGCCGCTCGTCCTTGATGTCGATGTCGGCGAGCATGGCCGACGGCGCCAGCGCGCACTGGGCCGTCTTGCACTCGGGCATCCCGACGAGCCGGGCAACCGCCCGCAGCAGCTCCTTGGTCAGGCGGGCACGCTGCCGGTTCGGATCGGCGGCCCTGCGGTAGAACGCCTCGCGCAGGCGTCGCACGGACACGACGCCGAGACCCTTGGCCGGCAGGAGCGCCGTGAACGCCGCCTGGGACGACGACGTGTAGAGGTCGGCGTCCGTGACGAACACGATGACGTCGGGCGACCGGTGCGGAGCGGCGGCGTCCGGTTCCTCGACACCCAGGGCGCGCCCGGGGCCGAGTTGCGAGAACGACGCCCGCAGGCTCGCCAGGAGCACCGACCCGCGGAACTGCGCGCGCGCGCGCTCCTCGACGCCGGCTGGCAGCGGTAGAGCGGCGGTCTTCAGCTCGATCGGTTGTCGAATCGTCTTCACGACCGCTCGCGCGGCCGGCTCGATGTCCTCGGGCTTGAGCTTGCCCACCGGGACCACGGCCACGTTGCGGTCGCCCACTCGCCCCCCTCGTGTTGCGGTCGAATCCGGAGCCGCTCCGGCGGCCTATAATCAGCCGAGGACCATCCCCGTCGCAACCTCGGAGGTTCGCCGATGTCATCCCGGGCCACGCCGTCGACCGCGGGCGAGCGGATTCTCGAGCGGCTGCGTGGCGCGGGCACCGAGCCGGCGGTCGCTGGCGCCGTGATCGACGACGCGATCCAAGCCGCGGCGAGCCTCGATCCGGTCGAGGGCCGGGCGATCGACGACTTGGCGGTCCAGCTCCTCGCGGCCGCCGCGCCGATCGACCCGCTGCTCGAGCGCGTCGGCATCGATCGGCTCGCCACGCTCCTCGATCGAGCGACGACTCGCCTCGGCCCGGACGGTCGCACGGCACCGCGGGGCGACCGGGCGCTGGTCTGGGATGTCCTCGACCTCATCCGCCGGCCGATCGTGCTGCGGAGGATCGAGAGCGTGCGACGCGACGAGTGGGCCGCGCGCGTGCTCGCCGCGGTCGACGCCTCCGACTTCACGGTCGGCGCGCTCTTCGACCAGCGCGTGCGGAGCTACGGCTCCCGCGTCCTGTTCCAGCTGATCGAGCCCGTGGGGGCGCGCGTCCTGAGCTGGCGCCGCACGGCCACTCGCGTCGAGGCGATCGCGCGCGGGCTCCTCGTGCTGGAGGACGGACGCCCGGGGCGCGTCGCGATCATGAGCGACAACCGCATCGAGGCCGCACTCGTCGACCTCGCGTGCCTCACCACCGGGATCGTCGACGTGATGATCCCGGCGAACGCGACCGAGGCGGACGTCGCGTACATGCTGCGCCGGGCCGAGTGCACCGTCGCGATCGTCTCGGGCGCCGAGCGCGTGCGCAGGGTCGCGGGCCGGATCGGACAGGTTCCGACCCTCCGTCACGTTGTGTCGATGGATCCGCTCGGCCGCGGCTTCGGCCGGATCCGGGCGCTCGAAGAGATCATCGCACGGGGCGACGGTGTGCCCTCGACGGCCGTCGGTGAGCGTGCGGCGACCGTCCGGGTGAGCGACCTCGCCACCGTGATGTTCAGCTCGGGCACGACCGGCGCTCCGAAGGGCATCCGATTCTCCCAGCGCAACCTCGTGTTCAAGCGCTTCGCCCGCGCGCTCGCCCTTCCCGACGTCGGCGAGGACGACACGTTCCTGTGCTTTTTGCCGCTGTTCCACACGTTCGGCCGGTTCCTCGAGATGCTGGGATGCGTGTTCTGGGGCTCGACCTACTGCTTCCTCGACAGTCCCGACGTCGAGGCGCTCGCGCGTGGGATGCGCCGGTTCCGGCCGACCGTGTTCATCAGTGTCCCGAAGAAGTGGATGCAGCTCCACGAGGCGATCGCCGAGCGGGCCGACCCGGCGTCGGCGTCCGAAGACAAGCTGACGGAGGCGACGGGCGATATCACCGGCGGACGGTTGCGCATCGGCCTGTCGGCCGCGGGTCACCTCGACGCCGACGTCTTCCGGTTCTTTCAGCGGCAGGGCGTCGAGCTGCATAGCGGGTTCGGCATGACCGAGGCCACGGGCGGCATTCTCATGACCCCCCCTGGCGAGTACAGGGAGGACTCGCTCGGCGTGCCGCTGCCGGGGATCGAGACGCGCCTCGCGCCGGACGGCGAGCTGCTCGTGCGCGGACCGTACGTGATGCTCGGATACCTGGACGAGGCCTCGAGCGGTCCGTCGTTCGACGCCGACGGCTGGTTCCGGACCGGCGACTTGATGAGCCGGGACTCCGACGGCCATTTTCGCCTCGTCGACCGCAAGAAGGAGATCTACAAGAACGTCAAGGGCGAGACGATCGCGCCGCAACGCATCGAGAACTTGTTCCGCGATTTCGACTCGGTCGGGCGCGCGTTTCTCGTCGGCGACCACCGCGAATACAACACGCTGCTGCTCTATCCGAAACCGGAGTACAGCGCCGCTCACCTGGCCGATCTATCCGCACGGGACGTCAAGGACCACTACCGCTCGCTCGTCGTGTCGGTCAACCAGTTCCTCGCTCCGTACGAGCGGATCGTCGACTTCGCGGTCATCGACCGGGACCTCGACCCGTCCCGCGGCGAGCTGACCGAGAAGGGCACGCCCCGGCGGCCGCAGGTCGTACGCAACTTCGAGCCCGTGATCGACCAGCTGTACCGGCGCGCCGTGCTGCACGTCGGCGGCCTCGACCTGACCGTGACGAACTGGATGTTCCAGGCGCTCGGCCTGACGGCGAACGACATCCGCGTCACCGAAGACGCGATCGGGCTCCCGGGCGCACCGCCGCTCGTCGCGCGACGGACGAGCGAGGACACCGCGCACGTCGGCTCGTGCGTCTATCGCTTTCCGGCGGGTGCGTCGCTCAACCTCGGCGTGGTTCTGACGACGCCACGGCTCTGGCTCGGCAACGATGCGCTGGTCCAGGCGATCCCGCTCGACCTCGAGCCGCGGGTCCGGCCGGGGCGCGCGGCCGAGGGCATGGCGTGGCTCTGCCGTCCTGTGTCCTACGCTCCGCGCGAGGGCGACCGTGCCGCGCTCGCCGAGGCGCTGCGCCGGGGGCGGCACGACCTCGCGACCGTGCACCTTGCGGCATGCCTGCTCACCGCGTCCGACCCGGGGGTCGGTCTCTCGGCGGTCAAGCTCCTCGGACGGATCGTCGCCTCGAACGACGAGTCACTGGCCGAGCCCGTGCGCGCGGTGCTCGCGCGCACGGCCGACGGCGACGGTCGGGAGGTGGCGCGCCGCGCGTTTCAGGTGCTCGTCCCGGCGGAGCGCGAATCGCGTTTCCGCGCGACGGTCGTGCGCTTCCTGTCGCGGGACGCCGACGTGGTGGACGCCGAGACAAGAGCAGACCTGGCGAAGAGGCTCCTGCCGCCCGCGAAGCTCGACGCGATCGTCGATCTCGCGCGCGAGGCCGCGGCTGACGCCACAGAGACCAGCGAGCCGCGAGCGGTGGCGCTCCTGCGTTTCCTCGCCGCCTACGGCGCCGCGCACCCGACGAGCTACCGGCGCCTGCGCGCGTTCCTCGTCGGCACCAGCCTGTTCGCCACGCTTGCAACGGTACGCATGGAGGCCGAGGAAGCCGCCGACACTCTGCAGAAAGGGTTTCGCGCGTGGCTCGGCCCGAACGCGCGCATCGCGGTCGATCCGGAAACGGGTCAGGAGTACGGCTGGGACGACGTCGCCGTGTTCGACGACGAGACGCCGGAGGCGGATCGCGCGCGGCTCCTGTCCGCGATCAAGAACACCCCGTTCCTGCGCGAGGCATCGTTCCTGTTCTCGAAGGGCATCCTGCTGCGGATCGACGATATCCCGCCGGGCGGGATCTGGATCCGCTCGCTCGGCGCCCGCCAGGGGAAGTCGACCTACCGCTTGACGATCCAGACCCGGTTCCACGGCGGCTACGACGTCGCCGTGAGCGTGAACCATGACCTCACGGCCGAGCAGGTCGAGGAGGAGATCCGCTGGCTCGTGCTCAGCGGGGAGGCTGCGGGGCAGGAGCCGCTCGTAGCCGACTTCGGCGGCTACTGGAAGCGCCAGGATCTATGGAGCGAGGAGTTCGTCGCCGGCGAAACGCTCGCTCGCACGCTGAGGCGCCTCGCTCGCAAGCCCGAGGAGGACGAGCGGTTCCGGCAGATCTGGCCGTTCCTCGCGTGGACGGCGCTCGCCGGGTACGTCGATTTCTGGCAGCGCTGCGGGCGACGGTGGGAGATCGCCGACCCGCGGATGACCGACGTCGTGGTCCCGACCGACGATTACCACACCGGAGTGCGCATCGTGTCGGTGACCGGGAGGCGCGCGCACCGTGGGCTCCTGGCGATGATGCGCTCGTTCCGCAACGAGTTCGTGCGGCCGGCCGAGGAGCAGTATCCGGCGCTCGCCTGGCTCGTGGGCCCCGAGACCGTGTTCTCGTCGGTGCTCGAGGTGTTCGGCGAGGAGCGAGGACGCGCGCTGTTCCTCGAAGCACTCGAGCGTGAAACGGACCCCGTCGACGACGAGCTACGCCGCGATCTCGGCACGTTTCTCGAAGCGGTGCGTCAGCATGGATTCCTGCCGCGGCGACTGTACTTCGCGGTCGAGCGATACCGGCGCTGGGAGCGGCTCGGCGCCGGTGCGACCCCGGTCGCGCGCGCACGCACGCTGCAGGAGCTGTACGAGACCTACGGGCTCCCCGCGCTCGCGCACGACTACCCCGAGACGCGCCTGCGCTTCTTCCGCCAGACCGTTCTCCGCGACGGACCGGCCGAGCTTCTGACCGGTCTCGACGACCTGATCGCGCGGCTGCGCCGGCGCGAGCTCGTGGGCGACGAGCTGATGGACGCTGTCGCCGAGCTTCGCGCTCGGTTGCAGATCGGCGAGGACGAGGATTACTTCCTGGCCCGCCTGTCTCTCCCCTACCTGCGTCCCGAGGACGCGGCGAATTTCGTGAGCAGCGAACTCGGCGGTCGGCCGCAGAGCGAGATCGTCGTGAACCTCGAGGATCACGAGGGCAGCCGCTTCCGCGTGCGCCACGCGCTCAACCCGAAGGAGGTAGGACGGCTCCATCGGTTGTTCCTCGGTGCCAAGCTCGACGTGCACTTCCGGCCCGAGCATCGGTACCTAGTCGCGATGAACGACCGCCAGCAGATCCTCGGCGGCATCTACTACGAGGTCGAGGAGGGCGGCGAGACCGCGCACCTGGAGAAGATCGTCGTCGCCGAGGCGTGGCGCCGCAAGGGGGTGGCCGACGGGCTGATGAAGGAGTTGTTCAACCGGCTGCGTGCCGCGGGCGTGAAGGCCGTGACCACGGGATTCTTCCGGCCGGAGTACTTCTACGCCTACGGATTCCGGATCGAGAAGCGCTACGCCGGGCTCGTCAAGTCGCTGGTCGACGAGCCGCCGCGGCCGGCGGGATGAGACGACCCCGGTCGGCCCGTGCCGGCCGAGATGGGGAGCCGACGCGCTCGCCCCGCGGACCGCGTGGCCTACGAGCGGCTCCGCGTCCGCCTCGCGGAGGCCCGACCATGACCCCGCGCGCGGTCGCCGCCAGGGCCACGGGCGTGCGGCCTCGCGCCGAGCCCTAGGCACACCGATCGCTGCGCGACCTGTGGCCCGACGTGAAACACTTCGACTGAACGGAAGGAGCTTCGATGATCCACCGCATCTGGCATGGCTGGACGACGCGCGGGAACGCGGACGCCTACGAGGGGCTCCTCGGCGCCGAGATCTTCACCGGCATCGCCGCCCGCAATCTGCCCGGCTATCGCGGGATCGAGCTGTTGCGCCGGGAGGTCGGTGCGGAGGTCGAGTTCGTGACCATCATGCGATTCGAGACGCTCGACGCGGTGCGCGCCTTCGCCGGCGCGGAGTACGAGACCGCCGTCGTTCCGCCGGCGGCCCCGGGCTCTGCTCTCACGATTCGACGAGCGCTCGGCCCATTTCGAGCTTCGCGAGACGTGCTGCACGCCCAGCGAGTGAACGCGGAAACGTCGCCGATCAGCGGCGCAAACGAGCGCCGAGACGGGCCAGCAGCAGGTAGAGCCCCGCGCCGAGGACGCCGAGACGCAGATCGCCCAGTGTCCCGCCGACGCTCGTGTGCGCTCGCGTGCCCAGGTACAGGTCGCTGAGCTGCTCGCCGAACTCCCAGAACAGCGCGATCGTGCACGCGAGGCCGAACGACAGGAGGTCTGCGGCGAAAGGTGTCGGCGACCCGAGCCAGCCCCGGCCGAGATCGCAGCTCCGCCGGACGAAGAACGCCGCGGCCGCGCCTCCGGCGAAGTGCATGATCGGATCGACGACCGGCTCGTGTCCAAAGTAGTGCGCCCCGACCGAGTGGGCCACGAGCACGCCGATCGGCGCCCACGCCGCCCCGAGCAGCAGGCGCTTCACGATGCCAGCCGGGGCTTCCATCCCGTCCATCGATCTCGTCCTCGCGCCGCCGCGGGTAAGGGACCGCCCGATCCGCGGCCGGGGATGGTACCCGACGATCGCACCACCGGCGAGCGGGCGAAGGGTGCGATCCGGGCGGTCACGGGATAGAATCCGGCCACCCTACAACCCCGGCGATTCCGCCGGGCTTCGGAAGGAGGCACGCGATGGCATTTCAAATCAACGATACGGCCCCTGACTTCGAGGCGGAGACGACCGATGGCCGGATCCGGTTCCACGAGTGGATCGGCGACAAGTGGGCGGTGCTGTTCTCCCATCCGAAGGATTTCACGCCGGTGTGCACGACGGAGCTCGGCTACATGGCCCGGATCAAGCCCGAGTTCGACAAGCGCAACGTCAAGATCATCGGGCTGTCCGTCGATCCCGTCGACCGCCATTCGGCGTGGGCGGACGACATCCGGGAGACGCAGGGCCATGCGCCGAACTACCCGATGATCGGCGACACCGACCTGCGGATCTCGAAGCTGTGGAACATGCTGCCGGCGAGCGTGACCGGCGACGCGTTGAAGCGCACCCCGGCCGACAATCAGACGGTGCGCAACGTCTTCGTGATCGGGCCGGACAAGAAGATCAAGCTGATCCTGGTCTACCCGATGACCACCGGCCGCAACTTCGACGAAGTGCTGCGGGTCATCGACTCGCTGCAGCTGACGGCGAAGCACAAGGTGGCGACGCCCGTGAACTGGAAGCGGGGCGAGGATGTGATCATCGCCGGCTCCGTGTCGGACGACGAAGCCCGAAAGACCTATCCACAGGGTTGGAAGGCGCCGCGGCCCTACATTCGCATCGTGCCGCAGCCTGAGTCGTAGCGGGCTCGCGGGGCCGAGCCTCAGGCGGAGCGCACCTGGCCCAGCAGCCACTCGGTCGTGACGCTCTTCGGCCGCTCGAGGGACAGGCCGAGCGCTCGGTCCCATACGAGCGACGCCAGGACACCCATCGCCCGCGAGACGCCGAACAGCACCGTGTAGAAGTCGTACTCCTCGACGCCGTAGTGGATCAAGAGACAGCCCGAGTGCGCGTCGACATTGGGCCACGGGTTCTTGGCCTTGCCGTGCTCGCGCAGGATGTCGGGCACGATCTCGTACAGCAACCCGACGATGCGGAAGTTCGGATCGTCGGGCAGGTGCGCGAGTGCGAACTCGCGTTGCGCGGTGTAGCGCGGATCGGTCTTTCGCAGAACGGCGTGGCCGTACCCGGGAACGACCCGCCCGGCGCGCAGGGTCTCCCAGACGTAGTCGGCCAGATCCTGGCGGGTCGGGCTGTGACCGAGATCGCGCTTCAGCTCCTCGATCCAGCGCACAACCTCCTGGTTCGCCAATCCGTGGAGCGGTCCCGCGAGGCCATTCATCCCCGCGGCGAGGCACAGGTATGGGTCGGACAGCGCCGACCCGACGAGGTGGGTCGTGTGGGCGCTGACGTTGCCGCCCTCGTGGTCGGCGTGGATCGTCAAGTACAGCCGCATCAGCTCGCGAAATTGAGGCTCGTCGCTGCCCAGCATGTGCGCGAAGTTCGCGCCCCAATCGAGCTCACGCTCCGCTGGCGCAACGTGGCGCCCGCCCTTGTACGACCTGCGGTAGATGTACGCGGCGAGCATGGGTAGCCGACCGAGAAGCATCATCGCGTCGTCGAACATCGGGCTCCACAATTCGGTCTTGGCCCGGCCCTCACGGTACTCGCGGGCGAAGATCGAATCGGCCTGCATGCTCTGAATGCCCAGGGCGAACTGGGTCATCGGGTGGCTGTCGATGGGCATCGCGTCGAGCACGGCCCGGGTGTGAGCCGGCAGCGCGTCGGGGCTGCGCCACTCGGCCGAGATCTCGTCCACCTCTTCCTTCGTCGGCACATCGCCGGTCAAGAGAAGGAAGAACAGACCCTCGGGGAGCGGCTGCCTGCCGCCACGGGCCGGCGGAAGCACACGCTGGATCTCCGGGATGCTGTAGCCGCGAAACCGGATCCCCTCGTCGGAATCGAGGGCCGAGGTCTCGGTGACGAGGCCCTTCACGCCGCGCATCCCGCCGTACGCTTGCGCGATCGTCACTTCCGAGATCTTGCGCTCGCCGTGCTCGGCGAGCAGCACGCGCACGGATTCGCGCAGTCCCGGAATCTTCGAGGCCAGGCGGTCTTTGAGGATCGACATCGACGGCCCTCCACCGCAACGGCGGCGGACCCGGACAAGGGGAGCAGATTAGATACCCGCCCTTGCGGTGTCAACTCGACGCGAGTCCTTTTTTCCGTCCACGCGCCGCGCGGTCCGACGCACCGGCGCGAGGATCCGCGCGAGGAACTCCCCGGTGTGTGAGCCCGGGGTGCCCGCCACCCGCTCCGGTGGGCCCTCGGCCACGATGCGTCCTCCGGAGTCGCCGCCCTCGGGGCCGAGGTCGACGATCCAGTCGGCGGTCTTGATCACGTCGAGGTTGTGCTCGATGACGACCACCGTGTTGCCCTGGTCGACCAGGCGGTTCAGGACCGCGAGTAGCTTCTTGATGTCGTCGAAATGCAGGCCGGTCGTCGGCTCGTCGAGCAGGTACAGCGTGCGGCCCGTCGCACGGCGCGACAGCTCCTTGGACAGCTTGATTCGCTGAGCTTCGCCGCCGGACAGCGTGGTCGCCGACTGGCCGAGCCGGATGTACCCCAGGCCGACGTCGTACAGCGTCTGCAGCTTCTCCCGGACCTGCGGCACGGCGCCGAAGAACTCGAGCGCCTGGTGCACCGTCAGATCCAGGACGTCGGCGACGTTGCGCCCCTTGTACAGGATCTCCAGCGTCTCGCGGTTGTACCGCCGGGCCCCGCAGGTGTCGCAGGTCACGTAGACGTCGGGCAGGAAGTGCATCTCGATCTTGAGCACGCCGTCGCCCTCGCACGCCTCGCACCGCCCGCCGCGGATGTTGAACGAGAATCGCCCCGGAGCGTAGCCGCGCGCGCGCGCCTCGGGAACGAGCGAGAACAGCTCGCGGATCGGCCCGAACAGACCGACGTAGGTCGCCGGATTCGACCGCGGGGTCCGGCCGATCGGCGACTGGTCGATGTCGATCACCTTGTCGATGGCGTCGATGCCGTCGATCCGCCGGTGCGCCCCGGGCTCGTCCTCGGCGTCGTGGAGCGCCCGGGCCAGGCCGCGGTGCAGGATCTCGTTGACCAGCGTGCTCTTGCCCGAGCCCGACACGCCCGTGACACACGTCAGCACGGCCAGCGGGAAGCGCACGGTGATGCCTTTGAGATTGTGCGCGGTCGCCTCGACGACCGCGATCGCCCGCCCGTCCCCGGCGCGACGCCTCGCCGGCACGTGGATCGCCTCGCGCCCGCTGAGGTACGCGCCGGTGAGCGATGCGGCCGAGCGCTCGATCTCGGCGGGCGGGCCCTGGGCCACGACCGCGCCGCCCAGCTCCCCCGCCCCGGGACCCAGATCGACGACCCAGTCGGCGCTGCGAATCGTCTCCGCGTCGTGCTCGACGACGATCACCGTGTTGCCGAGGTCCCGCATCGCTCGGAGCGTATCGAGCAGGCGCCGGTTGTCGCGCTGGTGCAGGCCGATCGACGGCTCGTCGAGGATGTACAGGACGCCGGTCAGGCGGGATCCGATCTGCGTCGCCAGCCGGATGCGCTGGCTCTCTCCCCCCGACAGGGACGTGGCCGAGCGGTCGAGGGTCAGGTAACCCAGCCCGACGTTGTCGAGGAACCCCAGACGCTCGCCGATCTCCTTGAGGATCGGCGCGGCGATGAGCCGCTCCCGCGCGGACCACTCGAGGCCGGCGAAGAATCGCCGCGCCTCGCCGACCGACGCCCGGGTCTGCGCGGCGATGTCCTTGCCGCCGACGTGCACCGCCAGGCTCTCGGGCCGCAGGCGCGCGCCACGGCACCCCGTGCACGGCTGCACCGCCATCCGCTGCTCGAGCTCCTCGCGGCGCGACTCGGAGGTCGTCTCGCGATACTGCCGCTCGAGCGTCGCGAGGATGCCGGTCCACGTCTTGCGGAACTCGTACGTCGAGCGCGAGCCCTGCCAGCGGAAGTCGAACTCCTTGGTCCCGGCGCCGTGCCACAGCACCTTCTTGAACCGTGCCGGAAGCTTGCGGTACGGCAGTTTCGGATCTACTCCGAAGGCGCGGAACAGGCTCGTCTCGAGGATCTGGTACCAGCTCGCGTCGCCCCACGCGATCGCCCCATCGCGCAGGGTCTTGCCTTCGTCGAGTAGCAGGCGCGCCTGGGTGAACGACTTGCGGACGCCGAGGCCGCCGCACTCGGTGCAGGCTCCGTACGGCGAGTTGAACGAGAACATCCGCGGTACCAGCTCGGGCACCGACACACCACACGTCGGACAGGCGAGGTGTCGCGAGAACAACAGCTCCTTCGCCCCGTCGACGTCGATCACGACGAGACCCTCGGGGGCCGCACCGAGCGCGGTCTCGACCGAATCGGTGAGTCGCCCACGGAGATCGGGGCGGACGACGAGCCGGTCGACGACGATCTCGATCGTGTGCTTCTTCTGCTTGTCCAGGTCGATCTCGTCGCCGAGATCGTGGTCCGCGCCGTCCACGCGGGCGCGCACGAACCCCTGGCGCGCTGCGTCGGTCAGCTCCTTCTTGTAGATCCCCTTGCGCCCGCGGACGATCGGGGCGAGCACCCGGATTCGCGTCCCCGCCGGGAGCTGCAGCACCGCGTCGACGATCTGCTGGACGGACTGCGACGTGATCGGCTTGCCGCAGTGGTGGCAGTGCGGCCGGCCGACCCGCGCGTAGAGCAGTCGCAGGTAGTCGTAGATCTCGGTCACCGTCCCGACCGTCGATCGCGGGTTGCGCGCGGTCGTCTTCTGCTCGATCGAGATCGCGGGCGACAGCCCCTCGATCGACTCGACGTCGGGCTTCTCCATCTGCTCGAGGAACTGCCGCGCGTACGCCGACAGCGACTCGACGTAGCGCCGCTGGCCCTCGGCGTAGAGCGTGTCGAATGCCAGGGACGACTTGCCCGAGCCCGACACGCCGGTCACGACCACCAGGCGGTTGCGCGGAAGCGTGAGGTCGATGCGCTTGAGGTTGTGCTCGGCGGCACCGCGGATGACGATGGAGTCCACGCCCATACCGCTCCGAATTCTAGCAGGCGGAGGAACGCGGCCCGTTCTGCTATCTTCGCGGCGTGGTCGGCCCGTCGCTGCTCGTCCTGGCCTTGCTGTCGGGATCCACGCCCGACCGCTCGGCCGCCCCGCCCGTGCTCGTCCCAGACTGGTCGATGCCCGGGCCGCTCGTCCTGCGCGGTGAGACCTGGGCGCTCGAGAGCGACGAGATCACGATCCACCTGCGCCAGGTCAACGACGAGGAGCGGCGCAATTTCATCGGCCAGGTCACCGGCCTCGGGATCGACCCGTTCGCTTCCCCGGCCGGCGAACCGGCGCGCTTCCTGACCTATCTCGTGCGCATCGTGAACGACGGTGACGAGTCCTTGGAGTTCAACCCGGTCCACAGCTGGCTGACGACGAACCGCAAGGAGATCCTCTACCCGATCGGCCTGACCGACCTGCAGTCGATCTATCACGAGGGCGGCCTCGAGCTGCCCGCTGCCTACGAGCGGATCGCACCGGCGGTGCTCGAGTACGCCCGCACGATCGAGCGCGGCACGACCATCGCCGGCTTGCTCGTGTACAGCATGGTCAACGCGCGTACCCGGAGCTGTCAGATCGACATCGAGCTGACGCGGACGAACGGCAAGGCGGTCCTGTTCGCCGCACCGTACCGGCGTCCGCCCAAGGGCGAGAGCGGCTCGTGACGACCGGGACGAATGCGGCACGCCGCCTGGACGGGACGGCGACAGCGCGGCGCATCCGGGCCGACGTGGCGGCCGGCTGCGCCAGGCTCGCCGGCGAGCGCGGCATCGTGCCCGGGCTGACCGTCGTCCTCGTGGGAGACGACCCGGCTTCGCGAATCTACGTTCGCAACAAGGAGCGCTCAGCGCGCGAAGTGGGCA
>Ga0247727_10008135_pt1 | contig 19603 bp, 21 predicted proteins | sample WisWelCaveWW1625_FD_202498 | JGI IMG/M metagenome (GOLD analysis project Ga0247727, IMG submission 202498) | Biofilm microbial communities from Wishing Well Cave, Virginia, United States - WW16-25 | ecosystem: Environmental > Aquatic > Deep subsurface > Groundwater > Cave microbial mat | place... | reverse complement strand
ATTTTCCATCGATTGAATATTCGAGATGCTGCCGGGGAAAATATTGCGGGCGCTCAATCCTACGGGGCGGATGGTCGCCAATAAAATTTCCGACGCCGGAATTTGTACGAAGAGTTTCGAGCCGATCGGCAACAGTGCGCCCTCTGAAGTCTGAAGCGCCGGCGTCTGCATGGATAATTTTCCGATTTGCACTTCCGAATAACCCGATCCATGTTTGTTGACTGTCGCGGAAAATGTATTTTCCACAACCGGGTGTTCCCGCTCTCCAACAAACCGCTGGAAGATGGCCAAAGGATCGCCGCTCGATTCGATCCTGCCGTTGCGCATCAAGATCATATGTTCGGCAAAATTCAACACGGTGCCGGGGTCATGAGAGACATAGAGCACCGGCAACTCATGGCGAAGATGCAGCTCGCGCAGCGCCGCGAGAATACGCCACCGCTCCGGCACATCAATGGCGGCAAGCGGCTCGTCCATCAGAAGATATTTTGGCGAGGCGAGCAAGGCGCGCCCGAGCGCGATGCGTTGCTGCTCGCCGGCAGAACACGTTAGCGGTCTGCGCTCCAATAATTTTTCGATTTGCAAAACTTCGATGATCGCATCAAGAAGAAATTTCCGTTTCACTTGCGGTGTTGCATCCAATCCAAAGCGAAGATTTTGTAAAACCGAAAGATGGGGAAAGAGCCTGCTTTCCTGAAACACGCAGCCGATTTCGCGACGGTGGTCGGGGATGCTGATTCGATTGGATGATGAAAACAGAACGATGTCATTCAAGCGAATCTCGCCGGAGTCCGGCTTGATCAAACCGGCGATGGCATTTAGGGTAGTAGTTTTCCCCGCGCCCGAGGGCCCGAACAATGCGATCAAGCCGTCGGGGATGTCGGCCTCAACTGACAGCTCAAAATTCGAAAGACGCTTTTTGAAATAAAGTGATAGCATGGGAATGATTTCTCAGGCTTGTACCCTTGCTCTTACTCCTACTCTTACTCGCTTTTGGTTTGATTAAAGGCGAGTAAGAGTAAGAGTGGGAGTAAGAGTAAGAGAAAAGATTCGAGCATCATCTTTTTCGGATCATCCACTCGCTCACCAACACCGCAGCGAATGCTAACGCGGTAGATGCGATCAACAACGGCCACAAGCGCCGTTCTCCCCCGGGTTGATTGATCAAAGAAAAAATCGCCAAAGGAATTGTTTGCGTTGCGCCGGGAATGTTGCCGGCAAAAATAATCGTCGCGCCGAATTCTCCGAGCGCCCGCGCAAATGCCAACAGCGCTCCGGCGACAAAACCATGCCACGCTAATGGCAGAGTGATCCGCCGGAAGACCTGCCATTCATTCTGCCGCAACACACGGCCGGCGTCTTCCAGTTTCATATCTACTCCGGCAATCGCCACCTGCACGGCGCGCACGAACAATGGCAGCGCAATCACGGCGCTGGCGATTGCCGCGGCTTTCCAGGTGAATGCGAGCGTCAAACCGAAAGTCGATTCCAGCCACGCGCCGATGACACCGCGACGGCCCAATACCACCAGCAAAAAATATCCGGTGACGACTGGAGGAATGACCAACGGCGCGGTCAACAAAGTATTGACAAAACTTTTTCCGGGAAAGTTTTTACGAGCGAGCAGCCAGCCGAAAAAAATGGCGAAGGGCGCATCAAGAATGACCGCGGTGATCGCCACGTTTATCGACAGAAGAATGACCGGGGCGAACTCATTCATAAGCAGCGGGAAGGAAATGATGATCGCGCAAAATCGCCTGCCCCTCTGACGAAATCAGAAAATTCAAAAAAACTTCCGCTTTCTCTTTGTTGCCGGAATTCGTCACCACGGCAGCGGTGTATTGAATATCCGGTTGCAAAGAGTCGGGAAACTCAAAGGCGAGCAACACGTGCGGATTATCGACGGCCTCATTGTGATAGGCGATGCCGGTCGGAGCTTCGCCACGCTCGACGATGGCAACGGCTGCATCCGCATCCATCGCTGGCAGGAGATGCGGCGCTATTTTTTCCCACAAACCTGCTTTCATCAAAGAAGCCTGTGCATACTTGCCCAAAGGCACATGCGAGGGATCCCCGACGGCGATGGGCCAATATTCCGGAAGAAGCAAGTCATCAAGCTGAGATGGACGAGACTGGTTCCGCGGATCGGAAATCACCACCAATAAATTTTGTGCGATGACGACGACGGCGGTGGAATCCACAAAGCCGCGGCGCGCCAAATAAGCCGTCCATTCCGGGCTGGCGCTGATGAAGACATCCGCCGGGGCGTGCTCTTCGATTTGCCGGGCGAGAATCGACGATGCGGCAAAATTGAGGCGGCTCGTATTTCCCGGATGCAGCGAGTCAAATTGCGCAGCAATTTCCTTCATCGGCGCGACCAGACTTGCTGCCGCGAAAATCGTAATCGTGTTGGATGATTGTCGATTGCAACCTGATGTGAAGAGCAACAAGCCAAGTAGACAGAGTCTCTGAATTTTCATTATGTAAAAGTTTTTTGTATCCGTTCAATCAGCTAAATCCGTGTACTGAAAGCAACTTCTAAGAAAGTGACCGGTCACTGTTTCATTCTCCCACGTAAACTCGCGGCAGCCGGATGCCGAGCTTGGTCATTATCTCGTAGGAAACAGTTCCGACCAGCGCGGCAATTTCGTGTACGGAAATTTCTTCGCTGCCTTGTTTGCCTAATACTACAACTTCATCCCATTGCTGCGCCTGCGGGATGTCGGTGATATCAACCATCATTGCATCCATCGCGGTGCCGCCGATGATCGGCGCGCGTTGGCCATGAATGAGCACATGGCCGGCATTGCGCACGCGCGGAAAGCCGTCGCCATAGCCCATCGGTAGCACGGCAATGCGCCGCGGCGACTCGGCGCGATAACGCATGCCGTAGCCAACCGTGTCCCCCGCTTCAATATTTTTGATCGCAGCAATTTTACATTTCACCGAGATGATTGGCGCGAGGCCTTCGATGCGGCGACAAACTTTTGAGGGATAAACTCCCAGTGGCAGAATTCCCATGCGCACCATGTCGAGGTGCGCGTGCGGCAAATCGAGATAGCCGCCGGTGTTGCAGGTGTGAAGAATTTTTTTGGCGAGCTTTTCATTTCTTGGATCGCCGACAACCTCTTTGAAGCGCCGAAGCTGTTCATTGGCAAAAGTTTTATCCAGCTCATCGGACATCGCGAAGTGGGTCATCACGCCTTCGAGTTGTATCATCTTGCAAGAGAGAATGGCGTCGAGCACCGGCCATGCTTCAGTCCACCGCACGCCGTAACGGCTCATACCGGTATCGATTTCGAGATGAACCGTCGCTCCTTTTTCAAGCTGCCGGCAGAGTTGGTTGACGCGCTGAGCTTGCGCCGCATCGTTGACGAAGAAAGTGAAATCGCGTCGGATGCATTCTTCGATCTCTTCGGCGGGGCGCTCGCCGAAAATCATCATCGGAGCACGGACTCTGGCTTCTTGCAGCTCGATGGCCTCTTCAAGCGTGGCAACGGCGAGATAACTCGCGCCCGCCAACAAAACCTCGCGCGCCAATTCCACCGCACCGTGACCGTAGGCCTTGTCTTTCACCACTGCGCACCAGCGCTGCGGCGCGTGACGATGTGCGTTTTGTCGCTGCATGTCTTCACGAATGATGGAAAGATTGCGGCGGAGTTGGATGAGGTTGATCTCGAGCCAGGCGTGGCGGAGGGTAAAAGTATCTGGCCGAGATTTTTTCATCTGCACATTTCACGGAATGGAATTAGCGATAAACTTCACGCCGGTGGGCGATACGTAGCACGGTTATTTGTTGAGCAGCATCATCAATCGTGTAGATGATCCGGTAATCTCCAACACGGATGCGCCAGCGATCTTTCGGACCGATCAACTTGGTGCTCCCGGCCGGTCTCGGATTCATCTCCAGATCGATGAGTGCCTGATTGACTCTCGTTCTTATATCGGGGGGAAGTTTTCGACGCTCTCGTCCGGCGAGCGGTTTCAAGACAACTGTGTATGTCATGATTGGCTACGCCAACTCACCGGATTCGGCCAACAATTCACGAAGCGGACGAGCCTCGCCGCTTTCCGCCTCTGCTTCATCCGCCAGCATATTGTCGATCGCGTCCTGCAAATATCGGGGAAGCGTTTCCCAATCAGCGTTTTTGGCAAGCACGCGGAGGAAGGTCTGGTAATCGGCGTATGAAAGGATTGTCCCAACAATTTCACCCTGTTCGTCATAAATCATGCGGGGTGGATAGTTCAACTCGGTTGGAATCGCCATACTGTGTGAATCACGGACTGCCATGGAAGTACTCCGGAACTATGAGAGCAAAGACAATTTGAGAATATGATATATAGTTTTTCTTGCAAAGTCAAGTTTGAGTTGGGTTGATGTTGGGAGAAATCAGATCACAACAAGCTTTGATCAACCAACTCTTCACCAACCGCTGCTTTGCTGCGGTCATAAAGCACCTTTCCCTTTTCGAGAATCTCGCATTCAAGTGATGCATAAACGTCGCGATACTCATCGACTTCGGCACGTGTCTTTACAAGAATGTCCGCCGGGATGGGGGTTCCGCGCAGGGAGCGATAGGCAAGAACGGCTCGTTGGACAGGTTTCATATCACTATGCGGGACAATCACCAGAAGATCGACGTCGCTGTTTTCATCCGGCTTGCGCCATGCATGTGAGCCGAAAAGAAAGATTTGCTCCGGTTGAAACTCGACGACGAGTCGCTGGGTGATTTCTTGAAGCATATTGTGTGAAATAGCTTTCATCAAGAACTCCGTGGGGCTTTTTAGCTAAAAGCAGTTCGATGTATTTAAGATACTGGTCAGAAATATTCTCTGCAAGCTTTTAATCTGTCGTCAGAGATCCTGGTCAGTTCTTTAGTCTTGCTGCAATCGCTTGATAAGTTCTCTCAGTTTTGTGATCTGATTTGGAAACATCCCTGATTTTTCATAAAACTCCAAACTATTTTTTGCAAAAAATAGAGCTGATTGATAATTGCCGCGCTCTTCTTCAGTTTGGGCCAATGTTCTTGAAATCTTTGCTACAGTCTCCCGTCTTTTCATCTTTCGTGACAATTCTAACCCTTGATTCCCGATCTCAAAGGCAACGTCATAATACTTGAGATTATAATTAACGCGAGTCAGGTTTTCCAGAACACTTGCCAAAAGTAATTCATCTCTATTTCTAAGTATTTGTACAAGGGCTTCAAATCCTTTCTTTGCCTCCAAATGTTTGCCCTCAAAATTAGCCAAAAGTGATAAGTCTCTTTGAAAATTTATGATCGCTAATTCATCACGCAATAATTTTGCCAAAGTTAATCCTTTTTCATAACATTGTCTCGCACTATCAAATTCACGCTTGATTAACAACGCTCTACCCAAAGCATATAGGGCTGCACTAACCCCTTTTGAATCTCTGAGGCTTTCGTAGATATTCAAACCTTCTCTAATTAGAGCTTCACCTATTTCCAGATTTCCGCCGTTAGTTTCACGCCAGCCAATACCTTTAATAAGTAACCAAGCAAGCTCCTTTTTTGGCCTTGTTGTCGCGCCGCTTCCTCAGCCATCTTTCCAAAAACGAGGGCCTCGTGAAGATATGCCCTTAATGTCATGAAGTAAGTCACCGACTTAGTCAATTTCATTCCCGCCAATGGCTCCTCATTTTCAAAGCACCATTCGATCAATTCAAAAATATTATCCTTCTCATCTTCAATCTCGTCATATCTTTCCCAAGTGTATCTATCCCCTCCAGCAGCCATCGCGAAACTCTCGAAAAACTCCGAAAGCCTTGTCCTTGCCTGACGCTCCAAATCCGAATATTCAGAGAGCCGACTCTGCGCAAATGCTCTGGTCAAGGGGTGAAGACTATACCGCCGCTTCGATTCTTCAAGTTTGTCATTTGCTTCCAAAAGCCACAACTCCACTAACTGCCCAAGGCCTTCATCCAATTCCCAGTTGTGAACATCGCTCGCAGCTTCAATCGCCGCCTTTGAAGCTGATGAGGCAAAGATGGGCATGACCATGAGAATCTTAATGGATGAATCCGAAAGCAACGACCAGGCGCGCTTGAAAATAAATTCGAAGATATCGCCTCGTGCGCCGTGCAGGCTATTGAGAACGCCATCGATGGATTGGCCGCGCTGCTTGATCTGGCCAATCGACCAGCGAATCGCCAGCGGCGCGCCGCCGGTGGCTTCATAAAGGCGCTGGAAGTTTTGTTTATCTTCAACGAGCACATCGAGGTTGATGCCCAACCGTCTGCCTTCATTTTTAATAAGCATGAGTGCTTCTTCTTTTTCCATGCCGCGCAGCGAGACCGCATGCGCTTGTCTCAGATTCTGCACGCGGCTGGTTACAAGACATTTGCTCGGTTCCGGAAGTTTTCGGAGAAATTCACCCACGCCATCATCGGTGATCGTTTCAAAATTATCGACGATCAGCAAGCATGGCTTTTCCTGAAGTCGTTTGATGATTTCATGTTGCTCGTCGGCGAGGGCTAATTGGGTGAGCGCCGGATATTCGAGTGTGCGCGCGATGGTGTCGAGCACATCGTTGATGGTCAGCTCGTGATCTTTAGCGGAAGTCCAAATGAAGGCGTCGAAGGTTTGAACATCATTCGTGGCGGGTTCAGAGTTTTGACTTGTTTCAAGACATTCGTGCAATACTTGTAACGCCAGGCTGGTCTTGCCAATGCCGCCGATGCCATCGATCATGACTATGTACGAGCGTGATTTCAATGCTTCATGAACTTGTCGCTTTTCTTTCTCGCGACCGATGAAATCGCCGCGATGAGGGAGATTGTGAAGGATCGTTTGTGCCCGAATAGAGATGGCGGATGATAGACTTAGCTCTTTTAGCGCGTTCTTTTTTGCTTTTCTCTCATGAAACCATTCAAAGATGTTTTTTTGACCGATGAACAAAAGATAGATGAAACCAAGTATAGCCGCTACGGTCGCCGCGATCGTGAGAACTTCCATTTTCTAGCCTCCCCTCAGTCCGACTTCACTTTTTTACACACGAAGCGTGATTTTGTCGCGCATAAAATAACAACAATTGACGCGGACTTCAACCACTTTCCTGCGGACGTATAGTTTTCTGTCTGATCAGGCGGTGAATACTTCACGCCCAAGATCTCAGGCAAAAATAATAATATTATTGTTTGTTTTTCTCAGAGCACTGTCGTATGTTTCATCACGCACCATGAACGGGTCGCGAAAGGTTGTTGAGCTTGTCGAAATAAGGGCAACCTTAGAGCGGCGGCATATTACCGGTGCGCGACGCGGAGTAAAAATCGTTTATCATCCCGCGCAAATTATCGAGTGGCTTTTGCCGAAATTCTTTTCACTTCTCATTTGTGCCTTCCAGCCCGCCGGCTTGGCAGGACGCGCGCGCAATCCCCTACGCGGCTTCTGCGCAAAGCATCCAGTCCAATGGAGCGTGAGCCAGGCGGAAAAGGTCGAGAGCTGACCTGAAGACAAAGAGATTCCCGGGCCATTTTACATTTTCTTTTTTCATCATTCGATTCCGGAAGACGGAGATCTCTTTGCCCGCCTCGTTCGGTTTCATCAGACTGGAGTTTTATGTCGTTTCAACAATTTGGGCTGCATCAGGATTTGCTCAAAGCAGTTCACAAGATGGGCTACAGTGAACCCACGCCCATCCAACAACAGGCCATCCCGGTGGCGCTTTCGGGCCGTGATCTCATCGGCTGCGCGCAAACCGGCACCGGCAAAACTGCGGCCTTCGCCCTACCGATTTTAAACAAGCTGCATCCGATTCAGCGCGGCAAAATACGCGCATTGGTTTTGACGCCGACGCGCGAGCTGGCGGCACAAATCAATGAAGTGATGCAAGGACTCGCCGCCTTTACCAAGCTTTACTCTGCAGCGGTCTACGGTGGCGTCGGCGCGCCGCCGCAGGAACGCGCGCTGCGCCTCGGCACCGATGTCATCGTTGCCACGCCGGGCCGTCTGCTCGATCATATCAATCGCGGCATCGCGCGCTTCGACGGGCTGGAGTTTCTCGTGCTCGATGAGGCCGACCGCATGCTCGACATGGGTTTTCTACCGGACGTGCGGCGCATCATCGCCCGCCTGCCGAAAGAGCGCCAGACCATGATGTTCTCCGCCACCATGCCGGACGAGATTTTACTACTGAGCCGGCAAATTCTTCGAAACCCTGAAAAAATTCAAATCGGCCGCCAATCCGCGCCGGCTGAAGGCGTCACGCAGGCGGCGTATCCCGTGGCGACGCATCTCAAGACTGACTTGCTGGTCAAGCTTTTGGAAACCGTTGCCACAAGCTCGGTGCTGATTTTTACGCGCACGAAGATTCGCGCCGAGCGGCTGGCGCGCCAATTGGTCAAGGCGGGTTTCGAGGCGGCTCGCATTCACGGCGACTGTACACAGGGCCAACGCACGAAAGCTCTCGAAGGGTTTCGCAGCGGGCGATACCCGATTCTGGTCGCCACCGACATTGCGGCGCGCGGCATCGACGTTGACGGCATCTCGCACGTAATCAATTTCGACGTACCGCAGACGCCGGAAGACTACGTGCATCGCATCGGCCGCACCGCTCGCGCCAAAGCCATAGGCGATGCATTGACGCTGGTCGCCCCGGCGGAAGAGGGTTTTCTTTCCGCCATTCAACACTTAGTCAAAGCGAAAATCCCCCGCCAAACGGTGGCCGATTTTGACTACGCAAAAGCTCCTCAGCCTCGCGCAGCCGGAGAGGGGCAGCGCCATAAATCTTTTGGTCACAACGGCTCAAACGGTCATCATGACGCTCAACGGCCACGGCGCGGACGACCTGCGCAGCGCCGGCGGCGTTATGCCCGGGCATAGCACGCTCGATTTTAGGTTGGCTTGTTGTTGTCAATACACAAATGCTTTTCACTCTTATTTCAGGATGGTTCACATGAAGATTTTCGTCGGCAATCTCTCGCGCCGCGTCACGCAGGAATCGTTGCAACAATTGTTCGAACCTTTCGGACAGGTTGGCGCCGTTGAAATTATCAAAGATAAGTTTAGCGGCGAATCAAAAGGCTTCGGCTTCGTAGAGATGCCGTCCAAAAGCGAAGCAGATGCCGCAATGACCGGCCTCAACGGTCGCGACCTGGATGGGAAATCGCTGACCGTCAACGAGGCGCGGCCGCGCAACAACGACCGTCGCGGTGGCGGTGGTGGCGGTGGTTTTAACAATCGACGCGGTGGCGGCGGCGGCGGGCGTCGCTCGTGGTAATAATTGGATTGTTGGATTGATGGTCAACGATCCATCAATCCAACAATCAATTCATGCTTCAATCCGCCTGCCGGCGGACTGTTCTTCACGATTGAAGAATGAGCGTCTCGACTTTCCTCTTCAGATTTTTTCTAAATCGAGCGATTCGAATAATAAGGAGAATCGGGACGTTCTCCCAACCCTTTCGGAAGATTCATAACAACGTCTTGACATCGGAGAGAATGCATGCAGAAGGTCAGTTTTCAAGGTCGCGTCGGATTCCACGAAGAAGTCAAAAAGCGCGTGAATCAGTACTTTGAAGAAGCCCATGTATCAAAAAATGCCGACTGGCGCATGGTTCTAAAAACCGTCATCGTGCTGCTCTGGCTCGGGGTTTCCTATGTTCTGCTGGTTTTTGCTTCGACATCTTTAATTATGGCGATCATCTCCGCCGTGGCCGTGGCGCAGGGCTTCGTGCTCATCGGTTTCAACGTCATGCACGACGGCGCGCACGGCAGCTATTCGAAAAACAAAGCCATCAACTGGATCACCGGCTTCACCGCCGACCTCATCGGCGGCAGCCACATGTTCTGGCATCACAAGCATAACGTTCTCCATCACACCTACACCAACATCAACGAGCTTGACGACGATATCGCCGTTGGCGCGATCATGCGCTTCACCCCGGAGCAAGAACGCCGCCCGTGGCACAGGTTCCAACACCTGTATGCGTTTCCAGCTTACGGTTTGATGACGCTGCTGTGGGTGACCATCGGCGACTTCCGCAAGTTTTTCACCGGCCGCATCGGCGACTATAAATTGCCGAAGCCTTCGGTCTCGGAGGCTACTTTATTTTTTCTCACCAAATTTTTTTACTTCGGCTATATGCTGGTCCTGCCGATGTTTTTTCACCCGGTCTGGCAAGTTCTTGCTTTCTTCCTCATCGTGCATGCCGTGCTTGGTTTTACCATGGCGTCCGTCTTTCAACTGGCCCACATCGTCGGCGATAATACTTTTCCCGCCCCCGATCCTCAGAACGGCAACATTGAGAATGAATGGGCGATTCATGAAGTGGAAACGACCGCGAATTTCGCGCCGAAGAGCAGGATCGCGGCATGGTATTTCGGCGGGTTGAATTTTCAGATCGAGCATCATCTCTTCCCGCGCGTTTGCCACATTCATTATCCCGCCATCAGCAAGATCGTCGAGCAGAGCTGTCGAGATTTTGGGATCAACTATGTGTCGTATCCGACGGTTCGCGCCGCCATCGCCGCGCATTATCGGTTTTTGAGGGAGTTGGGAAGTCAAGAGACCGCTGCGGAAAGCGGCCCAGTGATGAGCTACTTCTAAGAACGTCGTCAAACATGGAATGCTGATCGGCACTAAGAGCCGCGTAGCTCGATTCTGCCGCAACAATATTACGATTGCACGTTCACGTGAAAGCACAGTCAAAATGAAGCCAAACTCCTGTCAAAATTTCAATCATCGTCGATCCGATGCGCCGGTGCGTTTTTGTCCGCAATGCGGCACAGTAGTTAATTCACGGGTGCCGCTCAAACGCTGCAGCGAGGCCAGCCACGACTACAGCCGGCGCAATCACAATCTTTTTTGCGTTGATTGTGGTGACGTCCTCCGACGCGGCTGATCACGAGAGCCTCGGCGCTGATGCCCGGCCCTCTCTCTCAAGTCTCTTCGTAATTGGTTTATGAAAAAAGGATCCCACGCCATGGCAACCACGACACGCGCGACCAAAACAAAATGCTACATTCACGAAATGCGCGACCCCTTGGAGTTGTCTTACGAGCTGCACAAATATCACATTTGCTGGATTTGCCAAACCCGATTGCTTGAAATGGCAAGAGCCAATTTTCACTTCGCGTTGAGCAATCAAGTTGTTACCATTTCAAGCGCGCCAAAAGTTCAGAAGGCAACGGTTTAGAGGAAATTATGCAGAGTGATGGCAATATGATTTTTGTAGGGATAAAGATCAACACCAAGCTGCGCGATCTGCTCGATGCCAGCAATCCCTCGATGAAGCCGTTCTTCGAAAAAGATGACCCGGCTTTTTTGCAAGTAATGCGATTCGATGCCGACGAGTACATCGGCAAAGTCATCGCGAGCGGCACCTCGCTGGAGATCTTGAGCAATCTTCTCATGAACGTCAAGACCATGCTCAAGATGATTTGCCCGACGTTTACTCCGTCAGAGGGCGCGATCAAAATTTTCGCGCTCACGCAAGAGCCTGTGAGACATTTATAATATCAGAGGCAACTTCGTGCATCCGGTTCGGTCAAATCGTCCTCACCGCACGGCGCGAACATAGTTGTTGCTAGACTTTGTCCGGTTCAATTGGCTGTAACCGTAGTTGAAATTGACATACCACGCCGAATCCGCGCCTGTTCTCTCCGATGTCCACATCCACAATCTCTGTTTGGAAGGAAAAATCGGGTCGATATACAAGCCGCCGCTGGTAGGCAATCTTTCCAACAGCGTCAGGCCTTCCCCCAGTGTGGGTAGCCGCCAATCGTTGAAACCTGCAAAACCGCTACGGTTCAGATATTTGATCCAGTCCACGGCCATACTGTAAATCATCGGTTGCGATGAAATGGCTTGCTGCCACATCAGTCCCGTCGTCCGGTCGATGATTACTTCATCCCGACTCAAAGTCTTCATCACAAACCTGCTGGTCGAATAGCCGCTTTTAACGTTGGCGCGTGTATCGCGCAAATTATTTTCTGCAAGCATGAATTCTCCCTTGCCGGTTTGATTGAGCTTCATTGAAACCGTAGTTGCAGTGCACCGTCAATATACGGCAAAATAACTTCATAAATGGGGGTTATTTTGCTGGCGCGCATGAACCCTTGACGGCGCCATCGGCAAACACAACGACCTTCATTCTCTCTTCACGAAACACTTGGTTGCTCCTTACTTGTTGTCGCTTTCAAAAAATTCCAAAGTAAGGTTGATAGGCCGTGATAACATAAGCAACTTCGTTGGCATCATCAAATGCTGCAACCACATGCAGCGGCGCGCCTGAAACAAAGCCTAAAAAGAGCGCGCCCGGGTATGGTTTATCATCGGGATAATCTTCATACGCTTCCTCCAACTCGCACGATGTGTTTTTCAGTGCCTTTCGGAATCAAATTATTTCTTCTTAACCATTCTATAGAACTTTTTCTCACGGCATCAAATACAACGGAATCCCCTCCGGCAATGATGATGAAATCATTCCACCGCTCAAGCGACTAATGAAACGCCGGCTCAGGCGCTCCCACCATTTCTTTTTCGGCTTGGCCATTTCGACGAACTGGGGTTTTTCGGTGATGTTGGCCAACTTTTTGGCGGCGTTGACCGCTACATCAAATCCGCCCAGCTCATCAACCAAACCGAATTGCTTTGCTTGCCGGCCGGTCATCACCCGGCCGTCGGCAAATTCGCGCACGGCTTTGGCGGTGAGCTTGCGGCCGCGGGTGACGACTTCGACAAATTGATCGTGGCTGTCGTCGATGACGCCCTGCAATAGCGTGCGTTCGGATTTCGTCAAACCGCGATACATGCTAAGCGTGTCCTTGTAGCGCCCAGATTTTATCACTTCCGCAGAGACGCCGACCTTGTCGAGAAGGCGGCTGAGATTGCGCGATTGAATGATGACGCCGATCGAGCCGGTCACCGTGCCGGGATTCGCAACGATTTTATCGGCGGCCATCGCAACATACACGCCGCCCGAAGCAGTAACATCGCCCATCGAGGCGACGACCGGCACTTTGCTCTCTTCACAAAATTTCAGGATGCTCTCGTAGATTTCCTGCGAGGCGCCGACAGTGCCTCCGGGAGAATTAAGCCGGAGTATGACCGCTTGGGGAGGACGGTCCCGCAATTCTTCCAGCGCATCGGCGATGCGCCGCGGCGAAAGGTCTTCATTGTCTTCCTGAATGACGCCATTGATGTTGATCACCGCGAAGCGAGGCTTCTTTTTGCGAAAGGAGATTTTCATTTTTATCTCTTCGGGTAAACTGATTAAACGGATTGAACGGATAATATCCTGGCAAATAAAATTGACGAAGGAAAATAGAGATTAATTTTCAAATGTGCAAGTAGGGTGATGGAACAAACCGAACGGATCAGTTTTGGATGGAAAATGTGGCGCCGTCATGCTGACCGCAGGCGAGGATGCCTGCGCTATCGTCCCTCAGGGAGGCAATACGGACAAGCGGAATGAACGTAATGTTGTATCGCGACCGGGTGTCTCGCACGTCGTGTTACTCTAAGACCACGCCGATGCGAAAGCTCCTGCCGTAACGATCTTGCCAGGGAGAGTTGGCGCGATTGAATGGAATGCCTTCGTCCGAAACCATGGGGTAACGCCGATCGAACAGGTTGCGGGCTTCGATGAAAGGAGCGAGGCTGCCCAGGGATGATTTGATTTTGTACGTGAGCTTGACATCGAGATGATAGCGCCATGGCAGCTTGCCGCGCGAGACGAATGGCGATTCGAAGGCTTCGAGCGGTCCGTCGAGGCGATTGATCAAGTTCAAGTTCATTGCGCGGCGGGCATAGTTTATGTTAGAAACAAACGTATGGTTTTGATCCCATTGCAGGGGAACTTCCAGTTGCCGCGTCTTGAAGCTCCCGTCAAACAAGCTGGCCAAGCCGCTCTCCGGGGAAGATGCAGTGCCCTTGGCCTGCAGATAGGTATAATTCAGAAATCCGCTCAGCCCTTCTGCAAATGATTTGCGCAATTGAATCTCGATGCCGTTCGAATGCGCCGTGGCGACGTTCGCATAACGCACATAGCCGCGCCCGCCGTCGGTTTCGTTGAGCGCGACCGGGATGACATCGATCAGGCCGTCGGTATTTCGCCAAAATCCGGTGATGCTGAAAAGCACGCTCTGCCCCAAAATATAACGATAGGTTGCTTCATAGGCGACGTTGCGCGACGGCTTCAAACCGATATTTCCCAAAATCGGCCAGTAGGATTTCAAGCCCTGTGATCCGTTCGTGAAAGCGTAAAACAGCGGCGGCATCTGATAGAACAATCCATAGTTCAAGAGAAAATGTGAACGATCGGAGAGCGGAAAAGCAATCGCCAGGCGTGGAGAGATAACTCTATTGATGCGATCAGCTCTTGAAGCAGAGCTGCGCAGCGAATTGGTATCTTGCGTTGCAACAAAACGAACGTTCGAAAGATTATAAATATCGTAGCGCAGGCCCAGGTTGAGAGTGAGTAGATTGGTTTTGAAGCGGTTCTGGGCGAAGGCGGAAATCGCAAAAGGATAAGCGCGAACATTGTCTTGATAGCGCGTGTAAACGTAGCCGTCGGGGCTGTCGGTTTTGTGCTCAAGCGGCCAGGAGAGATAACGATCGCGTGCATAGGTAATATCGTAAACTTGCGACTCCACGCCGGCTGAAAATTGATGCGAAGCATGGAGCTGCCGCACGAGGTTAAACCGCAGATTGAGCGTTTGTTCATGCAAGCGCTCGCGCCACGGTTCCGTCGCCCCTGCCCAAGTCAATGCCGGCGACTTGTCAGGTATGTAGAGGTTGGGCAAGGCATCTTCGGGCGTTTGGCCATTGACGCTATTTTGCAGACGTGTGAATGCCGCCGAAAGCGAGTAGAACATCTTTGGGGTAATCGTATGGATCACGGAAGCGCTCAACCGGAGGCTGCGATTGTCGCGCTCCGGCAGAGCGGAGAGCCGATCTTCCCACAGCGGATCGTATTCATGCCAATTCCAGCGCGAGCCAAGAGTTTGCAAGCGCAATTGAAGTTTGTCGGAGAGCCGCAATCCCAGCTTGGCATTGATGTTGTAATTATATTTCACCGGGTGCCGAAAGAATTCCCGGAGATCGTTGCGATAAGGTGAATCGGTAGCCTGTATGTTGCTCGAAAGAAAATAATTGCCGTCCACGACCGGGCCGCCGAAGCTCGCGGCAAAAGGGCCGCCAACCGCAAACTCGGCTTCTTGAAAATTATCGTACGAAAGCTCGTTCAGACCGATCGTGTTCGTGGAAACCTTTGCAACCCCGTCAAGCTCGCTGTGTCCTTCTTTAGTCACGACATTGACCACGCCGGCCTGGGCATTCCCGTACTCGGCGCTGAAGCCGCCGGTTTGCACGACCATCTCGGCAATCGAAGTGTTGGGGACGAGAAATGACAACTCTCGCGTCATTGCCCCGCTCACCGGAAGGCCGTCGATCATGTACAAAACATCGGAGGTTCGCCCGCCGCGGAAATGGTTAGTGACAACGCCAGGCAAAAGATCCAGCGCATCTTGAAATGTGCCGATCGGAGAATTCTTGGTTAATTCATCGCCCTCGATGTGCTGGACGCTGTTCATGAGGTCTTGGGGCAAATTATCTCTTGGGGCAATGATGACGATTTCCGGTTCTATGCACAATACTTGGGAAGCCAACTCGAAATCGACTTTGGTTTCCTGGTCGGTTTTTACGACAACTTCTTTTATCTTGGTCGTCGCATAGCCGATCATCCGCGCCTTCAAAACATATGTGCCCAATGGCACGTTTTGAATCACATAAAATCCGGACTTATCAGCCGAAGCGCCCAAAGAAGTTCCTTCGATGAGGACAGCGGCATTGGGGAGGGGAATCTGCGATTGGTTGTCGCGGACGAATCCGGAAATCGTTCCGTTTATAGCGCCCGGCGCCATCATCGGCATCGAAAGGATGATTCCCAACGCGCAGGTGAGCAAAACTTTTGTCGATCTTATGAACATAAGGTTTTGATAAATATGCTTGTAGATTGGCAAATTAGATGCCACTACTATATTCGCAATATGCAAGTATTGCCGAAAAAAATTTCTCATCGCCAAAAGCTACATCAAAATATTATAACTTTATGATTTTAATACCATTGGTAGCTACACAAGGCTCGGAGAAAATTCTCCGTAATTGCATATCATATCAGCTTTTTCGTAGATTGATCTATACAATCGTGCAATTTGTTTCCGAGTAACTGGAAGATTTTTGCACAGTTGTGTGTATTAATCATGACTGAAAATCGAACCAAAACCAAATGAAGTTGTGAGCAACAACAAAAAGTTTGAAAACAATCATGCCACGCCAGCAGTCAGGCTCGATCATGCGTCCGCTTTCCACCGATGTGCAAAAATTTCTTGACAGCCGAGAATTGTTCGGCTGGCAGTTAGGATTAAATCGTGTCAAGCGCCTCTCTCGCCTTTTCGGAGATCCGCATCGGCGCTATACAATCATCCACATCGCGGGAACGAACGGGAAAGGCTCCACCGCCGCCGCTCTCGAAGCTATCTTGAAAGCCGCCGGTTTTCGGACGGGCTTATATACTTCTCCTCATTTGGTGAGCGTCACCGAGCGAATTCGAATCGACGGCCTCCCGCTCTCTATCGATAGTTTTGAAATGATTCTGAGGCAACGGCAACAATTGTTGGAAAAAAATCGCGCCACGTATTTTGAGGCGTTGACCATGATCGCTTTTTCCGCGTTTGCAGAAGCCGGCGTGGACATCGCCGTTGTGGAAGTGGGGCTTGGCGGGCGGCTCGACGCAACGAACATCGTTCACCCGGTCTTGACCATCATCCCGAGCATCGCCTTCGACCATCAAAAATTTCTCGGCAAAACTCTTTCCGCCATTGCCGCAGAAAAGGCCGGGATATTGAAACGCCGCGTTCCATGCGTAATCGGAAAGATGTCGCCGCAGGCAGCGCGGGTGATCGAAGCAAAAGCAAAAAACATGCAGTCGCACCTATATGACGCTTGGCGCGTCTGTAAAGTTCACAAAAGCGAAATCACTTCGCAGTTTAACCGGCTATGGCTTTCAGTTGGCTCGATTGAATATAATGACCTTCGAAGTCATTTGATAGGCCGGCATCAAATCAATAACACGCTCTGCGCGATCACCGGAGTCAGCGTATTGAACGAGCATGGTATTCGTATTTCTGATGATGACATGACCAATGGCTTGCGAACCGTCGAGTGGCCCGGAAGGTTTCAAGTCGCGCATCAAAAGCCTATCATCGTCTTCGATGTCGCGCATAATCCGGCAGGTATGCGCGCGCTGGTCGAGACTTTTCGAGAGGTATTTCCGAATCATCGTCCCGTGGTTTTGCTCGGCGTGCTTGCAGATAAGGACTACCGCAAGATGCTTCATGAATGGCTGGGCGTGGCGCGTCATTTCGTTTTTTGTCAAGCGCAAAGCGCGCGCGCGCTATCGCCGGACAAACTTCATGCGGCCTCCCTGAAAATGGGTCTCGCCTCGACAATCATATCAGATTCCGCCGGCGCATTAGAAGAGGCGAAAAAAATTGCCGGCAAAGAAGGCATTGTATGCGTAGCGGGATCGCATTACACCGTCGGCGGATTAATGAAATCTACTATACTTCAAGGCGGCCAAAAATCAATTGACATCCATAAAAATTTTGACTACCTTTTCCGCGCAAAATCGGAGAGATTGTAGCGACATTATGCAACGAAGTTCAGCACGCCGATCTTGTTTTATGTGGTCGGTCCCGAGAACTTGGAATTTTCGCCCACGAGAATTAGGAGTATCGGGGTTTGACTTTTTGTATGCACGAACAATGGAGCAAAAGGAGCGCGCGGTATGAACATGAGCCTTGACGCCCTCGGCATGATCGAAACCAAGGGCTTGGTGGGCGCTATCGAAGCGGCAGATGCGATGGTGAAAGCGGCAAAAGTAACGCTCATTGGCAAAGAAAAAATCGGCGGCGGCTATGTGACGGTGATGGTGCGCGGCGACGTTGGCGCCGTGAAAGCCGCAACCGATGCCGGCGCCGCAGCCGCAGAAAAAGTCGGCGAGCTGGTTTCGGTTCACGTCATCCCGCGCCCGCATGCGGATGTAGAGATGATTCTCCCGCAGCGCAGCGAATCGGCATAAGCCATAAACAGGATTTTCCATGCATGAACGTGCGCTGGGACTTGTCGAGACTCGCGGGTTGGTGGCGGCGATTGAAGCTGCCGACGCCATGGTCAAAGCCGCGCAAGTGGTTTGCCTCGGCAAAGAAATTACCGACGCGAGTTTGGTGACGATCAAAGTCGTCGGCGAAGTTGGAGCAGTGAAAGCGGCAGTGGCGGCGGGCGCGGCGGCTGCCAGCAAAGTTGGGCAGTTGGTCAGCACACACGTCATCCCGCGGCCGCATGAAGAAACGGAGAAGATGATTTATGACGCATCTGAGAGGGCAAAGCTCGAAGGAAAAGTAGATTTGTCGGCGCTACCTCTCGTTGAACTTCGCGAGCGCGCCGCCGTGACTCCGGATTTTCCGCTCTCCAAAACTAAAATCATGCAGTCCTCGAAACCCGCTCTCCTAAAACTTCTTCAAGAAAAATCCAAGTCTGAATAAATTGCAACCGCGCATTCAGTTGCCGGCTTATGCCAAGATCAATCTTGGTTTGCGGGTGCTGGGCAAGCGCCCCGACGGCTATCATGAGATCGAAACTTTTTTTCTTCAAGTCGATCTCGCGGATCATCTATTTTTTCAACTCCTGCCGGAGCCGGGAATACGTTTTTCATGCAATTGGCCGGAGTTGTCTGAAGCGGAAAACAATCTTTGTGTAAAAGCATGCCGGTTGCTGGAAAAAATCGCTGGTTACAGCTTTGGCGTCGATATTTACCTTGAGAAGAACATTCCGTTTGGCGCCGGTTTGGGCGGGGGAAGCAGCGATGCAGCGGTTACTTTGATGGCAGTTAATTCTCTTTTTAATATAAATTTGCCACGTGAGGAGTTGGGTAAGCTGGCCATCCAAATAGGCTCAGATGTGACTTTTTTCTTACATGGCGGCTTCGCCTATGCTGCGGGCCGGGGTGAGATATTGACACCCCTTGACTATTTGCCTGAGGTTTGGGCGCTCATTGTCAAGCCTGATGTGTCAGTTTCCACCAAATGGGCTTATGATAATCTGAAATTCGGCTTGACAAATAGTAAAAAGAATACTACATTTGCGAGCTTAAAAAACAGCCTTTCAGGCAGTGACAAACTGCGCGAAGTTTGCCATAATGATATGGAAGAAGCGGTTTTCTCCCGCTATCCTGAGGTGGCTGCGATTAAGTCCCGGCTGCAAGACGTGGGGGCTTTCCCAGTCAGCATGACCGGCAGTGGTTCTGCAATCTTCGGCATCTTTGAAACACAGCATGCCCTTCGTGAAGGGTTGCGGGTCTTTGGCAAAAGCTATCGAACTTTTGTTGCCAGGCCGATTCGGTCGGGCATGGAGCAAGTCCTACAGCATTTCACAGCGGCTACCTCCGGAGGATAATATGGTTATGGGGTATCGGTGTCCATAATTTTGAGGAGGGAGGAATGGAGATCACAGAGATCACGGTCAGCATTCGGGACGAGGATAAGCTGAAAGCTTTTGTCAACGTAACGTTTGATGACTGCTT
>Ga0247727_10008134_pt1 | contig 19612 bp, 20 predicted proteins | sample WisWelCaveWW1625_FD_202498 | JGI IMG/M metagenome (GOLD analysis project Ga0247727, IMG submission 202498) | Biofilm microbial communities from Wishing Well Cave, Virginia, United States - WW16-25 | ecosystem: Environmental > Aquatic > Deep subsurface > Groundwater > Cave microbial mat | place... | reverse complement strand
TTGAGGCAAAAACTTTTCAACAATCTTGGAACATCCCTTGGCTTAAGGGCATCCAATTGCATTTTGAACGCCAGAATACAACCTAAATTCTTTACCCTGATTTTTTAATGAAAATCGGTGTTTAATGCATTACGGACCAACCATGCCCTACGAACCCGTCATTGGCCTCGAAGTCCACGCGCAGCTTCTCACTGCTTCGAAGATATTTTCTTCAGCCAGCGCCTCATTTGGTGCGGCGCCCAACGCACAGGTTTCGCCGATTTGCATGGGCCTGCCCGGCGTGTTGCCCGTGCTCAATCGCACGGCAGTGGAATTTGCCGTGCGCATGGGTTTGGCGACAAATTGCAAAATCGCCTCGCATTCCGTGTTTGCGCGCAAGCATTATTTCTATCCCGATTTGCCTAAAGGCTATCAAATCTCGCAATATGAAGAGCCGCTGTGTGAAGAGGGCGAGATTGAAATCGAACTGGAAAATAACGCGCGCAAGCGCATTCGCTTGATTCGCATTCATTTGGAAGAAGACGCGGGCAAATCCATTCACACCGAAGCCTTTGTTGCTGAAAACGAAACCTTGGTCGATCTCAATCGTTGCGGCGTGCCTTTGATTGAAATCGTGAGCGGGCCGGATTTGGCCTCGCCGCGCGAAGCCTATCTCTACCTTCAATACGTGCGCCAGCTCGTGCGCTATCTCGGCGTCTGCGACGGCAACATGGAAGAAGGCAGCCTGCGCTGCGACGCCAATATTTCCGTGCGCCCGGTTGGGCAAAAAGAATTGGGTGTGAAAACCGAGCTCAAAAACATGAACTCCTTCCGCCACGTCGAACGCGCGCTCGAATTTGAAATTCAAAGACAAACAAAATTGCTGGACAACGGCGAGAAAATTGTGCAGGAAACTTTGCTGTGGGATGCCGATCACAATCAAGTTGTGTCCATGCGCTCGAAAGAATATGCGCATGACTATCGCTATTTCCCCGATCCTGATTTGGTGCCGTTGCGAGTGGATGAAGCTTGGCGCAATCGCATTCAAGCGGAGTTGCCGGAATTGCCCGCCGCGCGTCGCGATCGCTTCATGGCGCAATTTCGCTTGTCGAAACAGCATGCCGAAGTTTTGACCGAAGAAAAAGCAGTGGCGGATTATTTTGAAGCGGCGGCAAGGCAAATCAAAGACCAGCAGCTCGCGGCCAATTGGGTGATGGGCGAAGTGTTGCGTGTGCTACGCGAGCTAAAAATCGAAATCGGCGCTTTCAAATTATCTCCTGAGTCATTGGCGGAAATCATTCAACTGCTCGAGCAAGGCGCCATCAGCGCCAAAACCGCCAAAGAAGTTTTTGAAGAAATGCTCGTTTCCGGAAAATCCGCCCAAGCAATCGTCGGCGAAAAAGGCTTGCAACAAGTTTCAGATACCGCCGAGATCGAAAAAACCGTTGCCGAAATTTTGGCGGCGCATCCCAAAGAAGTCGAGCGCTATCGCGCCGGCGAAGCCAAAGTCTTTGGCTTTTTAGTGGGGCAATTGATGAAAGCCATGCGCGGCAAAGCCAATCCGAAAGTCGCGAATGAGATTTTGAAGCAGAAACTGGGAAACTGAATCAGGGGAATTTCATGGCTTACCGGTTGCCATCCCTCCAATATTTGCGCTTGCGGTTTGTGCTCAGTGCGCACCAACCGGCGCATTTGCCTGCCATTAAAGGCTCCCTGCTGCGGGGCGCGTTTGGCCAGGCTTTGCGTCGCACCGTTTGTGTCATGGGCCCTCACCAACCTTGTCCCACCTGTATGCTGCGCAAGCAATGCGTCTATCCCCGGCTTTTTGAAACACTGATTGAAGCGAACGAGTCCGTTCCGCGTTTCTTGCAAGGCCTGCCGACCGCGCCTCGCCCATATATATTTGAATCTGCCGATGAACGGCGTTTTTACGAGATTGATGAAAACTTATCCTTCGATCTCATCCTAATCGGACAATCTGCCGAGCTTCATCCTTTTGCCATTTTTGCCGTCGCCCAAATGGCCGAGCAAGGCTTGGGGGCCCGGCGCCTCCCCTTTCGGCTGGAAAAAGTATATTGGCAAGCTTTCGACGGCAAACCGCAAAAAGAAAAGAGCACAGCACAAATCGCGCAAGAAAAGCCGGAGGCGGCACAGGAAGATCGAAATGATCTGAATAGGTATCGGGATCATGTTTTTTGGGATTTGTTAATTGCTCTGCCTCCGCCGTTGAATGATCGACCACCGGGTTGGAAACCCGAGCAACAGGTGGAGCCCTATCGGTTTGGCTTTTTCGTTGATTTCCAAGACAGCAAATGGTTCGCCTCAACCAATAAAAAGGGCAAAACCATTAAACCCAAAATTGAATTATTGCTTGGAAAGGACTATCGGGTATTATCTCTTGCTCAGCATTCCCATCACCTTGCATCTAGCGAAGAAAAGCAGCTTGAAGATGGTGAAGATGTCGAATCTGACAAGGACTCGAAGGAAAAAAATGGCCATCAATCAGTGGACAGAACCTGGATCACGACCGCATTTGGCAATGAAAGGATAAAACTTTCTGGGAAAGATTCATCTTTCGATGGCAGGAGAGATGACCTTCTCAAAATGCTCTTGGAACTGCAGTCAAAAAGCGAAGCCCTGTCTGATTTTTATCCTAAGTTTCTGCGCCGAGCCAAAGAAATCTATCATGACGGGCTGGGTGAAACAAGACGCCCCCTCAATGACATCCGTCTTTGGGATCTGAGCCATTCCACCGCCAGCTTTTTCAAAAGCGGTGTTGCTGGATTGATCTGCTCAGCCAGGGACAAAGATGCCTTGACGGCAGGCTTTCAAAACGATCTGCATTGGCACTACCTCACCCTCTCCATTGACTTTTTCCGATTTGCCGCTTCCGCCCAAAAGATCATCGATGTCGTAGCGCGGCGCGAAAAGCTGGAAGCCGGTTATGCCGTTGTGAAAAAGCTGCTCGAAATGGAATATCCGCTTGCCAACGAAATCTACCGCGACGAATACGGCTCAGTCTATTTGATTTCTGACGCCAAAGTCCTGGACTGGAGCGATGACCAGGCAACTTTGCGAGAGAAGATTTTGCATTGTTTTCGCGTTCCTACAGCTCGAGGTGACAAGAAAGAGAACATTTCCGAACAAATCATCAAGGCGCTACCGGCTCTCGATGATCAGTTTCAGGCTGGAATTGATAAGAAATCCACCTTGCAAGACGCGCTTAACCAGCGCCAGCCATTGAATTCGGCGTACCCAAAGGAAGTAGAGGAGGTCTGGAAGAAGCTGCCAACCCAAAATCCCTTTGCCGCAGTTTGTCCAGTTTGCGACTTGCGCCAGGTAGGTTACGATGACGAGGGCCAGCCAAATGCAATCGCGCGGGATCGTAAAATCTGTGCAGTCTGCCTTTCCCGGCGTTCCGGTCGCGCCCGGCGCTGGCGAGAGGAAGAATCCCAACGCACAATCTGGATCGAAGAGGGGGCGGACGAAAATGGCCGCGCGGCGCTGCTTTGCGGTCGCTTCATTTTAGATGACTGGTTGAACGGCAGAAACATTCGCAGTATCAAGAAAAATTCCTCCTTCGCCCGCATTCAACGCTGTTGGGAGACCACCAAAGCTTTCTGGTGGGAAATCCAGGAGGAAGTATTTCCGCACGCATTAGGTGAGGCCAGGCCCCGGCTTGTGATTCATACGCGCAACCTGCCTTCCGGAAGTAAGCTGGGGCCATTTCAAACCTGCAAGTTGAAGCTGGAGCACATGGCCATGAATGTCGTCGTCTGTGATCGTGATCAAGGTATCTTCGTTAGCGCGGACAACTTGTTGGCTTTGGCGCAAACACTACCCAGTCTTGGAAAAGAAGCAAAAGTCAAAATTCAAAGGGCAAAGGAATATCTTCCGAACGCGCAAAAGGAAGTTGCCAAGATAGTTCACGACTATCTTGTTGCGCGTCCCGAGGCTATGCTGACCAGTCCCGGCCACTATGGTGAAATTGCCGAAGATCTCGGCGCTATTCACGTTGAAGAGGTGGACATTGAGCAGGACAATGATGGTTACACTCCGCTGATTCCCATTCTCAACGAGCCGGAAACTTTTATGTGTATCGTACCGGCGAACAAAGCGCTCACCTTGGCTGAAATCATCAAAACCAAGTACGCCACCGAAATGGGCAAAGTGCGCGACCGCCTGCCGCTGCATCTTGGCATCGTGTTCTTTCAGAAATATGTGCCGGCCGGCGCGGTGCTCGATGCCGGCCGCCGTTTGCTGGAGAATGCCAGCTCGCTCAAAGAAGAGGCCTGGCAAATTCAGGACAAAATTTTTTACAATGGTAACGGCTATCCCGTGGCCTTGGATGATGCTACCGAAGTCGAACTGCACTTGCACCAGCAGCGCACCCAACGCTGCACCAAAGTTCGTTTGTCGCTCCGCCTGAATCCGGAAGAAAAAGACCCGGACTTAAAATGGGATAAAATTCACCCGCAACTCCACAGGACAGACCTCACCGATACTAGGCCACTGTGGGCGGGCGAAGCTACATATGAAGAGATACTTTTTACGCCTTCCACCTTCGACTATCTTTTCCTTGATGCCGCCTCGCGGCGATTTGAAAGTATCTTGGATAAAGATGCGCAGCGCCGGTATCACCCACTTTGGGGCCTCAAACGCAGCCCCCGGCCTTATGATTTGGAAGCCATCACCCACTTCTGCGAATTATGGCTGCACATCAAGATCAATCCGCAACTCACCACCAGCAAGCTTCATGGCATCCGCGATCTTTTGGCCAAAAAAATTTCGGACTGGCATGTCTTCGAAGCCCCGGAGGATGTGACCGCGCGCCAGGCCTACGAAGCTTTGGTGGAAGACGTTCTGCGGAAGGAATTCGGTTACCAGCTCGATCATCCCTACTTCGCAGAGATGAAAATCGCCATGCTCGACGGCAGTTTTTTCGATTGCTTGGATTTGTATCTCTACATTTTGAAAGCAAAACTCCAAACACAAAACTCATGAGGAAACAACCATGAATAACGGCACAAGAGATTTCTATCGCAGCAAAACCTACTATGCGCTGGCCAGTGATCCCATTCACGTGGGCACCGGTTCGTATCGTCTCGCCGGTGTCGATTTATCGATCATTCGCGACCGGGCCACGCGGCTGCCAAAAATTCCCGGCTCCAGTCTCTCCGGTGTGGCGCGCAGCAATGCTTCCATGCGTTTGCAGAGCCCGTCTTTCAAATGCGCCGGCAAAGATGGCTACGAAGGCAAGGGCCACTGCGGCGCCGCGGACTGCGTCATTTGCAACACCTTCGGCTTTTCACGAGGGGATAGCGAAAGCTTGCAAGGCATGGCGCAATTTTTCGATGCTCACATTCTGCTTTTTCCCGTCTATTCCATGTACGGCACGGTTTGGATGACTTCTGAGCGCCTCGTGCGTGAGGCTGGATTCACTCTCACCTCGCCGCTGGCCATTGAGCAAGTTGCGCTCGCAGCCAACTTTGCCGCCAAATCTGCCCAGCCGCAACGCATTAATCTCGGCTGGCTGTTGCTTGATGCCGTCGTTCCAGCGCTTGACGGAAGCCAGGTTTTGCTCAAACTCTTTGGCGAAGCGGCAACGGCGGCAGAAGCCAAACGTCGCACCGAGGTTATTGCCAATCGCATCGTCGTGGTGCACGATAATCTATTCTCTCGATTGGTGAACGATAATCTCGAAGTCCGCACTTCGGTTTCGATCAATCCTCAAACCGGAGCCGCGGAAGAAGGTGCGCTGTTCACCTACGAAGCCATTCCCCGCGCCACATTCATGCGCTTTGACGTGGTCTTCAACAACCCAAAAATGTTTCGCAACGGCGAGATCACCATGGATCTTGACGAAGTGATTGAAATCGTGGAAACCGGCGTGGCGGATTTTGCCATGCTCGGCGTGGGTGGCATGAATACGCGTGGCATGGGCCGGTTAGCGGTGCTCAACCTGTAACCTTGGAGAAAGACAAAATGAAAAATCTCGATGCACTCTGCGCGGCGACAGCGCGAGAGCCGGTCGCCGCGGGCGACCAGGCCGAAAAACATAAGAAGGGCGGCCGCAAAGAAATCCTCAATCGCTTGACCAATGCGCTCGGTGTGTTGCAAGAGGATGGCGTGTATGCCTTCTTCCTGTTTCTGAAACGTGAAGGACTAATCGACAATATCTGGCGGGTTTGTGCCGGCCTGTTGCGCCAAAGGGCCGTGGGCGAAATGTTGCCGCCTGCCGGCAAAAAATTTGATGAAGACCTGCTCATCGAAATGACCGAAAACCTCGACCATCTCCTCCTGTCTAAGGACCTTTTGCAACGAACATTGATTTACGCGCGCTATGGCTTGCGCGCTATGTGAGGTGACTATGCCCTGGAAAACATATTTTCTGCGCTATCGGCTCGCCAGCCCGTTGCACATTGGCGCGCCCGCGCTCGGCAACGTGCAACGCACGTTGTATTATATCCCAGGCAAAACCTTGTGGGGCGCGGCAACCGCCATGCTGACGCGCCGGTTTAATAGCTCCGCCACCGATCAACATTACCAAAACATCGGCAAGTTTGTCGAAGAATATATCCGCTTCAGCTACTTCTTCCCGGAACAAAACGGCCAACGCTTTGTGCCGCGACGGGTCGAGAAACAGCTCTATTGCGGCAGCTTCACTCAGGAAGAGTTCGAATATCGCTTTCTTTTTTCCGATGCCAGCACTGCCATAGCCCCGGAACGTTTAGCCCAAGCCGATGGGACTTTACACGAAACCGAATATCTCTTTCCAAAATCCTTGAATAGCCACCCGGCACCGGCGCTCTATTTTTCCGGTTATCTCTATTTGCAACAGGATCGACATGCAGCGGATGTCGGCGATCTCAAGCAAGTTAGTGACCTCGATCTTATCGAAATGTTGCGCGAGCTATTCGTCGGCGCCAATCGCCGCATGGGCGCCGGAAGATTGATTCGCGCAGAGGAATTCCTCACGGCTCGTGAAGGTGACAAAGCGACGTTGCCCATACCCGGGCCGAATGATTGGTCGCCACCGTGCCCATATCTCGCGAGCCATCTCAAATGCGAGCCCAACTTTGTTAAGGCCGACGGCAAAATTCGGGGGCCGGTCCAACCGCTGGTCGAGAGAGTTTGGGCGCCGTTTCAAAATGGCCGGGGCGGCGCCGGGCAACATCTCACTCAAGCCGTAGTGGCGTGGTCACCCGGCGCCAAAGTTTTGGATAAGGATTTGCGCTTCGGCGTCGCCGCTTATGGTCGTTGGGAAATTTTGTGATACCTGAATTTTGCACGATGAATCCTGCCACCTCCGGCTGCGATTGAAATCGCAGCCTAAAAGCTGAAGCCGTCTGATCACCCCATGGGTGGCAGTCGAATTCATACGACTTGAGCTTTTAGCCTGGTGGATTTATCCCCAGGCGAGCTTGCTTCTGGCCGTTTTCTTTTTGCTTTTTGAATTCTTATGAGCAGCCTCCTCCAAAATCTCGTCACGATGCCCAACCTCGCCGCCGCCTGGCAACGCGTGCAAGCCAACGCCGGCTGTCGCGGCTCCGATGGCATCACGGTGCAACGCTTCAGCCTCAACCTCGAAGAAAACCTGCGCGACCTCAGCAACAGCTTAGTCAGCGGAGAATATCACCCCTTTCCGCTGCTGCGGTTTCCGGTGCCCAAAAGAAGTTCGACAGTTGCACCGTTAGACCGTTCAACAGTTCAACCGTCAAACAGTCCAACGGGCAAACCGTCCAACCGCTTCCTCTCCGTCCCCACGGTCCGCGACCGCATCGCCCAAACCGCCGCCTTTCTCGTCACCAAAGAAATCTTCGAAGCCGAATTTGAAGACGTCTCCCATGCCTATCGCGAAGGCCGCGGCAAAATAAAAAGCAAACGGCAAAAAGCAAAAATCAAATCGGAGTCGAACCTATGAGCACTCAGAAACCTTTTGACCTCAAAGAGCGCACTTTTCAGTTTGCGCTCGCGGTGTTGAACTGGGCGGAAAAATGTCCACGCAATTTTATGACGATAGAAATGATTCGGCAATTGATTGATGCCGGCACGTCTGTTGGCGCCAATGCTGAGGAAGCCGAATATGCCCAAAGTGACCGCGACGAAGCCGCCAAGCTCGGCATTGCCTTAAAAGAGACCGCGGAAACCCATTATTGGATCCGGCTTTTCAAAGCCAAATACAATGTCGATCATGGCGCCGATCTGCTCTTGGCCGAAGCCGAAGAATTAAAGAAGATTTTAAAGTCACGTATTCGAAATCTACGAAGTTCCGATGACGACCCGTAATCGATTGCTTTTTGCCTTTTGCTTTTTGCTGTTTTTGGCGGTGCGCTTTTCCGACGATTTCCTCATTCTCACCAAAACCGAAAAGAAAGCCGAAGACGCCATCGAAATCACCGACATGCTGCTCGACGACATGCAGATCGACCTCAACCCGCTCAAAACCAAAATCGTCAGCTTTGACCACGGCTTCAAATTCCTCGGCGCCATCTTCGTGCGCGACAGCATCTTTCTGCCCTTCCTGCAGCGACGGGTAAAAGGCGAGCCGCCGAGATTACCGGAGCCGCTGACGCTGAGGAGATATTTGGAGTTGAAGAACAGGTTGGACGGTTGGACCGTTAGACCGTTATACCGTTAGACCGTTGAACTGTTTAACCGTCAAACCCAAAGGAGCCTCCCATGACCTTCAAACGTTTCGAAGAAATCGAAGCCTGGCAACTCGCCCGGCAATTGACCAAACAAATCTACCAAGAAACGCGCAAAAATCCCATGCGGCGCGACTGGCGCTATTGCTCCCAAATCCAAAGCGCCTCGGTCTCCATCATGAGCAACATTGCAGAAGGTTTTCTCTCGCAAACGCACAAAGAGTTCATTCGCTTTCTCACGTTCTCGATTCGCTCCTCTGCCGAGGTGCAATCGTTGCTCTACGTTGCGCTCGACAACGATTATCTCAACCAAACGCGTTTCGGCGAGCTTTATGAACAAACCAAACACGCGGCGCAAAAAGCCACCAATCTCAAAAAGTATTTGGAAGGGGTGGGGGAGTAAAACGTTGGACGGTTGGACGGTTAGACCGTTAGACCGTTGGATCGTTAGACCGTTGGATCGTTAGACCGTTGGATCGTTAGACCGTTGGACCGTTAGACCGTTGAACCGTTAGACCGTTGGACGATTCAACCGTTAAACAGTCAAACCGTCCAACTGTCAAACCGACAAACTGTCAAACCGCCTAACCGTCAAGCCAGGAACCCCCATGCCAACCCTCTACCTCATCGAACAAAACACCGTTCTCCGCAAAACCGGTGATCGCTTGCGGCTGTGCTCCAAACCCGATCCCGGCAGAAAAGGCGGGCCGCCACGCGTCGGGGACATTCTGCTCGAAGTGCCCTGCGCCGACATTGACCACGTCATGCTCTTCGGCAACATTCAAGTCACCACCCAGGCCTTGCACGAAATGCTCGAACACGGCATCGAATTCGCCCTGTTCACGCAGTCCGGCGTGCTGCTTGGCCAGCTCACTCCGCCGCTCGCCAAAAACATTCCCTTGCGCATCGCCCAGTTTCAAAAACACGGCGACCCGGCTTTTGCCTTGGGCTTTGCCAAAGCCGTGGTACGCAACAAAATCAATAACGCTGCCGCCATGTTGCGCGAGCATCGCAAAAATCATCCCGCGAGTCTCAACGCTGCGGATATCGACGCTTTGAAAGCCCTGGTCGCGCGGGCCGAAAGCGCGGCTTCGTTGGATACGTTGCGCGGCCACGAAGGCGCCGCCACCGCCGCCTATTTCAAGCTCTTCGGCAAAATGCTCAACCCGCCCTGGGGCTTCACCACGCGCACCCGCCGGCCGCCCAAAGACCCGGTCAATGCCGTGCTTTCTTTCGGCTACACCATCGTTGGCGCGGAGCTGCAAGCCCTGCTCGACGGCGCCGGGTTCGATCCCTATCTCGGTTTCTATCACAGCGTAGAATACGGCCGGCCCGGCCTCGCGCTCGATCTGCTCGAAGAATTCCGCCATCCGCTGGTTGACCGCCTGACGCTCAACCTGTTCAATCTCGGCGCTCTCACCTCGCCGGATTTCGCGCCGCAATTGGAAGGCTCAAAAACTCTTGCCGGCGGCATCTATCTCAACGCCGACGGCAAGAAAAAATTCTTCGTGCAATACGAGCGCATGCTCGGCGAGCTTGCCGGCGCAACAGCCCTTTCCGGCCCAACGGCGTTTGCGGACGCAACGGCTCTTTCGGGCGCAACGAAAACAGCCAAGCCCCGCAGCTTCCGCGCCGCCTTTCAAGACCAAATTGCCAAACTCAGCAAAGCGGTTTTGCAAGGCGTCGATTATGCGCCGTTTTCTGTTTGACCGTTTGACCGTTTGACGGTTTGACGGTTGAACGGTTGAACGGTTGAACCGTTGAACCGGTCAACTGTCTAACCGTCCAACCGCCCCTCTTGACATTCATGGAGAATTTGCTATGTTGATCCTCGTCTCCTACGACCTCGAAAACGACCGCACGCGCAACGCGCTCGCGCACTCGCTCAAAGACTTCGGCCCGCGCGTGCAAAAATCGGTGTTCGAAGCAGACGTCACCGGCCCGGAGTTGGAGCGGCTTTACCTCAAACTGGAAAAAGTTGAGTTGGGAAAAGAAGACAGTATTCGCCTCTACCATCTCTGCGGCGAATGTGCGAGAAAAGTGAAGATTTGGGGTGTCGGAAAAGTCACCAAAGATCAAGATTACTACATTGTTTGACGGTTGGACCATCGGACCGTTGGACCGTTCAACGGTTAAACTGTCAAACCGGCAAACGAATTTCTTTGGGTTACACTGTCATGAATTCACTTTTAAAAATAATAGTTTGCAGCATCTCAAATGTCAGGAGGTGAGGCTTTTTATGGTGGTAAATTTCTTCAAAAATCTGGGTTACACTTTTCGGCTCTGTAGACCTTTAGGAAACAGGGCCTTGCAAAGGTGGCGGTTGTAAAAGACCTGATCTGTATTGTGGGACTTTTTGAAGAGCAAAGGGCAAAGAGCAAAAAGAAAAGAGCAAGAAAAGCTGCGGCCTGGTTTGCTTTTTGCCGTTTGCTGTTTGCTTTTCAAAAGATTGCCGTTTGCTTTTTGCTTTTCAAAAGATCTGTGTCTTTCAAGATTAAGGAGGGAAGATGGAACCGAGGCCTTACGACTTGTGCGCCCGAACATTTCAGTTTGCCAACGCGGTTTTGGATTGGGTGGCCAAATGTCCGCGCAACTTGATAACCCTTGAGCTGCTGCGCCAGCTCGTCAAGGCGAGTGCGTCAGTGGGAGCGAATACGGAAGAATCGGAGGAGGCGCAATCCATAAAAGATCAGGCTTCAAAGCTTGGGATCGCGCGCAAGGAAATTCGCGAAAGCCGTTATTGGCTGCGCCTGCTCAAACCGAGAGTCGGGCCTCAGAATAATCCGGACGAGCTGATTCAGGAAGCAACCGAGCTGAACAACATCTTCAAAAGCCGCATTCGCAAACTGCAAGACGAATAGTAAGCAAACCACAAACCGCAAAAAGAAAACGGCAAAAATCGCGCGCTGATTTGCTTTTTTCTGTTTGCAGTTTGCTTTTTGTTTCTCAAAAGACCTGATCTGTATTGTGGGATTTTTTTGAAGAACAAAGGGCAAAGAGCAAAAAGCAAAGAGCAAAACTGCGACGATTTTGATTTGCCTTTTGCTGTTTGCTGTTTGCTGTTTGCTGTTTGCTTTTCAAAAGGCGGGCCAAGAAAAAAAACCAACTGATTGCGGAATGGGGAATGCGGATTGAGGAATGCGGATGGCGTAATCATCAATCCGCAATCCACAATCCGCAATGGAAGAGGCGTTCCGCAATCATCAATCCGAAATCTACAATGGAAGAAGCGTTCCGCAATCATCAATCCGCAGCAAGCTGGGTACGGTTGAAGAGGAAGCCGACGAATCGCTTTACTGGATGGAGCTGTTGATCGAATCCCAGCTGGTCAAACATGAAAAGCTCGAAAGCTTGATGCAGGAGTGTGATGAAATCATCGCGATCGTGGTTTCTTCCATCAATACCGCTCGCGGCGGGCCCAGGAAAAAACGCTCTTGATTTCGGATTGGGGAATGCGGAATGCGGATTGAAAAGCTTCGTTCCGCAATCCCCAATGGAATAGGTGTTCCGCAATCATCAATCCCCAATCCGCAATGGAAAGAGGCGTTCCGCAATCCGCAATCGAAGGCGGATTGAAAAGTTTGCCAGAAATCTGCTTCCGCAATCATCAATCCGCAATCCACAATGGAAAATCCACAATGGAAATATTCACCCACCTCGCCTGCACGCGCTGCAACCAGCAATATTCTTCTCACAAACTCATAGGACTCTGTGAATGCGGCGGCCCGTTGTTCGCGCGTTATGATCTTCCCGCTTTGCGCCAAAATTGGCCGCGCACGGCTTTGCAAAACGCCGAAACAAATTTGTGGCGCTATGCTCAAATTTTGCCGGTTTTTCATCGTGAAAATCGCGTGTCTCTTGGAGAAGGCTGGACTCCGCTTTTGCCTGTCCCGAAATTTGCCGAACAATTCAAGCTGAAAAATCTTTGGATCAAAGACGAATCCTTCAACGCGACTTTATCTTTCAAAGCGCGAGGGATGAGCCTTGCCATTTCGCGCGCGAAAGAATTGGGCGTGAAGAAAGTGGCATTGCCTTCGGCAGGAAATGCCGGCAGCGCAGCCGCGGCTTATGCTGCGGCTGCCGGTATCGAAGCGCATGTGTTCATGCCGCGTGACGTGCCGCAAGCTTTTCAAGATGAATGCAACTTCTACGGCGCAAAATTGCAATTGATCGACGGCTTGATCACGGATTGCGCGAAACACGTCCTCGCCGGCAAACAGCGTGAGGGCTGGTTCGATCTTTCCACTTTGAAAGAGCCGTATCGCGTCGAAGGCAAAAAAACGATGGGCTATGAGCTGGCGGAACAATTCGATTGGCAGCTTCCCGAGGTCATTGTCTATCCCACCGGCGGCGGCACCGGTTTGATCGGCATGTGGAAAGCATTCGATGAAATGGAGCAACTGGGCTGGATCGATGCACGCCGGCCGCGCATGGTTTCGATTCAATCGAGCGGCTGCGCCCCGATCGTGGCCGCGTTCGAGCAAAATCTCGAGCAGGCTCCGGAATGGCAAAACGCCTCAACCGTGGCCAGCGGTTTGCGCGTGCCGCGCGCCATCGGCGATGTTCTCATGTTGCGCGCGATTCGCGCAAGCCACGGTTGCGCTTTCGCTGTTTCTGAGGAACGCATTGGGCCAGCGACTTATGAATATTCACGCGCCACCGGCATCTTTCTTTGCCCCGAAGGGGCCGCTGCTCTCGAAGCCGCGAAACAACTCGCAGCCTCCGGCTGGATTCGGCCGGAGGAGCGTGTCGTCGTATTCAACACTGGCGCGGGCTTGAAATATGTGGACCTAATTAGAATAGCACTGTAAATGCGGTAGAATGATTTTGACTTGAATCATTTTGACTAATGTTTTGAGCTTTTGCATTTCAACCGGTCATTCACACTACAACGTTAAGCAGGCTTCCAAGCAGAAATATCATTCTGTAAGAATCAGACTGTGTGAAAACGTCATTGCGAGCGCAGCGAAGCAATCCCGGCGCATGCACGTATTGGAGTTAGAGATTGCTTCGCTGCGCTCGCAATGACAAATTCGAGCGTTTTCACACAGCCTGAATCTTCCCACGCACTTGGCACAAACCTCAAATTGACCGCGGTGCTGGCGTTGATCGTGCAACCTTCGGCCGGCACTTGTCGTATTGGAGAACGCTTTAGTTGCAGTGTTTTCCGTCTGCTTGCATAGACCCGATGTCATTCATAAAAATCTTGTGACGCATTTGACCTCGGAATGAATTTTCACAAGATTCCCGCAAGGGCTTTTGAGCTTTCAGAATAACATGAACGAGGGCACGCATTCACAAAAACACTGCCAGCCGTCACGAGTGCTCAATCACGAGAGGGAGATGCGATGAAGGTTAAAAAGAAACTGTTGTGGCCGGTTTTGATTTTAGGCGCGGTAGGAATTGCCGGCTTTTTCTGGTGGAAAAAATCCCAAAACGACAAGGACGATGCTCTGCCCAAAGTAAAGGTTACGAAGAGCAATCTCGTTGATAAAGCGCTCGCAGTCGGCACCATCGAGCCGGAGAATGAGATTTCGATCAAATCCAAAATTTCCGGCGTGGTGCAAAGAATTTTTGCCGACGTCGGTGTTTACGTCAAGCGCGGCGATCCGTTGCTGGAAGTGCGTCCCGATCCCACGCCGCTGGAATTGGCCGAAGCCAAGCGCAACCTCGAGCTCGCGCAAGTCGAGTTGGACAATATTGCCAAAGAAAATGCACGGAAAGAATCCCTCCTTAACAACAAACTCATTTCTTCGCAAGAATACGAGGCTTCGCAGCGCCAATTTCAGGAAGCCGAGCTTCGTCTCAATATTGCCCGCGAAAAACTGGCTTTGATCGAAAGCGGCAAAATCAAAATCGGCAAAACCCAAATCGAAACCGTGATCAAATCGCCGATCGCCGGCTACGTGCTCAACAAGACTGTGGAAGTCGGCGACCCGGTGACGCCATTGACGACTTTTCAAGAAGGCACGGTATTGATGCGCATTGCGGACATGAAGCAGTTGATCTTCAAAGGCACGGTGGACGAGATCGACGTGGGCAAATTGCGCGAAGGCATGGAAGCGGAGATCAAGATCGGCGCGATCCCGGATCACAAAATCAAAGGCGAGCTGCGCTTGATTTCCCTCAAAGCCGACAAGAAAGAGAATGCCACGGTTTTTCCGATCGAAATCGTGATCGATCACACCAACGGCACCACGCTGCGCGCAGGCTATTCGGCGAATGCAAATATCATCATTCAGAAAAAAGACAGCGTGTTGGTGGTGCCCGAGCGCGTGGTCACGTTTCGCAATGACTCGGCTTTCGTGAAACTGCCGGTTTCAAAAAAAGAATCGAAAGAGCAGCAAATCGTCACGGGCTTGAGCGATGCCATCAACGTCGAGATTCTTTCGGGCTTGCAAGAAGGCGACGAGGTTTTGGAAAAGCCGGTGAAGAAGATTGAATGAACCAATTTAACCATCTGCGTTGTCATTCAGTTGGAATCTTCCCACGCAACAAAATAGCCTCTGCTTTCTACTATCTTGCTCGCTGCTTGGGAAGATTCAGACTGTGTGAAAACGCTCGAATTTGTCATTGCGAGCGCAGCGAAGCAATCTCTAAATCCAATACGTGCACGCGGCGGGATTGCTTCGCTGCGCTCGCAATGACGTTTTCACACAGTCTGATTCTTTCAGAATGACAGTTTAATAACGAATATGAATCACTTGCTGACCACGCTCCGCGAATTTATCGACGACTTGCGCGCGCAGAAACTGCGCACGTTCCTCACGATTTTCGGCATCGTTTGGGGCACGGTGTCGATCGTGGTACTGCTCGCCTTCGGCATGGGTTTCAAAAAGCAGCTGGCAATCAACATGCACGGCATCGGCGAAAGCATTGCCATCATGTTTCCCGGACGCACCACCAAAGCGTTTGCGGGATTCGGCACCGGGCGTTCTATTTCCTTTGTCGAAGAAGATATCAGTCTGCTAGTGGCGCAAGTACCCGAAATCGCAGCCATCAGCCCGGAGTTCAGCCGGCGCGGCGTGACCGTGCGCGTGAGTGAAAATATTTTGAATCCGCTCGTCACCGGCGTGTATCCGATTTACAGCGACATCCGCAACATCATTCCCGAAATGGGCGGCCGCTTCGTCAATGATCAAGACCTGCGGCATCGCCGGCGCGTGGCTGTGATCGGCGACAAGGTCAAAGAATTTTTGTTCGGCGAGCAATCGGTCATCGGCAAGATCATTTACGTCGGAGAAACGCCTTTCACCGTCATCGGTGTGATGCAGAAGAAGACGCAAAATTCTTCTTATAATTCGCGCGATCAAGATCGCGTTTTTATTCCGGCCTCCACTTTTTCTTCCGTGTTCGGCACGATCAATTTGAGCAACATGATTTATGTGCCGCGCGATCCCACGCAATCCGAAGCGGTGAGAGACAAAGTACGGGAAGCTTTGGGCAAACGCTATAAGTTCGATCCCAAGGATCACGATGCGGTTTGGATTTGGGACACGGCGGAATTTGACAAGTTTCTTTTTTATTTCTTTCTGGCGTTCAACATTTTTATGGGCTTGATCGGCAGCATGACATTGGCCGTGGGCGGCATCGGCGTGGCCAACATCATGTACATCGTGGTGCAGGAAAGAATCAAAGAAATCGGCATCAAGCGCTCGGTGGGCGCGAAGAAGTCGCACATCCTGGTTCAATTTTTTATGGAAACTTTTTTTATCATCGCGTTGGGCTCGCTCATTGGATTTTTGATTTCGTACGGCATTATCGCGGTTTTGCAATTCATACCCATCAAAGAATTCGTGGGCACGCCGGAATTTTCAGGAGAAGTGGTTGCGATTACGATGGGTGTATTGGCTTTGATCGGGTTGGCCGCAGGCTTGATGCCAGCGCGGAAAGCGGCGGGGTTGAATGTGGTGGAGTGTTTGAAGACGTGAGTGGGAGAAGGGGGTGAAGGGGTGAAGGGGTAGAATCGAACAGGAACGATTCAAAGGTGTGAAGTATGGCTGAGAAAATCCGGTTTCATTATGAGCTGCATAAGAAATATGATGCGATTCTTGGGCGATTAGTGATCATGATCAATGATCCCTCGCCCTGGCTATTGACAAAAAGAGGAAAAGGCGAAAGTAAGCAAGCATAAACTCCCTTTCACCTTTTCCCCCTTTCTCCCTTTCCGTTCGACTGAAATAGAAAACACAGAATCTAAAATGTGGCGTGAACTACTCAAAGAATTCCTGCAAGATTTGCGCATGCATCGCACGCGCGCGATTTTGACCATTGTGGCGATCGCTTGGGGCACGGTGGCGGTGGTGCTGTTGCTTTCTTTCGGGTCCGGCTTGAGCAAGCAAATGCAAAACGGTTTGCTCAATGCCGGCAATCGCATCATGATCGTTTATGGCGGCGAAACCGGCTTGGTGCATGAAGGCCTGCCCAAAGGCCGGCGCATTCGCATAACCGAAGAGGACGTGGAATTGCTGCGCCGTGCGATTCCTTTGATCGACATGATCAGCCCGCAATATCGCGAAACCGTGACGCTCACGTATAAGAAAACGTCCACGCGCGAAGAATGTGAAGGCGTCAATCCTAATTTCGAAGAGATGCGGCGCATGTATCCGCTGCAAGGCGGAAGATTTTTGAACGACGCAGATGTGGCGCAGCAACGCCGCGCGCTGTTCGTGGGCGCAAAGCTGGCAGAAGACTTGTTCGGCGAGGAAGAACCGGTCGGCAAAACCGTGGAGGTCGATGGCACGCCTTATACTCTCGTCGGCGTTATGCAAAAGAAGATGCAAACCAGCATGAACAACGGCCCGGATACCCGGCGCGCCATCATTCCATTTAGCACCTTTCGCACGAAGTACGGCAATCGCTACGTCAATTCCGTGGTGATTCGCCCGAAAGATCCGGGCAAGCAAGAGCTGTTGAAAAGCGAAGTGTATCGCGTGCTCGGCCGTAAATATGATTTCGATCCCAAAGACGAGCGCGCCCTGGGCATTTGGGATTTTGTGGAAAATGAGAAAATCGGCGAGAAAATTTCAATCGGCATATCGATCTTTCTCAGCAGCGTCGGCTTTTTAACCTTGTTGATCGCAGGCGTGGGCGTGGCCAATGTCATGTATATCGTGGTGAAAGAACGCACGCGCGAAATCGGCATCAAACGCGCGGTGGGCGCGCGCCGCGGATACATTTTGTCGCAATTCATTTTCGAGGCCTTGCTGATCGCATTCATCGGCGGATTCATCGGGTTGTTTATTTCGTGGAGCATCATATCTTTGGTGCGCATGATTCCTGCGGAAGACGGGCCGATGCAATTTCTCGGCCGGCCGATTTTGTCTCCTACGATTATGTTTTTGACTTTCGGAATTCTCGGCACTATCGGACTATTGGCGGGATTGTTTCCCGCGCGCAAAGCGGCAGCGGTGGACCCGGTGGAAGCTTTGCGGTATGAGTAAATAGATTCAAAATGTCTCTGTAAGAATCAGACTGTGTGAAAACGTCATTGCGAGCGCAGCGAAGCAATCCCGGCACGTGCACGTATTGGATTTAGAGATTGCTTCGCTCCGCTCGCAATGACAAATTCGAGCGTTTTCACACAATCTGAATCTTTCAAGCATTAAGTAGAATGCCGAGTTCGATAAAACTTCCCAACGGCTGAAAGCGGCCAACGGACAAAAACAATTGATGGCAATATGAGGAGAATACTTTGCAAATCGCTTTGTTCAGCACCAAGCCTTACGACCGCCAGTTTTTTCAAGCCGCCAATCAAGCCCGCTATCATCAACTCACCTTTTTCGAGCCGCGTTTGACGGAAGAAACCTGCGCGCTCGCCGCAGATTTTCCCGCCATTTGTGCTTTTGTTAATGATCAGCTCAACGCCACGGTTTTGAATCGTCTCGCCAAACAAGGCACGCGTTTGATCGCATTGCGCAGCGCGGGTTTCAATCACGTCGATTTGAACGCGGCGCAAAATTTGGGCATGATGGTGGTGCGCGTTCCGGCTTATTCGCCCTACGCGGTTGCGGAGCATACGGTGGGATTGATGCTCGCCTTGAATCGCAAAATCCATCGCGCCTATGCGCGCGTGCGCGAGGGCAACTTCGCATTGGAAGGATTATTGGGCTTCGATTTGCATGGCCGTACGATCGGCATTGTCGGCACGGGAAAGATCGGCGCCGTGGTTACAAAAATCATGGCGGGATTCGGGTGTCAATTGCAGGCCCATGATCCGTTTCCCAATCCGGTGTGCGAGAGTCTGGGCGCGCAATATGTGGCTTTGCCGGAGTTGTTGATGAATTCCGATATTGTGACGCTGCATTGCCCGCTCATGCCGGAAACGTATCATTTGATTAATGCACAAACGCTCGCGCATTTCAAGGCCGGTATTCTAAAAACCCTGCGGCGAGAGAAAATAAGTTTTATGAAAACTGTTCCCTTCCAATCCGGTCACGTGCTCCGGAGATTTCCAGCGGCGGATTTTAGCCGCGAGGCGTTCGGCCAGCCCGGTAAGTTCCGGCGCAGAAGCGATGACTTCGGTGGCGGCAAGATAACCGGTGTGATCCATTTTGCAAATCACCGTCAACCGGCCGGCGAGATTCGGCTGCAAGCGCAAGGCTTGGCGATAATAGTACAGAATCGTCGTATAAAGCTTGTCGCTGATGTGAATGGCGTTGGAGGTGAGGGGAGGAGGTGGGGAGGTAGGCGAAGAGGTTTTTTGATCGGGGCGAAAAGGGCGGCGGGCGGGAGCCACCTCTTCATTTTTCTCGCGCCGCTCAAATTCAGTATGTCCCTCAGGTCGATTTTCTCGCGCCGGGTTTTGCTCTAACTTGCCTTTGAGATAGCTAATCTCCTCGGCTCGGCGTGAATCATTTGCTTCGTTTTGTTGCAGTCGTTCTTCCTGTTTTTCCACTTGTTGGTGCAGCCCGGCGAGGTCATCGAACAGATGTTGCACCTTGCTGCCCGCTGCGATGAGAATCCCGCCCAGCGAAAGCAGTGAA